>Ga0187871_10000164_pt1 | contig 59170 bp, 52 predicted proteins | sample June2016WEW_16_1_FD_132988 | JGI IMG/M metagenome (GOLD analysis project Ga0187871, IMG submission 132988) | Peatland microbial communities from SPRUCE experiment site at the Marcell Experimental Forest, Minnesota, USA - June2016WEW_16_10 | ecosystem: Environmental > Terrestrial > Soil >...
AAGGGGATGACCCTCGCCGAGGCGGAGCGCTGGCTCGCGCCGAGCTTGGGTTACGACCCGGAGTCGCCGCAGGCGGCGCGGGACGCGGCGGAGAGATTACGGGTCGCGTAGCTCGCGAATTGGACCTGAATTGCAAAGAGGAGACGACCATGTACAAAACAGTTATCGCTTGTCTCATCGGTGCGCTTTGCGTTACATCCGTAGGTGGGCCCGTCCGCGTGGCTCGGGCTGATGAGTCAACTGCGGCCGCATCTCCCGCCCAACTCAAGAGCGGATTGTCTCTGACGGCGCAGCTCCTTCAGTTGATGGACACGAATAAGAATGGCAAGGTTTCCAAGGAGGAATTCATGCGCTTCATGGAAGCTGAATTCGACTTTGCCGACAAGGACAAGAATGGAGAGCTGGATCCGAAGGAACTGAGGCGACTCGTATTCGCACTCTCCCATCCGAATAAGGGGCCGGGGCGATAGATCGACGTTCGCAGAATCGCCCGGCAGCGGGCAAACCGGATGTCGTCACGATGTCATGATCAGGTGGTCTAATCGACCTTTCGCCATTTCATGTTGAAGTTCCGGCCAAATGACCACGACGTCTCGGTTTGCCCTCGCAGGGTGGGCGCCGGCCCCTCGCGCTAGCGCCATCGTCGAGGTCGTCCCGAAGGATGAGTTCAGCGCAAACTCGTGGAGGCAGCTCCCACGATCGGTCCGTGGCCGCTCTGTTGAACCAGTACCGCCACTCGATCGGCTTCGCCCGGGAATGTATCGAGGCGGATCCGAAAGGTGGCGCTTTTCCCTTCCCACACCCCAAGCCGCCGAAATTGCCTGACGATGTCGAAATCCGTGAGCGTTCGTCCCGAATTCTCGCCCCGCCCGATCGGCGTCGTTGCCCGCGGCAAATAGGCGGCCGCCTCGATGTCATAGCTCCGGTGGTCATTCAGCTCGGATAACGACACGATCATTTCGCCGTTCGCGATATGGACCTCGACGGGCACGTGCTCCCGTGGTCGCGAGAGGGCCGCCTCGATACGATGCCTGTCCGAGCCCACGAAGCTTTCGCGTCCGTCGATGACGATTTGCGGTGTAAAGGCCGACGACAGGCCGAGCGCATCGACGTAGTCGCGCTGACGCCGAGTCGCCTCGGCCATCGAATACCGGTCACGCCAACCGATGTCGTCCCAATAATCGACGTGAAAGCCGAGCGCGATGACATTCGACCGGCCTGCAAGCTCGCCGAGGAGTTCGTCGGCGGGCGGGCAGGAGCTGCATCCCTGCGAAGTAAAGAGCTCGACCACGGTCGGGCGCGCCCCGGGGGGCGCCGGCTCTTGTGCATTGCCGCCAGAGCTCAGGGCGAGAAGCAAAGAACCGAAGGCCGGCAGGGCGATGCGCCGAATGGATGGCGGATTCATCAAGGTCCCCGGGTTTGAGGGAAGGACGGAGGTTGCCAGCAGTGGACCGTGGCACACCCCCGCTTATTTCAGCCGCCCGCCAATTGGGCCGATGCGGCGCTTAGGACGCCAATCCTTGATCCTCGACGGTCGGCGATCGGGACAGGCTTTCGCGCACGAACGCCATATGCTGACGCAGCAAATACAGTTGCTCTGCGTGCGAGGCCGGCATCTTGCCGGAGATGACGGATCTTTCCACCGCCCGCAGGCGTTCGAGCAGAACGGCTCTGCGTTCCCCGCTGAGACTCCCCAGAGCCTCCCTTTCGATCGCCATCAGTTCCCCGTAGCGATGGTGAATGCGGCTGTCGATGCGCCAGCGATACAGCTGCGGCAGATACCGGAGCCCCGGCACGAGCAACACGAATATCGGCACGAGAACCACGACGGCGCGATTGACCAGACTCGCCAGCCAGAACGGCAAATATCGGTACGTAAAGCTCCTGTCGCCGGATTTGTAATAGCGCGCGGCTTCCGGGTCGAGCGGCAACGAGTGCATCGCGGGATTCGGAAATTGACCCGCCGATTGCAGGAGCGTGGCGCGCCCATGCACCTGGACGGCCGCGTCGACCAGCAGATCGACGAGCGCCGGATGCAGATCGGAATGGGCGACCAACTCGACGGCCGGAGCGAGCAGGTTGACCTCGGCGGGCGGAAGATTCTCGCCGAGATCGAATGCCCCCGGCGGCACGACCAGCTTGTTCAAGTACGGGAAGCGGCGCACATAGGCGTCCGCCTGGGGAAAGCCGAACAATTGAATCCCCTCGGCGTGGAGCATTTCTCGGATGGTGATCGGTGAAGCCGAGTCACCGGTCAGAAAAATCGCGTCCGCCCGCCCCCGGAGCAGCGCCTCTCGGGCGGCATCGCCTTCCAGGGGCAACAGGCGTGTCGGACCCGCAGGATCGATCTCATTGGCCTTCAGCAGAGCCAGCGCCAGATATCGGGTCCCGCTTCCCTCCGGGCCAATGGCGATACGCTGCGAGCGGAAGTCGGATAGCCGCATGAGCGGCTTCGGGCTTCGATAGAATATCGTGACGGGCTGGTAGAACATCGCTCCGAGCGATACCAGGTCGGCGGCTTGGTCGTCCTGCGACAAACCGGCCTGGACCAGCGCGATGTCCACGCGCGATTTGCGATCCGACAAGCGGGCCAGATTCTCCATCGAACCGGCCGATTCGACCACCTTGAGCGTGATGCCGCTGCGCGCCAGGATTTTGGCGTAGCGTTCGGCGACCGTCTCGAACGCACTGCCGGCCGGCCCGGTGCTGATCGTGATGGTGTGCGGCGGAGCCGCCCGCACGAAATGCAGCGCCCCCCAGATGGCGAGTACCGCCAGCAAAAGAATGGGGCCCAGCGTCTGCACCAGAGCCCAGACGGACACGGCGGTGAACTTCAGCGACCCGCGCATCGGTACTCCTGCGAGGATGCCGCAGGCTCATCGGGCGACCTTCGCGGGATCGGGAGCCTCACCACGAATCTGGACCCCACCCCCTCGAGACTCTCCACGAAAACCTCGCCCTCATGCAAGGCCACGACCATGGACACCAGATGCAGGCCGACGCCCGTGCCGGCGACGCCGGTGGCATTGCTGCCGCGAAAATAACGCTCGAAAAGCCGTTCCCGGTCTCGCGCCGGGATGCCGATGCCATGGTCGCGCACGTGCACTACCAGCCAGCCCGATTCTTCCCGCGCCTTGACTTCGGTCGGGCTCGTGGCGGGGGAGTACTTGATCGCGTTGGAGATCAAATTGCTGAACGCATGGAACAGGAGATTCGGATCGCCGAAGATGATCGCCGGCAAGGATGCAAAGTCCTCGACGACGATGGCGCAGCGGTTCGCATCTCGATGCGCCTGGCAGGCGTCGCGCAGCAGCGCGCCGGGATCGAGATCGCAGGGGTGAAAGGCAGCCCGTCCGTCGAGGAGGCGCGAGGCGCCGAGCAAGCTGTCCATGATGTTGGTGATTCGCTGTACGGCGCTGCGGATGCGGGTGCCCCTCTCCGCCGCATCCTCCGCATCGAGACGGTCCTGCATCTTGATCAGCCGTTGCGCATGACCGTCGATGATGGTGAGCGGAGTCCGAAATTCATGCGAAGTCATCGACACGAAATCGCGCTGTTGCGCGGTCAGCTGCCGCTCATTCTCCAAGCCCGCCTCCAATGCCGCCGCCTGTTCGAGCAATCGCCGCTGGCTCGTGGCAAGAGCGACCGCGTTGTCCCGGAACACCGACACCGCGCGCGCCATTTCGCCTATTTCATCGGCGCGCTGCGCGCTCGGAATCGCGATTTCGGTGTCGTGATGGGCAAGGCTGCGCATGCACGCGGCGAGCTTCACCAGGGGGGCGAGGATACCCCGCGCGATGTAGGCGACGACCCCCACGAGCAGGAACGCCGCCAGCAGCATGGCCGTTACGATCATGGTGCGCGCACGCGAGTAGGTCGAGTCTGCGCGCTCGCTGTCGCGGCGCGCCTTGACCACCGTCTGCTCGGTCAGACGGCTCAGTATGTCGCTGGATAGATCGAATGGGCGCCGCGATCTCGTGTTGTAAGTCGCCACCGCCCGCGCGGTATCGCCGGCGCGCGCGAGCTCGATCACCTGGTCGGCAACAGCCTGATAGGCCGACCATTGCGCGGAGAACTGCGCGTATAGGGCGGCCTCCGGGGGCTCCTGCGAGATCTTCTCGTATGCACGCTGGCTCGCCGCGACGGTGTCGCGAAGCGATGCGATCTCCTTGGCGCTCGCGGCCAACTCCGCCGGCGTCGACGAGAGAAGCAGATTCGCCTCCGCGGCCCGGTAATCGGACATGTAATTGGACAAATCTCCCAAGATCCCGGTATCGCGCAGCCAATGATTGCGAATCACCTCGGAGGCGTGATTCACGTCGCTGAGGCGCGCAAAGCCGAACGCTCCGAGTCCCATGATCGACAGAAACAGCAATGCGATGACCGAATAAAGGCGTACGCGGATCGAATGGGACGCGAGCCATTGCCGCGACCGCCGCCACAGCGTCCCTATCGTATCGCGAGGAGGCGCGATCGTGACTGCGGGATGGTCGGCGGCGGAGTCCATCGCTCTCCTCAGGGGTCGATGAGATGTCCCGAGGTGGCCTTCACCACCGCTTCGGTGCGCGTCGACACATTCAGCTTGCGGCAGGCGTTCTCGATATGGAAATTCACCGTGCGCTTGCTGATGTTGATGATTTGCGCGATTTCCGGCGAGGTTTTGCCGCGTGCGGACCACGTGAGGCATTCGAGCTCGCGCTCATTCAACGCGACATGGCGCGACCATACTTCGTTGCGCGCGGATTTTCCCAATCGCGCGTCGATGATCGACGCGAGAATCTCGAAATCGACCGGTTTGGTCACGTAATCATCGGCACCGAGCCGCCGCCCTGTGAGTTCGCTGTCGCGATCCGTTCGCGCGGTGAGAAAAATGAACGGCACCGATTCCAAGTTGGGCGCGAGAGCGATCAGTTGTTCCATTACTTCGAAACCGGTCATGCCCGGCATGTTGATGTCGCACAGCACCAGGTCGGGATCCGTCTTGAGAATCGCGCTCAGGCCGCTGTGCCCATCGGCGGCGGTGCTGACGATATAGCCCCGCTCTTGGAGGTCTTCGGCGATCAATTCCGCCGTTTCCGCGTCATCTTCGATGCACAGGATCCGTTTGCTCATCGTTGGCGCCGACTGAGCTCAGTTCGCCGCAACGGGGACTGCGCCGCCGCGGTTCCACCATCCACCCCCGAGCGCCTGATACAGCGCCGCCGTATCGCCGAGCCGGGTTGCGCGGGCTTGCACCTCGCTGAGCACCGCCTGGGCGTACACCATCCCGGCCGTGAGCTCCGACAGATAATCGCCGTAACCGCTTTGCATGCGTTGATGCGCCAGATCCAAAGCCACTTTGGCGGCCTCCTCGGCATCCACCGCCGCGGTCAACGCGTCGGCATCACTGACGATGGCGTGCAGCGTATCGGCGACGTTCTGGTAAGCCTGCAGCACCGTGCTCTGATATTGAGCCGCAGCCTGGCGCAGCGCTTGATTGGCGGCGCGCTTCTCGTGCAGCAGCGTGCCGCCGTCGAACAGAGGCTGGGCGACGTCTCCGATCAGACTCCAGAAGGGACCGCCGGAGCTGAACATCTGGGAAAACTGCGTGGCCTCGCCTCCGGCAACGCCGGTAATCGAGAACTGCGGAAGCATTGCCGCGACGGCGACGCCGACATTGGCGTTCGCGGCGTGCAGGTTTTCCTCCGCCGCGCGTATGTCGGGCCGTTGCTCGATGATTTTGGAGGGCAGGCTCAATGGAAGCTGCGGGGGCAGCGTCAACGACTTGAGTTCGAACGTCTCTGCGACATCCTGGTTCGGCAGATTGCCCACCAGCGCTCGAATCAAGTCCCGGTTCTGCTCGAACTGCTTTCGAAGCGGCGGGAGCAGCGCCTTGGCCTGCGCCAATTGCAACTCCTGAGCGGCCAGGTCGACCCGGGTCGCAAAGCCCGAATTGAACTTGTTGCGTACGATCGCCAGCGACTTCTCGTTGTGCGCGATGATCTGTTCGGTCGCCTTGATCTGCGCCCGCGTAGAGGCCTCCTGAATCGCGGCAGCGACGACGTTGGAGGCGAGACTGATGTAGGTCGCCTCGAGCTCGTAGCGCTGCATCCTGGCCTGCGCGTCCAGCGACTCCACTTTGCGGCGGTTGCCGCCGAACACATCCGGCGTAAAGCCCACGGTCACTTCCGCGGTATGCATATTGTAGATGACGGGAGCGGCGGGGGCCCTGGCCGTGATGTCGGTCCCGTTGCCTTGCGGCCCGGGATCGTTGCCGCCCAGATTGCCGGCTATCTGCTGACGCGAGAAACCGTAGTCGACGCCGACGCTCGGAAAGAAATAGCCCTGTTGCGCATAGACCATTTCCTGCGCTTGCTTGAGGGCCGCCTGCGCGGCCTTGACGGTCGGATTGGCGCGAAACGATTTCTCCACCAGCGAATCGATGGCCGCAGATCCGAAGGCCTCCCACCATTTGTACGAGACGTCCTGTCCCGACACGAAGGTCTGAGGGTCGCCGCCGCTGCCGCCCGTCGAGGCCGTCGTCGGGGGGAGCGGCTCGCTGGTGTACCCGGCATCGGCGGGCGCTTTCGGCGCGTGAAAGTTCGGTCCCACGGCGCAGCCGGCCACCGCGGCCACCGCGAGCAGCGTAGAAGCCATGCAGCGATGAAATCTCTGGTTCATTCGCGGTGAGCTTATCGTAATGAGCGGCACGATCGGCCCGAGTTGGGAAATTTTACGGAATTTTGATACGAGTTGCTTCATTCTGAGCCAACTCGTCGCTCCGGTTGAACTGTGAATGCTAACAGTGAATAGTCACAGTAGACCAGGCTTCGCAGGCGCGGACATCATCCGCGAGTTACGATGAACGAGGTTCCGCATGCCCCGCCCGAATCCCTGCCCGAGACCCGCCTGCGGCCGGTCAGCCCGGCTCATGATGGCTATGATTCTCGCGCCGGTGGTCCCGCTCGTCCACCCGGGATGGGGGGGGCAGGTGGCGTGGGCCGCCGCGGGGGGCGGAGCTGCGCCTCCGGCCGCCAAGGCGTCGGCCGATACGGTCACCTTGTCGGACTCGCAGCTCAATTCGATCGCCGTGGCGGCAGTTGCCCTGCGAGAGTTTCCGATCGAGAAACAAGCGGTCGGCAACATCGATTTCAACGAGGACATGAGCGTCCGAGTCTTCACGCCGTATCAGGGCCGCATCATTCGAGCCTTTCCGAACGTGGGCGATGACGTAAAGAAGAGCCAGGTGCTCTTCACGCTCGAAAGTCCCGATTTCATCGCCGCCGAATCCACCCTCATCTCCACGGCGGCGGCATTGGATCAGACGTCCAGCGCCTTGACGCGCGCGCGAACGCTCTATGCGTCCAAAGCCATCGACCAGAACGATTACGAGACCGCCGTCGCCAATCAGGCGAGCGCGGAGGGTGCGTTGCACGCGGCGAGACATGCCGTCGCTATTTTCGGCAAGAGCGAGGCGGAGATCGATCACATCGTCGCGACCCGCCAGGTCGAGACCGCGCTCGTCGTCAAGAGTCCGATTGCGGGCCGCATCACCGCACGCAATGCGGCGCCGGGACTGCTCGTGCAACCGGGCAACGCGCCGGCGCCCTATTCGGTGGCCGACCTGTCGACCGTCTGGATGCTGGCCGACGTGCCCGAGTCGGAGATTCCCAGCTTCAAGGTCGGCCAAAAGGTGTCGGTATCGGTCGGGGCCTTCCCCGGGCGGGAATTCAGCGGAGCCATCACGGTTATTGGTGCGACGGTCGATCCGAATTCGCGCCGCGTCACTCTGCGCTCCGTGATCAAGGACCCGAAGCACGAGCTGCTGCCGAACATGTTCGCGAGCTTCGTCATTCGCACCGCAGCGCCCGCGTTGGCGCCCGCGGTACCGCTGAACGGGGTGGTGCGCGAAGGCGACGGCACGATGTCGGTCTGGGTGGTGGGCAGCGACCCGCATCGCTTCACCCGCCGTTCGGTCAAGATCGGTGAGCAGCGCGATGGCTATGACCAGATTCTGGACGGCTTGAAATCGGGTGAGCGGGTGGCGGTCGACGGCGCCATCTTTCTGAGCAACATCCTCTACGGCGGAGCCTCCTGATCTCGGCGCAAGCCGACGAGGCTACCCCAAGACAGTAAATCTCATGATTAGGGCTATACTCGCGTTTGCGCTCAGCCGTCGCGCCGTCATCCTGCTGGGCTTGTTCGTCTTCATCGCGGCCGGTCTCGCCGCCTATTCGAAGCTGAACATCGAGGCGTACCCCAATCCCGCGCCGGTCATTCTGGAGATCACCGCGCAAGCCGCCGGCCTGTCGGCCGAGGAGATGGAGAAGTACTACACGACGCCGATGGAAATCGGACTGTACTCGACGCCCGGCATCGATAACATCCGCTCGACCTCCTTCTACGGACTGTCGTTCGTGCGGGTCACGTTCAAGTACGGCGTGGAATACCACTTCGCTTACACCCAGGCGGCGCTCAGTCTGCAACAGAATGTGCAACTCCCCGGCAACCAGATTCCGCAGATCCAGCAATCGAGCCTGGTCGGCGAAGTATATCGGTATCAGGTGGTCGGCCCGCCGCATTTCGGGTTGACCAATCTGCGCACCGTGCAGGATTGGATCGCACTGCGCCGCTTGTCCACCGTTCCCGGCGTCGCGGCCGTCAACAGCTGGGGCGGCACCACCAAGGAATTCGAGGTCGCCGCGGATCTCAACAAGCTTCAGGCCTACAACATCACGATGCCGCAGCTGCTGACCGCGCTCGGCAATTCCAACATCAACGTCGGCGGCCGCGAGATCACCGTCGGCCAGCAGTCCGTCAATATCCGGGGCGTCGGCCTGGTCGACGACGGCGGCAACGACGATCTGACCCAGGGCTATCACGTCGACGACATCCAAAACGTCGTGCTGGGCCAGTTCAACGGCGTGCCCGTGCTCGTGAAAGACGTGGCCCGGGTGTACGTCGGCAACGTGCCGCGACTCGGCATCGCCGGGCGCGACCACGAGGACGATATCGTCGCGTCGATCGTGGTCATGGGGCGCACGCAGCATACCAACGACGTCGTGCCGCGCATCAGGGCCGCCGTGGCGGCGATGAACACCGACGGAAGCCTGCCGCCGGGCGTCAAGCTCGTTCCCTACTATGACCGCACCACGCTGGTCAATGTGACCACCCACACGGTGCTGCACAATCTGATTTTCGGCTGTCTGCTGGTGTTCTTGGTGCAATGGATCTTTCTCGGGGATCTGCGCAGCGCCATCATCGTCGGCGTCAATATTCCATTCGCGCTGTTCTTCTCCATCATCATCCTGGTACTGCAGGGGCAGGACGCGAACCTCCTGTCCATCGGTGCGGTCGACTTCGGCATCATCATCGACTCGGCGGTCATCCTGGTCGAGAACATATTCAGAAACCTCCAATCCATGCCGAATCTGCAGGCGCAGATGGTGGAGGGGTTGCGCCAGGGAACCTATGGGAACGATCCTTCGGTCGGCAGCGATGCCCACTGGACGGTGCGGCTGCGGATGATCTACGTGTCGGCGCTGCAAGTCGACAAAGCCATCCTATTCTCCACCGCGATCACCATCGCGGCATTCGGGCCGCTGTTCACCATGCAGGGGGTCGAAGGGCAGATCTTCGGGCCGATGGCGCGCACGTACGGCTACGCCCTGGCCGGCGCGCTGATCGCGACGTTCACGGTGACGCCGGTACTGTCGTCGATTTTGTTGCCGGAGCGAGTCAAGGAGACGGAAACATTCCTCGTCCGGGGATTGCACCGGCTTTACCGGCCGGCGCTCGACTTCGCCCTGAATCGGCGCGGGCTCGTGGTCGGCATCGGCGTCGCCTTTCTGGCGCTGGTCGGGATCATGATCCCGTTCCTCGGCAGCGAGTTTCTGCCGGCGCTGGAAGAAGGCAACTATTGGATCCGCGCGGCGATGCCGCAGACCATGTCGCTGGACGCGGGAACCGAGGCGACGCGCAAGATGCGCGAAATCTTGCTCAAGCATCCCGAGATCATCACGGTGGTGTCGCAGCACGGGCGCCCGGACAACGGCAGCGACGCATCGCCGTTTTCCAACGTGGAGTTATTTGCTCCGCTCAAATCCTATGACGAGTGGCCGGCCGGAATGACCAAGGACAAGCTCACGGCGCAGCTGCAGGCGGAATTCGACGCGGCATTGCCGGGCGTCGTGTTCAATTTCTCGCAGTACATTCAGGACAACGTGGAAGAGGCTCTTTCGGGGGTCAAGGGCGCGAACTCGGTCAAGATCATCGGCCCCAATTTGAACGTGCTGGAGAAATACGCGGGCCAAATTCTCGAGGAGATGCAGAAGGTCAAGGGGATGGAAGATCTGGGCATCTTCCACATCGTCGGCCAGCCGAATCTCAACATCAAAGTCGATCGCGTCAAAGCCGCTCGATACGGACTCAATACGGGAGACGTGAATACGGTCGTGCAAGCCGCCATGGCCGGCGCGGTGGCGAGCACCGTGCTGGAGAGCGATCGGCAGTTCAATCTGACGGTGCGCCTGGAGCGGCAATACCGGGACAGCATCGACAAAATTCGCGCCATTCCCGTGGCGTATCAAACCGCCGCCGGGACGACGGCCTATATTCCGTTGAGCGAATTGGCCGACATCACGTTGGATTCCGGCGCGTCCTACATCTATCACGAAACCACGCAGCGCTACATTCCGATCAAATTCAGCGTGCGCGGCCGTGACCTCGGCAGCACCGTGGCCGAGGCGCAACGCCGCATCGCGCAGAACGTCCATCTGCCGACGGGATATCGAATAGTGTGGGCGGGCGAGTTCCAGGATTTGCAAACCGCGAAGAAGCGATTGGCGGTGTTCGTGCCGATGAGCCTCGCGCTGATCCTCGTTTTGCTGTACAGCCTGTTCAATTCCGTGCGGGACAGTCTGCTCGCCTTGGCGGGCATACCCTTCGCGGTGGCCGGCGGTGTACTCGCGCTGTTCATCACCGGTCTGCCCTTCAGCGTATCCGCGGCCATCGGATTCATCTCGCTGATGGGCGTATCGGTGATGAACGGCATTCTCGTGCTGACCTATTTCAACGAGCTCCATATGCAGGGCATGGGAGCGTTCGACGCCATGGAGCGCGCCGCAGAGAAGCGTATGCGCCCCATGCTGATGACGGCGCTTTCCGCCTGCATCGGCCTCGTGCCTGCTGCCCTGTCGCACGGTATCGGCAGCCAAGTGCAGCGTCCTTTGGCGACCGTCGTCGTCGGCGGAATGCTCTTGGGGCCGCTCATGCTGCTGATGGTGGTCCCGGCGCTCCAACTCGTGTTCTTGCGCAAGTCGCACGAGAACGATGGCGCCCGCCCCCTCGAGCCTCGGGAGACCTGATGTCTCGAGATCGATCATGAGATCAATGCATCACCGGGCGGCAACAGGCGTTTGCATGCTCATCGCGCTCGGGTCGGGTTACTTGGCGGCGCCCGCCGTCGGGTGGAGCAAAGCCGCCGCAGGGGGCGAACGCGCTGTGTCGAATCATCCGGCGGCCGCCCCCCGGACCCAGGAACCGACCGCTCGGCATCAAGCGCCGCCGGCTGTTCTTCCCGTCCGGCCCATGAATCGGCCGGTGAACCGGCCCATGAACGGCCGATTAACCGCGCCGGTGAATCGATCTGTCGGACATATGTCGACCATCCGCCATCAACCCGCCTTCCGCGCGGCGGCCGGAGCATCGCCGATTGCAGGAAAGCAACAAGCCGCCGGGGTGCTTGGCGGGCCGGCAAAGTATGATGCGAAGAAGGGCGCCGTCATAGGAACCGCGATGGGACATAGGCGCTGAATATAAAGAGCTGAATAAAAGAGGTGCCGATGCCAGCCGTTCCGGGGACGATGAAGGCCGTGCTCCTGAAAGGACATGGCGGTTTCGATCAGCTGGAGTTTCGCGAGGATGTGCCGGTTCCGCAGCCGGAGGAGGGTGCCGTGCTCGTGCAAATCGGCGCCGCCGGCGTCAACAATACCGACATCAATACGCGTACCGGGTGGTACTCGCGTGCGGTGTCCGAGGGAACGACCGCGGCGGGAGCCGCGGTCGGGTTCGACGGCGCGAGCGCCGAGGACTCCGGGTGGACCGGTGCGAAACATCAATTCCCGAGGATTCAGGGCGCCGATGGCTGCGGCCGGATCGTCGCGGTCGGCGGCGGCGTAGGGGCCGGTCGAATCGGCGAGCGTGTCTTGATCGAACCGGTCATTCGCATGAAGCGGGACGGGATCACGCGGGTCATCTACTTTGGCTCCGAGTGCAATGGGGCATTTGCCGAATACGCCTGCGTGCCGTCGCTGAACGCTCATGCGATCTCGAGCGGCCTGTCCGATGCGGAGCTCGCTTCCTTTCCTTGCGCATATGCCGCGGCCGAGCACATGCTCGAGCGCAGTCAAGTCGCGGCCGGCGACAAGGCGCTGGTCACCGGGGCCTCCGGCGGCGTCGGCTCCGCGGCCGTGCAACTGGCGGTGCGCCGTGGCGCTAGCGGGATCGCGGTGGCCAGCCCTGCCAAGGCGCAAGGCATCCGGGCGCTCGGTGCGTCGCTCGTGATCGCCCGCGACGCCGACCTCGTCGAGGAACTGGGACGCGAAAGCGTCGATGCGGTCATCGACGTGGTCGGCGGCAAGCAGTTCGGCAGACTTCTCGAGGTTCTGCGAAGACGAGGACGCTATGCCGTGGCGGGCGCCATCTCGGGGCCGGTCGTCGACCTCGACCTGAGAACGCTGTACCTCAAGGATCTTCGGCTGGACGGCTGCACGGTGTTCGAGCCCGGCGTGTTCCGCAATCTCGTCGGGTACATCGAGCGTGGCGAGATCCGTCCGGTGGTTGCGAGGGTCTACCCGCTCCGCTCGATCGTTGCCGCCCAGCAGGAATTCACTGCCAAGGGGCACACGGGCAAGATCGTGCTCGAGCCCTGAGGGGATCGGAGTAATGCAAATGCAGGCGCCGACGCATCGGCGTTAAGTTAATTTTGACTCTCTCGCGCAAAGTCGCCGCCGCGGCGCATTTGTTAACTTGACACCGAATCTCGAGTGCGCTCAGAGTACCGGCCAGCCATGAGGCCTGAGTATCAGCGAGAGGGTCGCGGAGATGCAGCGCGACTCCGGCAAAAGGAGTTGGCGATGATTACCGCTCAGGCGATCAAGTCGAGACATTCGGACGTATTCACGTACCTGCACGGCAATCTGGACTCGAGTGCCGAGCATTGCCGGGTTCCCGCGGACTCCTGCAGTGCCAGCCTGGTATTCGTCAGCGATGCCCAACAAATAGCCCAGGCGTTCGCGCGTCAACCCGCCATTCTCATCTGCCTCAGCACGATGTCCGAGTCGTTGAAGCCGGCGACGGACGACATATGTTGTTTTTCGGTCAAGGTCATGCCCGTCGGCATGGCAACGCTGCTCAAATACTTCGACCGCAAACGAGTCCGTTTCACCCAGTGGGGTCAACAACATCCGACGGCGGTCGTGCACCCGGACGCCCGTGTCGGATCGGATGTGTACTTGGGGCCCTATTGCGTGATCGGCGCCAATGCCACGATCGGAAGCAACAGCATGATCGGAGCGCACGCGGTAATCGAAAACGACGCCTCGATCGGCGAACGCACGGTCATTCATCCGCAGGTTTTCATTGGGGCCGGGTGCCGGGTCGGCGATGATTGCGAAATTCATCCGCATACCACCGTGGGCGGCGACGGATTTGGCTACGCACCGGGCCCCGACGGGCGCGCCCGCAAGATTTCGCACCTGGGGAACGTCGTGATAGGCAACGACGTGGAGATCGGCAGCAACTGCGCCATCGACCGCGCGACCTTGACGTCGACGCACATTCGCGCCGGGACCAAGCTGGACAACATCTGCCATATCGCGCACAACTGCGATCTCGGCGAGGACGGCTTCTATACCGCCGGCTTCATGATGGGCGGATCGACCCGGATCGGCCGGCGGTTCATGACGGGCGGCAACACCGTGGTAACGACGCACGTGACCGTAGCCGACAATGTGACTCTGTCGGGCAGATCCTCCGTCACCCAGGATGTGCCCAATCCGGGTGCCTACGGCGGCTATCCCCTGCAGCCTCTGGCGGATGCGATGCGGACGGCCGCCAGCCTCGGCAAGCTCAATGAGATCAGAAAAAACCTGGCCAGGGTCATGAGGCATCTCAACCTCACTTAGCCGCGAGGCGGGTCAACCCAGGCGCGGCCGGCGCCTATCTGCCCCGCAGTCCGAGTGAAGCGCGGGCCGCTACGATGGTGTTGTTGACCAGCATCGTCACGGTCATGGGCCCGACGCCGCCGGGCACAGGGGTAATGTAGGAAGCCTTGCGTCGAACGCCTTCGAAATCCACGTCCCCGACGAGGCTGCCGTCCGGCAGGCGGTTGATGCCCACATCCACGACGACTGCACCGGTCTTGACCATGGGCGCGACGATCAGATTCGGCTTGCCGGCGGCGACGACCAGGATGTCGGCGAGAATCGTGAATTGAGCCAGATCGCGCGTCTTGGCATGGCAAATACACACGGTCGCGTCGCGTTGCATGAGCATCAGCGCCGTCGGTTTGCCAACGATGTTGCTTGCGCCCACCACCACGACGTTTTGTCCTTCGATCGGAATGTCCTCCGCCTCGAGAAGTTTCTGAACGCCGTATGGGGTGCACGGCGGGAAGATGGTTGTACCCACCACCAGCCCTCCGACGTTATAGAGGTGAAATCCGTCCACGTCCTTGCCGGCGGCGATGCGCTCGAGCACCGCCGTCACCGCGATGTGTTTGGGGAGCGGCAACTGCACGAGCACGCCATGAACGCTGTCGTCGGCGTTCAGTTCGTCGATGATGGACATCAACTCTTTCAGGGTGGTGGTTTCCGGCCGCTCCATCACGGTCGACTTGATACCAACGTCCCGGCAGGCCTTGACCTTGTTCGCTACGTACACCTGGGAGGCGGCATCGCTCCCGACCAGAACCACCACCAAAGACGGTATAACTCCGGTTTTGGCGAGGATGTCGGCGGCGTCAGCCTTGAAGCCTTCTCTAAAGCGGCGCGCGTGCTCGCGGCCATCGATGATCTTCGCACTCAAAATATATCAGCCAAGGACTTTCCCGAATGATGGGCCCCGGATTATACATACCGGTATGCCGCAAGATTCTGAATATCCAGACCGCGGCGCCGCCGAGCCCGCCTTCGCGCCCCGGCCGCTGCTGATCTACGACGGCGATTGCGCGTTTTGCGCCTATTGGGCTCGCTATTGGCAGAAGCTCACCGCCGAGCTGGTCGAGTACAGGCCATTTCAGGAGGTGGCGGAACGATATCCGGCCATCCCGCGCACCGAGTTTCAGCGAGCTGTGCAATACATCGCGCCCGAGGGAGGCCGCGCGAGCGCCGCCGAAGCCAGCTTCTTGACGCTCAGCCACGCGCGCGGCAAGGCATTCTGGCTCGCGCTCTACAGGCATCTGCCCGGATTTGCGGCGGTCTCGGAGCGGGTATACACGTTCATCGCGGCTCATCGCTCGGCGTCTCATCGGGTGAGCCTGTTTCTATGGGGCAAGGAGCACGTGCCGCCGCGGTACGATACCGCCTCGTATCTGTTCCTCCGGCTCTTTGGCCTGATTTATTTCTCGGCGTTCGTTTCCTTCGGCGTGCAGGCTCCGGGGCTGATCGGCAGCCATGGCATCCTGCCCCTGGCCGAAATGGTCGATGCCGTCGCCCGCAGCGCGGGGCCGGCGCGCTTTTATTACATGCCGATGGTGTTCTGGTGGAGCGCCGGCGACGCCGCCATTCAGGCCGTCTGCTGGTCCGGTGCGGCCCTCGCGCTAATGCTCACGTTGAATATCCTGCCTCGCGCGAGCCTCCTGCTGCTGCATGTGCTGTACCTGTCGCTGCTGTACGCGGGGCAGTCGTTCATGACGTACCAGTGGGACGTGTATCTGCTGGAAACCGGCTTTCTCGCGCTGATCCTGGCTCTTGCCCCGATGCCGGGAATCTGGTTGTTGCGATGGCTGCTGTTCCGATTCATGTTCATGTCCGGCGTCGTGAAGCTCTCGAGCGGCGATCCCAATTGGCGCAATCTATCGGCGCTGTCCTATCACTTTCTCACTCAGCCCTTACCGACGCCGCTCGCCTGGTATGTGGCGCAGCTGCCGTCGAGCATGCTTGAAGCCGCCACTGGCGGCATGTTCGTGATCGAGTTGATCCTGCCGTTCTTCATCTTTTGTCCGCGCCGGCTGCGCTTCGGCGCCGCCTTCGGGATTCTGCTGCTGCAAAGCTGCATCTTGGTCACCGGCAATTACAACTGGTTCAACCTTCAGACCATGCTGCTCTGCTTGTTGTTGTTCGACGATGCGGCTCTGCTGAGTATCTTGCCGCAGAGACTCGTCCGTCTGCTGCCGGCGCGAGCCGCACGGGCCGACGGGCGCCGAGCGGTGTCGATCATCGTTCGCGCAGTGGCGGTGCTGATCGTGTTTTGCAGCCTGGTGCAGATGGATCTGCGTTTCGGCGGTAATCCGGCCGCAGCGGCGCAGGAACTCGATCGGCTGATCGAGCCGCTGCGCATCGTCAGCGGCTACGGCCTGTTCGCGGTCATGACCACGCAGCGCGACGAGATCGTCATCGAAGGCTCGAACGACGGCATCGAATGGCGCGAGTACGAATTCCGTTATAAACCCGGTGATCTCGAACGCGCGCCGCCTTGGAACATCCCGCATCAGCCGCGATTGGACTGGCAGATGTGGTTTGCGGCGCTCAATGATCCGAGGGGGCTGCCGTGGTTCTCGGGCTTTCTGCGGAGGATTCTCGACAACGAGCCCGCGGTGACGGCGCTCCTTGCGAAGAACCCCTTTCCGGGCAAGCCGCCGCTCTACGTGCGGGCCTTGTTCTACGATTACACGTATGCCGGCGGCCCGGAAAAAGCCAGGGGGTTCTGGTGGCAACGGCGGCTGCTCGGTGTGTATTTCCCCGCCGTACGGCTATCCGCCGCCGCGCGCGCCCAGTGAGGGCGGCTGGGCTACGGGAAAGTACCTATTGGCGGTCGCCCGGCTTCGATGAAGTCTACCGAGATCCGAATGTTCGCTTGCATTTGAGGGTCCAATGACAACCGCCACGGCCGTCTGCTTCGACGCCGATCTGATGCGCCGCTACGATCGCGAGGGCCCGCGCTACACCTCGTATCCCACGGCGATGCAATTTCGCGACGGGATCGAAGCGGGCGACTATGAGCGCGCCGCAGCCGCCAGCGTCGGCGCCAACGAAGGGCTCCCGCTATCGCTGTACGTGCACATTCCGTTTTGCCTGAGCCCTTGCTTTTATTGCGGATGCAACAAGATCGTGACCCGCCGTCCAGAGCGGGCCGATGACTATGTTCGCCGCTTGCTGTGCGAGATTGGCCGGCGCAGCGCGTACTTCGGCCGAAGCAGGACGGTCGAGCAGATGCACTTCGGCGGCGGAACGCCGACATTCTTGCCGCGGCAGCTGCTCATCGAATTGATCGATCGAATCGATCGAGAATTTCAGCTGACGGACGCCCGGTCCCGCGATTACTCGATCGAAATCGATCCGCGCGGAGTCGACGGCGGCATGCTGCGGCTGTTGGCCGCCCTTGGCTTCAACCGAATCAGCCTCGGAGTGCAGGATTTCGACGAGAACGTGCAGCAGGCGGTAAACCGCATACAGCCCGCCGAGACGGTCGCGCGCGTTTACGGCCAGGCGCGCGATCTGGGGTTCAGCTCGATCAATTTCGACCTGATCTACGGCTTGCCGAGGCAGACTCAGGCGACGTTTGCGGCCACGCTGGACCGCGTGATCGACCTGCGTCCGGATCGCCTGGCGGTGTACGGCTACGCCCATATGCCGCGCTTATTCAAAGCGCAACGGCAGATACGCACCCGCGAGTTGCCGGATCCGGCCGCACGGCTCGGCCTGCTGCAGCTGGCGGTCGAGAAGCTCTGCGCGGCGGGTTACGTGTACATCGGCATGGATCATTTCGCGCTGCCCGGCGATGGACTCGCAACGGCACGCCGCGACGGCACCTTGCACCGGAATTTTCAGGGCTATACGACTCACGCGAACCGGGATCTCGTCAGTCTCGGTGTCAGCGCGATCGGCCGGGTCGGTGACCTGTACGTTCAGAATCACAAGTTGCTGGGCGACTATGAAGCGGCGGTCGACCGGGGCGCCCTGCCTTCGTGCCGGGGCGTGCGCATGAGCCGGGACGATGTGGTGCGCAAGGACGTCATTCACGACATCATGTGCAACGGCAGCATCGACGTAGCCACCGTCGAGCGCCGGCACGGCATTCGATTCGACGGCTATTTCGCGGACGAATTAGACCGGCTGCGCGGCTTGCAAGCGGACGGTCTGGTGGAGCTCGGCAACGGCCGCATCGTGTTGACGCCGGCGGGCCGCCTGTTGATGCGGTCCGTCGCCATGACCTTCGATGCCTATCTTTCCACCGAGCGGGCGTCCGAACGCGGTTCGCGCGTGATCTGATCAGACTCCGCTCAGCTCGCCGAGCGCCTCGATCAGCGGACGCAAATGAGCTCGCAAGGCCGCCGATCGGCCGACGCTCGAGCGGTAGATCGGGCGTCGCACCTGCGCAAGACTCGAAGTGTTGACCGGACGCCGACTCTCGAAGAAGCGCATGCAGGCCTCGTTCCACCGCAGGCCCAAAAAGTCCACGAGCCGACGCATCGTTGGTTCCGGCTGCGTCACCAAGGTCTCGTAGTCCACATCCATGTAAACTCGAGCGGGCAGGGCACGGCGCCAGTGTTCCATCAGCGAATGGTAGCTGCGATAGTAAAGGCCCAATTCCCGCAGATCGTAGGAAAATGAGAAGTTGCCGACGAATAATTTCGTGTAGGCCGAAAAGCACGTGTCGAGCGCGTCGCGGCGGCAATGGACGATGCGGGCGTTGGGAAAGATGCGGTGAATGACCCCGAGACGGCTGAAATTCATCAGATCTTTGTCGATCACCCGTGCCGCGCTCGGCGAATGCCGCCGTAGGATCCTGAGCGCCTCCTCCGCCGTCCTCGCCTCGTCGCCACGCTCGCCGCGCTCGCCGCGCTTCGAGAAGGGATCGAGCACCTCCCGCAATCGGAGTTGCTCGCCGCCGCCATGGACATCGGGATGCGAGGCAAGGATCTGCTCGATCAGCGAGGAGCCGCTTCTCGGCATGCCGACCACGAACACCGGCAACTCGGAGGCACGCGCCCCCGAAAGCTCGATCTGCGCCGATTCCAGCGGAGCGGCGGCGATCGATCGCAACGTCTCGGCGGCAGCATCCACATCGTACGTGATGACGGAGCGTTTCAAGCGATTGGCCTCGCGCCAATGAGCGAATGCGGCATCCACCGCTTCCGTCTCGAAGTGCGCCTTGCCGAGCGCGAAATTCAGCAAGATGCGGTCGCGGTGCGAGCAACCGGCCTCGAGAAGTCCGCTCATTGCAGCGATGTCGGTGTCCCCGGCCGTGAAGGTTTTTGCATTGGCCTTGTCGTACCAGGCATCGGCCAACCAAGGCTCATGAGTCAACGCTCGATCGAAGGTGCTGCAAGCTTCTGCGAAGCGTCCGAGAGTGCTGAGCAGCACGGCCTTCTCCGACAGGGCGAGCGCGGGTCGCGTGATGGCCGCGCGATCCAGCGCGGCGAAGGCGGCCTCGTCCTGCCCCGCGAGATGAAGCGCTTGGGCGTAGGCGCGCAGTAGCTCGGCCGATTGCGCACTGCGATCCAAGGCCTCGCGGCATAAGGCTATCGCCTCCTCGAAGCGATCGAGCAGCCGGAGCACGGTGGCCTTCGATGCCCGCAACGCGGGATCGTTCTCCCAGCGATGCTCGATCGACTCGATTCTATTCAGCGCGGATTCGATTCGGCCGCGCTGCATGTCGATGTCCACGGCGCGCAGGTGGTGATCGAGCGAATTGGGCGCGTTCTCGATGGCCCGCGCGATCTCGGCCGCCGCATCCTCGTGCCGCCCGAGGCTCTGAAGATAAGCGGCATGTTGCGCGAGCACCTCCGCGTGGCCGCCCTCGTCTTGCAGGAGCTGCTCGAAGCGCGCGTCGGCCTCTGCGATGCGTCCGGTCGCCGCCAGGAGAAGGGCGAGTTGGGCGCGCGCCTGCCACTGCCGCGGGTCCAGCTGCAAAGCGTGCTCGAGGCAGCTCTGCGCCTCCGTGTATTCGCGCGCGTCGAGCAGTTGCGCGCCCAAGGACAACCAGCCCAGCGGCAACTTGGCGTCCATGCTCAGCGCCCGGCGCGTCATCGCCAGGGCGCCGGCGCGGTCGCGGCTCTTGCAGCACAGCTCCGCGTAGCTCAATAGGTACAATGCCGTGGTGTTGCTCGCCTCGGCGGCCCGCCGCAGGCAGTCTTCGGCCGCTTGCGGATCGCCATTGCGATATTCGAGCACTCCGAGCAAATGCCAGGCGCCGGATTCGTCCGGATCGTCGCGCAGAAGCTTGAGGCAGGCCTCACGGGCCGAGACGGCATCGCCTTGGGACAGACTGCGCCGGGCCGCTTGCAGGGCGGCGGCGCTCTTGGATGTGTCGACCATACCTTGTCCTCAAAACGGGTCGTCGATGGACTTCGCGAGGCCTGTGAAGAGCTTCGGTCCTGCATCGGTCATGTGCCAGCAATCCTCCAATCGGATGCCGAACTCGCCCGGAACGTAGAGGCCGGGCTCGTCGGAGAAGCACATCCCGGTCTCGAGCGGCGTCGCGTCGCCATGCACGAGATAGGCGGGTTCGTGGCCGTCGAGACCGATGCCGTGGCCGGTACGATGAGGCAGGCCCGGAAGCTTGTAACCTGGCCCCCAGCCCTCGGTCGCGTAATATTTGCGCACGGCGTCGTCGAGCGCGCCGGCGGCGACGCCGATCTTCGCGCTCTCGAGCGCGATCTGCTGCCCGCGTTTCACGGTATTCCAGAGCGTTCGCTGACGCGCGTTCGCTTCGCCGAATACCCAGGTACGCGAGATGTCGGACTGATAGCCATGCACGCTGCAGCCGCAATCCATGAGGATCACCGATCCCTCGGCGACCGACTGGGGTTGGTGGGAGCCGTGCGGATAGGCCGACGCCTCGTTCAGCAGGCTCAAAGCGAACTCCGGCGAGCCTCCCAAGGCAATGGTGGCGTCATTCATGATCGCGGCCAAATCGGCAGCGCTCATGCCGCGCTCGACATGCGCGTACAAGTGCCGAAGCGCAGCGATCGTGATGTCATTGGCGGTCTGCATGAGGGCGAGCTCCGCCGCCGATTTGATCATGCGACAGGCACGAACCACCGGAGCGCCGGAAACGATCTGGTAATCCTTGGAGGCATTTCTCACGCCATCGATGATGAAATAGCGCATGGTGGGCTCGACCGCCACGGGGCCGGAACGGATCCCCCGGTCGCGCAGCCCCTGGACGATCCGCAGAAACGGGCTTTCGTCCTCGTTCCAAACGCGCACGTCGGCCGGAATCGCCAGTGTCTCGCGCACCGAGGGCTCTTCGAATGCGGGCGTGACGATGATGACCTCGCCCCGCGCGGGAATGACGGCCGCCGTGGTGCGCTCGGAGCTATTCCACCGAATCCCGGTAAAATAATCGAGCGAGGAGCCCGTGTCGACGAGCAGCGCGCCGATTCTGCGCCCTGCCAGCAGCGTTTGCGCCTTGGCGATTCGCGCACGCCTCTCGGCGGAAGATATGGGCACGGCGCCGCCGGTCATCGGCTGAAGGCCCGCGGTGGTGACGGGCGCCGCGGCCGGCGTCCCGGTGGCCGCCGGCGGGCTCGTTTGCGCGGCCGCCCGATTCGTCATGGCCGCGACCAGGAACGGCACGGCGGGTGCGGTGCTCAAGAAAGCCCGCCTCGACACGCCCGTCATCGGTTCGCCGTCGCGAGTATGGCGCGAGCCAACCCCGCGTAGTCGCCGTTGAAATGATGTCCGCCCGGCAACTTCACCACGTGAAATCTGGTCGGATCGAGTTTGGGGCAGAGCGAATCGTTGTCGCCGTCTCCGTAGATGCACAGGACGGGAATGTTCGCGATGCGGCTCACTTCCGGCAGGGTCAGCGGCCCCGTCGTGTCATTCGAGATCCAGCTGCTGACGTGAAATTCGAACAGCGCATGCTCGGACATTCCCATGAGAACCGCCAGCGCCACGGTGGCGCGGGTGGCCGCAGGCAGGCGATTCACGGCGAAGGGCAATACATCGGCGCCCTGCGAATAGCCGATCAGCAACACCCGCTTCTTGGCCAAGTGCGCGAGGTAATAGCGGATCATGTGGTCGGTATCTCGAGCGAGTCCTTCGGCCGTGCGCGCGCCCCAGAAATAGCGCAGCGAATCCAGCCCGACGACCGGGATGCCGTGAGTGCTGAGCGCATCGGCGACTTCCTTGTCGAGGCCCGCCCAGCCGCCGTCCCCCGACATGATGATGGCGAAGGTATCGGTGGGAGCGGTTCCGGGTTGAGCGGGAACTTCGACGATCGGCAGGTCGCCGAGCGCCGCGGGCGCGGGCGGCAGCGTCTCAGCAGCGGTCCGCGCCACCAAGGTGTCGAACGCAGCGAGGAGCTTGGGCAGCCAGGCTTCAGGGGGCGAATAGTCGCTCCCGATCCGCAGCGTGACGAGCGCCGCTCCCCGCATGCCGGCGACGAAGTGCGCCGCCTCGAGGGCGCTCGACGGATCATGGTCCTGGAACAGGATCCACGGGCTTGCCAATTCCTTGGCGGGAAGATATCGGAGCCCGGCGGCGGCGCCGCCGGGGAGCCGCGTCGATTCGAGGCCCGAGCCCTTGCAGAGCGGCTTGCTCAGCTGCGTGTCGGGCGAGAATCCCACCGTCACCGCGCCGGCGAAAGTATGGGCGGGCGCCTGCACGAGTGTCGCATAGGCGAGCACGGCCCCCGCCCGATAGCCCATGAGAAAGGGCGGAAGATAGGTGGGCACATGAGTGTAGGCCTGGAGAAAGTGGCTCAGGTTTTCCAGGTCGCCATCCAGAAACACGCAATCGCCGTCGTCGGCCGCCAGGTTGGCATCGAGCTTCGGCAAATCGATGCCGGCCACCAGCGCGCCGTGCTCGGCAAGCGTCTGCGCGAGCATCGCGACGCGCGAATTCCACCCCTCCGCGCCGGACAACAACAGCAGGAAGCTCTTCGGCGGACCCGCCGGAGAATAGATTGCCAGGTCCTTGAAGCGTCCATAGCTCAAATGGTCGGAGGGCTCGGGGGACACCGCCGGCGCCGCGGATCGAGTCTGGGATGCGGCGGAGGCACCGTCGCAAATCCCGGCGCAGATGGTCATGCAAACGATGGCGGCGGAAACGAGAGCGCCGCGGACAATGGGGTGCTTCATTCGGACGAAGTGTACACGGCCTAAATCGCACGCGTCCGCTTCAACACGTTGTAACGATTCACGAGTTCCACGCCCAGCGCTCGAGGCTCGCAGTCGACCAGCACCGCGCCGCTCATCGCAAGACGCTTCTGCATATCGCGGCGGCGTTGCTCGTATTCTACGGCGGCTGCCACTTCGAGTACGGAAACCGGGCTCGACAGCGGCTGCGCGGCTATCTCGCCGACGATTTGTTCCTTGAGATTAGCGAGCACCACCAGGTGTCTGGAGCGCAGCAGCCGGATCGCTGCGCCGAGCTCGGCCGAGTCCTCGTCCCGGCAGTTGGTGATCAGTACGACGAGACCCCGTTTGCGGCGGCGCTCGAGGAGCTCGGTGGCCGCGATCGTGTAATCCGAGAAGGTCGGCGACGGCTCGACGTCGCCCAGTTCGGCCATCAGGGCGTTGAGTGTCTGCCGGCCCTTGCGGGGCGCAAAGCGCCGCTCCCGGCCGGCGGCCGTGCCGAAGGTCATCGCGCCGACGGCATCGCCCCGGCTGAGCGCGACGAATGCCAGCAGCATCAAGGCGTCGAGCGATTGATCGAAATGGGTCGCGCCGATGCCCCATTGCGTGTCGTCCGCACGCATCCGGCGCCCGCAGTCGAGAAGAAACATCACGCTCTGATCCCGGTCATCTCGAAACGAGCGCGTGATCGGGCGTCCGTGCTTGAGCGTCGCCTTCCAGTCGATGTGGCGGATGGGATCTCCCGGACGGTATTCGAGCAACTGATCGAAGTCCGTTCCCGAGCCGCGGCGCCTCACCGATTTGATCCCGAGTTCCGCCAGCCGCCGGTTGCTCGCCATCCAGGCGAAAGCGGCCTGACGCTTGAAGTCGGGGAATACGCGGCGTGCCTCCGGATTTCCGATGCGAAGGTTCCAGTCCAGCAGGCCCAGCGCCGAGCGCAGCAGGATTTGGCCGGCCTCGAAGGACCTCATGCCCCGGGCGGTGGGGGTGAGCTGGAATTCCAGTGTTTCCCGCTCTCCCGGTCCGATCGCGAAGCGCAGCGGCATCGCCGGAACGAGCAAGGTCGGATCGGCCAGTTCGAAGTAGCGTCCGCGGCGCTTGGCGCGGCCGGGATTCGCGAGGCTGATCTGCACCCTGACGGGTTCGCCGACCGCGAACGCATGCGGCAGGCGGCGGTGAAGGGTGAGGGGCGCCGCCCGCCAGTGAATCAAGCTGAGATGAACATCGAGCGCCGTCAACAGAACGAGGAAGGCTCCGAGCCCGGCCGCGCTCCAGACGATCGCGCGCGGCGATGCCGCGGTGAAAGGCGCGCCGATGAGGACTGCGCCGATCACGGTAACGAGCGCGATCAGTGCGCCGGAGGGCAGGACGGCCTTGTGGATTTCAGCGAACGTCACAATCGGGGGGCGGCCGTGGCTTCCAGAATTACCGCGAGCACGTCGTCGGGCTTGCGCCCGTCGAGCTGCGCATCGGCCGACAAGGCGATCCGATGACGCAGGGCCGCAACCGCGACCGCCTTCACGTCCTCCGGCAGCACGAACGAGCGCGACGCGATCAGCGCGGCGGCCTTCGCCGCGCGTACCAGCGCGATCGGTCCGCGCGATCCCGAGCCGACGGCGATCCCGGGCCAGTCGCGCGTGGCTCGCGCGATCCGCACGGCGTAGTCGACGACCGCCGTATCGACGCGCTGTCGTGCGGCGAGATGTTGCAAGGCGAGCACGGCGCGCTCGCTGAGCACCGCGGTCACCCCGGAGAGCGGCAACTCGTCGCCGGCCTGGTCCGTGGTGGTGCGTGCGACGATGTCCACCTCTTCGCTTTGGGTCGGATAGGTCATATCGATCTTCAAGAGGAAGCGGTCGAGCTGCGCCTCGGGCAGGGGATACGTGCCCTCGGTCTCGATCGGATTCTGAGTTGCCAGCACCATGAAAGGCCGCGGCAGCATCAGCGTTTCCGCCTCGAGCGTCACCTGGTGCTCCTGCATGACCTCCAGCAGCGCGCTCTGTGTCTTCGCGGGCGCACGATTGATCTCGTCGGCCAGGAGGATGTTGGTGAACACCGGCCCGCGGACGATTCGCATCGCATGGGTGGCGGGGTCCAATATCGCATGCCCGGTGATATCGGAAGGCATGAGATCGGGAGTGAACTGCACTCGCGCCACCTTGAGCGCCAACGCTTGCGCGAGCGCGCGGACCAGGAGCGTCTTGCCGAGGCCCGGAACTCCCTCGATGAGCACGTGGCCCGCCACCAGGAGCGCGATGAGCGTCTGATCGACGACGGCCTGGTGACCCACCAAGGCGTTCGCGATTTGGGCGCGCAGTTTGGCGAGCAGTTCGCCGGCGCGTGCGATGGCGGGAGATTCTTCGGTCATGCGTGATGCCTTCGGTTGGGTTCGGATCCGGTCAGGACGCGGCGGCACGCATCCAACAGCATGATCGCCGCACGATGTTCGTTGACACTGCCTGCGGAATCGGCGAGCAGGGCTGCGCTGATCGTCCCGGCATCGATACCGGTGCTCGCCGCCAGCGCCTCCGCGCGCTTGCGCGGCCCCATTCGATCGTATCCGACGATCCGCCTCTGCGCCGCCTCGTCCAAGGCTCGCCGCATGGCGGTGCGCAGCGACCTGAGCTTTTGCGTGCGCCAAGCAAAGCGCGCATTGGCGCGGATCTGTTCCGCGAGCGAGCGCCGGATGGGCGGCACCACCGGTATCGGCGGCCCGAAGCGGGGAAGATGCCTGACGATCGTCAACACGACCGCGGCGGACAGAAACACGATGGCGGGCGCCGCCAGCCGCCAGAGCAGCACGGGAAGAGGTTCGGCGCGAGTGCGGCCCAGGATCTCCAGCCGATCGCCGTGCCGCAGTCCCGCCGCCGCGACGAAAATTTGCGCATGATCCCCCTTCGGCAGGTTCCAATTCGCCAACATGCCCGGGCCGACGACCGTAAGCTCGCCGCGGCCGATGGCTACGCGCAATACCTGGATTCCGTCGGAATTCGACAGCGACCACGACGGTACTCGCCCGCTCGTCAAGCCGGTCGGCAAGAGGTTGCAAAGAGCCAGCGACCGGCCGCTCGGCACGCCGTTCAGGCTGACGGCCATGGGCTTGCAGTCGTCGTCAGCGGAGCGTGCCGGGCGCGCGGGGACGGCGTCGGGTGGCACAGGCGCGATGCCGCTCCAGACTTGCAACGGCTCACTCGTCTCCAAGGTATCGCTGCGGATAATCAGCCGGCCTCCGGATTGTACCCAGGCCTGCAGGGACTCGACCGATCCGTGGCGCAGGTCGTCGTGGAGGCTGTTGACGAGCACGATGGCGTCGGGAGGCAACGCGTGCAGCGAGCCGATCATGCTCGCGCGGATTCCGAGATGCCCGGCAAGCTGCATCACCGCGTAGTAGGGATTGCGCGCGGCCTCGCCCTTCGGCGGGGTCGTGATCGAGAGTTCGTCCCAGTATGTATGCCGGGCGATCCACACGGTCGATGCGATCAAACCGAGGACCGCGATCAGCTGAATCCACCGGTCGCGACTCATGGCGCCGCCTCGCCGAGAGCTGCCGCGAAGCCCCGGCACAGATGCCTGACGGAATCGCCGGCCACTGGTTCACCCGCATAAACGGCGCGGCGCCAAATGCCGACGAGATCGGAGAAATACGAGACGCGGGGCGCCTCGAGGCGCACGCCGACCGCGCGCAGCGCTTCGCCCTCGGTGTAAGACTCCCCGATCGTGATGCCGAAACGATGCACGGCGCGGGACAGTGCGCCCCTATATAAGAGCGAGAGCGCCTCGCGGGCCTTCCCGGCCTCGGCGAGCGCGAGCGCCGCCGCGCCGATGTCTTCGGGCAACGAGTCGGGGCGGATGTCCATCTCGCCGACCCGGGAAACGGTGGGTGCGGCCATGGCATTCGGCGCGGGGCTGCGCGCCTTGAACGTCCGGTATGCCCAGATCGCGGCGATGGCGACTCCGATGGCGCCCGCCACCCAGAGCAGTACGCTGCCGGTCTGACCGAGATACTCGAACAGACTCACCACCCACGGCGCCGCTTGCTGCGGCCGGTGCGGCGTGTCCGAGCGAATCCAGCGAAGCGAACGGATTTTCTTCTTGCTGCCCAAGTTGGGGTCCGCGCGCAGTTTTGCCGCGGCCGCCTGAACCTCGTCGGGGGTCAGCGGCGCGTGCGCCGCCGCCTCGAGCGCGGGCCGAGGCGGCGGGTCCGGGGGTCTCGCGAAGGCACTCGCACCGGCGCCCGCGCAGGCAAGGAGCGCGCTCAGGATCAGGGCGTCAGCCGGAAAACGCACGGCGGAATTCCTGCTCGATGTCCCACGCCTCGAGTTCCACGCGGCGGTTGATGTACATGCCGAATCCGGCGGCGACGTAGAAGGGCTCGAGAAAGGCCACGGTCAGGACGTAGGCGATCGAAGTAATGAGGCTTTGTATCATTCCGGACGAGGCGTCGAGCCAGTTCGCCGGGATCTCCGAGGTATGGGGTGAGAGCCATATTTGCAGGGATAGAATACTCAGGACCAGAGCGAGCTCGGCATTGGCGAACGCCACGGTCATGGCGCGGGCGACGCCGCGATGGCGGGCCGTCAACCGCCGGATGCGGTCGCTCAGGGCGGCGCCCGACAGTTCCTCGAGCTGCAAGATGGGCTGCTTGAATGAGCGCAAGACGCTCAAGCGTTGCAATGTCAGCGTCGTCGTCATCCCCGACAACCATACCTCGCGGCGATGATCCCACACGTCCTTGATCGTGGTCCGTTGGCCGAACAGGGCGCGCGACAGCGCGAACAGCGCGGTCCGATCGAGCCACGGCTTCGAGAGCCAGATCAGGAGCGTCGGCAGCCAGCCGGCGATGGGGTCGGTCAACAGAAACAGCGCGAAGAGGGGCAGCGCGACGGCCAGATGGACGACGTACACCGAGCGAAGCCACGATTGCAGCAGCCGCACGCCGAGGTCGCATCCCTCCCAGCGAGATCGAGGGCGCAGGCTCAGCGAGATGGCCTCAATCCGCATGCGGACGTCTCAAGAAAAAGATCGCGACCAACATCCATGAGCCTCCGGCACCCGCGAACTTGGCGACCGGGCTGACCCAGGCCGCGGATGACCAGAATGCCTCGATGGCGGCGGCAATGACCAGCATGACCGCAGAGCCGAAAACGATGACGCTCGTCTCGCGTGCCGCGATCTGCAGGGACGCCAAGCGAGGAAGGCGCCCCGGCAGGAGCACCGAGCGTCCGATGCGAAGACCGGCAGCACCGCTGAGCACCACCGCGGTGACCTCGAATGCGGAATGTGTCGCGATGAACGGAAAGAACGTCCCCGCAAAACCGATCGAGGCGACGTAGCCCGCGACCGCTCCTCCGAATGCGCCGTTGTAGGCGAGATAATAAACGCTGCCGAGCCCGAAGAGGATGCCGGAGACGTAGCACTGAAAGGCGATGCCGATGTTGTTGGCGATGTAGAACCCGAACATCATCCAGTTGGTTCCCGCATCACGCAGCCGGCCGATCTCGGGGTTCGCCGGGTCGTACATGCGCCCGAATGTGTCGACGGTGGCGCTGTCCACCAGGGACAGGATGAGGTCGGGCCGATGAGCCACGACGTATCCGAGCACCACCGCCGGAGCGGTCACGAGCAGCGCCGCAACGAGGACGTACCAGCCGTGGGCGCGCACCATGGCGGGAAAGGTGCGCATCAGAGTGCGGGCGATGCGGCCCAGACCCAAGTCGGTCTGGCGGTAGACGATCTGGTGCGCGCGCGCCGTCATGGCGGACAGCCTCGAGACGAGCGGCGCAGGAAAGCCGCGTGCCTCGGCCAATGCCAAATGCTCGCAAGCGGCTCGATACAAGAATAGGAACCGCTCCGGATCCAATGTCTTGTCCTCACGGCTCACGGCCTGTTCGAGCTCGCTCCATTGCGCCTCGTTCGAGGTTTCGAAATCGAGCGCCGTCATTGCGGGAGCGCGTCAGGTTCGATGGGCTGCGCACTGCCCGGCGCCGCGGGCCGATCGCCGTGCAGCCAGCGGGCAATGCCGATCAGGCGGCCGGTCAAGGCCGGAGACTCCGCGGGCGCAGGTCGGGGCGGAGCGAGGGCCGCCGCGTAGGATGCTATTTCCTCGGCGCGCGCCGGGGTCAGGCGATCGACGCGCCAGGCGAAGGCGGTCAGCGCGAGCTGCTGGCTCATGGACAACGGGATGGGCGGAGGCATGGGGACGCCCTCGCCAAGCTTGCCGGCGAGCTCGACCTCATGGCGGTAGGCGACGACCGTGCCGGCGGCGAGGTCGCCGAGTCTGCGCGAGTCGCGCCGGAGGAGAATGGACACGATGGCGAACCCATAGAGCAGGGGCAGCATGTCGACCACACGGAGGAGATTGCGGATCAGGCAACCGGCCGGCGTGATGGGCAGCCCGTTCGCCATGAGCACGTAGAGCCCCATGACGCGCTTGCCCGGAGTGGCCGCCGCCGCCGACATCTCGAACAGGACGGGATAAAGCCAATTGAGCACGAACGCCGAGACCAGAAAGAGTCCCATGCCGACCCGGCGCCCCATCGAGAACAGCGATGCGCAACCGAACAGAATGACAACGCGAATCAGGGCGTCGATGAGAAACGCCATCGCGCGGACCGCGAATCCCGCGGGTCGTATCGAGATCGAGATGCCTTCGGGCGTCTCCGCCGTGAGGACCGTGTCGATCGCGGAATTCAAGCCTGGACGACGATGGTGTCGGCGATGTAGTCGTGGCAGCACCGCCGCTGCTCGCCGAATATCATGAGGATGTCGACGAGGCCATAGAGCGGACCGATCGCGGGGACGAACCGGATGACGTAGTTCGCGACATTGCGGAGCCAGAAGATGCGGCCGAGGGTCGCGCGCGAGCCGTCCGTGCGGGCCACCTTGATGCCGCAGAGCTTCTTGCCGATCGATTGGGCGTTCCGGTGCACCATGACGGCCACGACGACCCAGAGCAGGAGGTCGATCAGCAGCCCAACGTAGAACAACATACCCGTCGCGAGCACGGCCATCCAGAAGCCAAGCACCGTGATGTGCCCCGAGCGCGTGGCGATGCCGGCGGCGCTGATGTATGCCGGTGCCAGGGGCACTGAAAAGATGAGGCCGTCGATGATGGCTGCGCCGAGACGTGAGCTGCGGGTGGCCTTGACGGAGCCGGAATGATCGAGAGGCGCCATATCGGCCACTTCGCTTCGCGGCGGGGCATACTGGTTGTTCGACGGCGTTGACACGAGTGCTCCTTGCGACGTTTCGCGGCGACCGATTCCGCTCCAATCATAGCGCGTGATGGCGCTCGGGGTATGCGTCGATTTCACCGAGCATTTCCGGGCCGCCCAATGCCTGCATCTGATTCAGTATCCAGTCGCGCCGCTGTTGGACATATCGCGAGGGGGCGGCGGCGGACCAGTGCTCGGGGTTCGGCAGCACGGCGGCAAGGACAGCGGCATCGCTGCGCGACAGGCGAGAGGCGGGCTTATGGAAAAAGCGCTGGGCGGCCGCCTCGGCCCCGTAAGTGCCGTATCCGAACTCGGCGATGTTGAGATAGATCTCGAGGATACGGCGCTTGGGCCAAAAAACCTCGATGAGCACGGTAAAGTAGGCTTCCAGGCCCTTGCGGAAGTAGCTGCGGCCGGACCAGAGGTACAGGTTTTTGGCCACCTGCTGGCTGATGGTGCTCGCGCCGCGCACGCGATGGCTATGCTGGTTCATCTCATAGGCTTTTTCGATGGCCTCGACATCGAAGCCCCAGTGCTCGGGGAACTTTTGGTCCTCCGAGGCGACTACGGCAAGCGGCAGGTTCGGAGAAATGCGCGCGAGATCCGCCCAGGTACGGCGATACACGTAATCCCGGTCGCGGTTCGCCCAGGCCGAGATCTGGCTCTCCGCCATGAAGGCGCTGTAAGGCGGGTTTACCCACCGAAACATCAGCACCGACACGACGGAGAGGGCCACGCACGCCAGCAAGATCCACAGCACGCTGCGGACGAAGCGCCGCATCGGACGGCTCTATTTTTTTTCGGCCCGGCGGACAGTCGTCATGATCACAGGGTCGAGCGGCACGTCCTCGAAGCCCCGGCGCCTGCCGGTCTTGACCGCTGCGATCTTGTCGATCACATCCATCCCTTCGGTAACTTTGCCGAACACCGCGTAGCCGAAATTACCCCGAGTGTGATCGAGGAAGTCGTTGTCCTTCAAGTTGACGAAAAATTGCGATGTCGCGCTGTTGATGTCGTTGGTGCGGGCCATCGAGAGCGTGCCGCGGGTGTTCTTCACGCCGTTGTCCGCCTCGTTCTTGATGGGAGGATGGTTCTTTTTCTGCGCCATGTCTTCGGTGAAGCCGCCACCCTGGATGACGAATCCGGGAACGATGCGATGAAAGACGGTGCCGTCGAAGAAGCCCTCATCGACGTACTTCAAGAAGTTTTCGACGCTCACGGGCGCCTTGCCCTCGTAGAGCTCGACGGTGAAATTGCCCAAAGTCGTTTCGAAGCGGATCATGATGGTTCCTGATTGAGTGAAAGCGGGCTCCCAGGCGGCCCGCGATATCGACCCCGCGCAAGGCGGGGCCGGCCTGAATAATCCTCGTGCGAATGAATGTCCTGGAAATGGTGGCGCTCGTAGAGAGCGGCCACCGCGCGCGCCTGATCGGCGCCGTGCTCGGTCAGGAGCCAACCGCCGGGTACCAGGTGCGAGGCCGCGGCGGCAATGATGGACGTGAGCTGCTCGAGCCCGGTCGGGCCGCCGATCAGGGCCATGGCGGGCTCCGCTCGGAGGGCGGCAAGGGCGGGATCGGCGGCGGCGATGTAGGGCGGGTTCGAGAGGATGAGATCGAAACGCTCGTCGGGAACGGCGGCGAACCACGACCCCACCCGCCAATCGATGCGATGCAGCCCGAGGGCGCCGCCGTTGTCGCGGGCGACTCGAATCGCCGCTTCCGAGACGTCGACGGCGACGATGCGTGCGCGGGGACGCTCGCGGGCGACGGCAAGCGCGATGGCCCCGCTTCCGGTGCCCAAGTCGAGCACGGCGGGGATGCCGTCTGCTGCCGCCAGCAACTCGAGCGCCTGCTCCACGATGAGCTCGGTTTCCGGGCGCGGGACGAGCACGTCCGGGGTCACTTTGAGCGGCAGCGACCAGAACTCGCGGACGCCTGTGAGGTAAGCGACGGGCACGCCGCTCGCCCGGCGGGCGATCAATTCGCGGAAGGCGCGCTCGGTGTCGGCACGAAGCGCCTCCTCGCCTCGCAGCAAGAGCGCGGCGCGTGGCGCGCCCAGGAGGGTCCCCAACAATACTTCGGCGTCGAGCCGCGGCGAGCTGCTGTGCTCCTGCAGATCTTTCGCGGCCGATCGCAATGAGTCGGCGATGGAGTTCGGTCTGTCGGCGGCGATGCTCACGGCCATCACTCGACCTGATTGGCGAGCTCTTCGGCCTGGTGCTCCTGATTCAGGGCGCCGACCAGCTCCGCGATGTTGCCGTTCATTACGTCGTCCAGCTTGTACAGGGTCAGATTGATGCGGTGGTCGGTGACGCGTCCCTGGGGAAAGTTGTAGGTGCGTATGCGTTCCGACCGGTCGCCGGAGCCGACCTGAAGCTTGCGGGTCTGCGCCTGTTGCGTGGCCTGTTTCTCGCGCTCATTGGCGAGGAGCCGGGATTTCAACAGCGACAGCGCGCGCGATCGATTCTTGTGCTGCGAGCGCTCGTCCTGGCATTCGACCACGATCCCGGTGGGCAAGTGAGTGACTCGGATCGCGGAGTCCGTTTTGTTTACGTGCTGGCCACCGGCCCCGGAGGAGCGGTACGTGTCGATGCGCAGATCCGCCGGATTCAGTTCGATGGATTCGACCTCCTCGAGCTCCGGCAGGATCGCGACGGTGACGGCGGAGGTGTGGATGCGCCCCTGAGCTTCGGTGGCGGGCACGCGCTGCACGCGATGGGTGCCCGACTCGAACTTCAGCTGCGAATACGCGCCCTTGCCGATGATGCGGCTGATGATCTCCTTGTACCCGCCATGCTCGCCGGGACTCTCGCTCAGGATCTCCACCTCCCAGCGCTTGGACTCCGCAAAGCGCGCATACATCCGAAACAGATCGCCGGCGAACAGCGCCGCTTCATCGCCGCCGGTACCGGCGCGGACTTCGAGGAAAATATTGCTGTCGTCCAAGGGGTCTTTCGGGACGAGCAGGCGTTGCAGCTCGAGCTCCTCCGCATCGAGCCTCGGAGTCAGTTCCTTCAGCTCCTCGTCCATGGCGAGCTCGCGCGCCGTCTCGGCGTCGCCCTCGAGCGCGACGAAGCCGCGATAGCGGTCGACGAGCGGCCCGAGCCGCGCGTACTCCATCGACAGGTCGCGAAATTGGTTCTGGCGCGCAATGATCTCGGGCTCGGACAAGAGTCGGCCGATCTCCTCGAAGCGTTCATCGAGCTTTTCGAGCTTGCGCCGAATGGAATCTTTCATGGCCGCCAATTATAGCGGCCTTCGGGTCAACGCCGGCCGCGTTCTTCCACGAGCAGCCGCATCAGGGCCTGCGCGAGCTCGGGATCGTCGGCCTCGGAGGCTTGGCGCAGCGCCTGGGTCGGCGCGTGCAGCAGCCGATTGGTGAGCGTTCCGGCGAGAAAATCGATGACCTCGTCGGAGGATCTCCCCGATGCGAGCATGCGCTTCGCCTGGTCCACGGTTTGCTGTCGAATGGCATCCGCACTCGCGCGCAGCGCGCGGATCGCGGGGCCGGCGTCGTGCGCGCGCGAATCGGCGAGAAAGCGCGCGACCTCCTCATCGAGGAGGGTCCGTGCGTCGCCCGCCGCCACCGCGCGCCGCTGGCGGTTTTCGTCGATCAGTTGCTGCAAATCGTCGATGGAGAATAGATAGACGTCGTCGAGGCCGGCGACGGCCGGGTCGATGTCGCGCGGTACGGCGAGGTCCACCATGAGGATGGGACGGTGGCGGCGGGAGCGTACCGCGGCCGCGGCCGCGGCCTCCGTGACGAGGGGAGTCATGCTCGCCGTGCAGCTCACCACGATGTCGGCCTCGGCAAGCTCCTTGTCGAGCGCGCTCAGGTCCACGGCATAGCCTTTGACGTCGGCCGCGATGGTTTGGGCGCGTGCCAGGGTGCGGTTGGCGATCACCGTGCGCTTGACGCCGGCGCTCGCGAAGTGGCGCGCGGTGAGCGCGATCATTTCGCCGGCGCCGATCATCAGGGCGGAGTGAGCGCTGAGGTCGGCGAAGATGCGCTTCGCGAGGCTCACGGAGGCCGAGGCGAGCGAGACGGAGTTGGCGCCGATTTGGGTCTCGGAACGCACGCGCTTGGCGGCGGAGAAGGCGGCCTGAAAGAGTTTGTTGAGCCAGGGCCCGGTGCTGCCGGTCTCCTGCGCGATCCGATAGGCGTCCTTCAATTGACCCAATATTTGCGCTTCGCCGAGCACCATCGAGTCCAGTCCCGAGGCGACGCTGAAGGCATGCTCGACCGCGAGGCGTTCCTGGTGCACGTACAGGCTCGCGCTCAGGTTCAGGTTATTGCCATGATGGCGCTCGAGCCATTGGGAAAGATCCTGGGGGGTGGCGTTGCCGGACCAGTAGAGCTCGGTCCGGTTGCAGGTCGATAGAATCACCACCTCGGCGACGCCGCTCTCTTGCTTCAAGGTGCGCAGCGCCGCGGCCAATCGGTCCTCGCTGAACGCCACTTTTTCGCGCAGGGACACCGGCGCCGTCTTATGGTTCAGTCCGAGAATGTTGAATGCCATGAAAACGCTTTGGTTTGTAACTGTCGGATTCTGGTGAAGAAACTGCGTCAGGGCAAGCGGGAATCCGCGGCACTCGCCCCCTCATTTGGCTATAGTGACGACGTGTTCTCCATTCCATACCTTTCTGCGGCCCTCATGTCGCTGTGCGTCATCGTCTGCGGCGGCTGCGCCGGAGCCCGGCCGGCATCCGATCCTATCGCAGCTCCGCAGGTGTTTTACACCGTCACGGGCGAGATCGCGCTGAATCGGAAGGAGCCGCGCGTGGCCGCCCTTCAGTATGCGGCCGCAGCGACGGCGGGTTCCGACGTGTCGCTGCTGGCGCGCGCGAGCGAAGTGACCACGCAATCGCTGCAGCCGTCGCTGACCGCGGCGGTCGCGGCCCGCTGGATCGCGGTGGACCCGGGGTCGCTCGAGGCCCATCGCTCGGCGGCGCGGGCGGCGCTCGCGCTCGATGAGATCGCCGAGGCGGCGGAGCAGTATCGCATCGTGCTCACGGCCTCGCCCCGCGGTGTCGATGCGGAGTTCGCGGACCTGGAAGTCGAGTTTGTCCAGACCGACAACCTCTTCGGCGCGCGGCAGGTGGCGGATCGGCTCGCCGCGGCGTTTCCGAACTCGCAGGCGGCACGCAGGCTCCAGGGATTCGCGGCGATGCGTGCGGACGATCCCAAGGCGGCGGTGAGGAGTTTCGCGGCCGCGCTCGAGATGGAGGCTGCAGCGCCCGCGGCAGGCGCGGCGGACCCCGGCGCCGCCGGCGAGGCGAAGGATCCCGGCGGGGCGAAGGATCCCGGCGGGGCGAAGGGCGACGCGGCGCAACTCGAAACGGCGGCCGACGCGCGGCGCGAGTTGCTCATGGCCTACTGGCGGGCGCGCATCCTGTCGGGCGACAGACAGGTGCCGCTCGCGGAATCCTTGGCGCTGGTCGAAGCCGATCCAAGCCCGCCGAATATCCTCGACCACGCATTGCTGCTGCTGGCTGCTCAGCAGAACGGCGCGGCGGTCGTGGAACTCGAGACGCTCTCGGTCCAGCCGGACACGGCCGCGGTGGCGCTGCGGCTCCTGGGACTCGTGGATTTTCAGGAGGGCCGGCTCGACAAGGCCACGCAGCACTTCAGCGAGCTTCTGACCACGGGCAAGTTCATCGACGATTCCTTTTACTACCTCGGTCTGATCGCCGAGCGGCTGGGAGACGTGCCTCGCGCGCTGCGCTTCTATGGCCAGGTGCAGAGCGGGGATAACGCGGTGGCGGCGCTTTTGCGCGCCAGCAATCTTTTGGAGTCGCACGGCGAGGCGCCTGCGGCGCAGGAGCTGCTCGATCACCTGATCGAGGACGAGCCGGAGCGGGCGCCCGAGGTGTTCGCGGCGCGCGCCAAAATCTACTCCGACGCCGGCGACGCGAACCGCGCCATCGAGGTGTTGGCTCAGGGAATGAAGGAATATCCCGATAGCGTGGATATCCGCTATGCAGTCGCCTCGACCTACGAGGACCAAGGGCGGGTAAAGCAAGCGCTTCGCGAGCTCAAAAACGTGCTCAAAGCCCGTCCCGACGATCCGGCGGCGATGAATGCCTACGGGTATACGCTTGCGGACCACAACGAGAATTTGCCTCGCGCCCGCTCGCTGATCGAGCGTGCGTACGCCGAGGCTCCGCACAACGCGGCGATTCTCGACAGCCTGGGGTGGGTGCTCTATCGGCAGGGCCATCCGGACGAGGCGCTGGGGTATCTCGATTCCGCCTACGCGGATGATCGCGGCGCGGATATCGCGGCGCATCTGGGCGAGGTGCTGTGGCAGCTCGGACGGCACGACGAGGCGGAGAAGGTGTGGACCGAGGCGGGCAAGGACGACACGGACAATAAATTGCTGAACGCCACGCGGCAGCGACTGCACGCCTCGGCGAAGTAGCCCATGCGGCGACTACTCGGAATGCTCGTGTGCTTGGTCGCGCTTGCCGGATGCGCGACGCCGCGACGCGAGCCGCAGCCGGCCGGTGTGCCCGTCGCCTGGATTCAGCGGATCACCCAGCTGGAGCATGCGGCGTCGTGGCAGCTCGACGGGCGCGCCGCCGCCGCCTTGGGGCAGCAAGGTTGGCAGGCGAGCCTCCATTGGCAGCAGAAGGGCGCCTCCAGCGACCTGCACTTGGCGGGCCCGCTCGGCATGGGAGCCACGGAAATCAAGGTGACCTCCGAGGGGCTATCGATCAACGGGGCCTCGCCGAGCGCTGCGGCAATGATGCAGCTTCAGGACAAGCTCGGCTTCGACCTGCCGCTGGATAATCTTCGCTATTGGCTGCTGGGCATTCCCGATCCCAGCATTCCCTTCGATCTCACCCGGAACGCCCAGGATCGCGCGCTCAAGCTCTCCCAGGCCGGATGGACCATCGATTACGACGAGTACATGCCGGCGAACGGAGATCTATTGCCGAAGCGGCTGGTGCTGAATCGGGCGGATGCGCGGGTGAGGATTGCCGTGGACCGCTGGCAGGGACTGCCATGAGCGGGCCTTTGCGGCCTTGGCCCGCACCGGCGAAGCTCAACTTGTTCTTGCACATCGTCGGCCGACGTCCGGACGGCTACCATGAATTGCAGACGGTGTTTCAGTTCATCGATTTGTGCGATGACATCTACATCGGTGCCCGTGCAGACGGCGAGATTCGGCTGATTGCGGGGGCGCCGGGCGTGCCTCCCGAGACCGATCTCTGCGTGCGCGCCGCTCGGGCGTTGAAGGCGGCGAGCGGATGCGCGCGCGGCGCGGACATTCGAGTGGTGAAGCGCATTCCCATGGGAGGCGGCCTGGGGGGTGGCAGCTCCGACGCTGCCACGTGTTTGGTGGCCCTCAATCGGCTCTGGGGGGTGGGTTTGCCGCCGGATGAATTGGCGGCGCTGGGACTGAAACTCGGGGCCGACGTGCCGGTATTCGTCCGCGGGCGGGCCGCGTGGGCGGAGGGGGTGGGGGAGCGGCTCACCTCACTTTACCCGCCGGCCGCCCCTGCCGAGCATAACTACCTGATAATAAAGCCAAATGTTTCCGTTCCGACCAAGGACGTATTCCAGGACCCTGAATTGACAAGAAATTCAGCGCCGCTCACAATTCACGGTTTCCTGGCGTCCGGTGGTAGGAACGACTGCCTGAGGGTGGTCCGGCGCCGATATCCCGACGTGGCTCGCGCGATGGAATGGCTCTCGCCCTATGGCGAGGCGCGCCTGACCGGGACGGGGTCGTGCGTTTTTGTGGTCTGCGAGGAGGCGCGCGCGCGCGAACTCCTCGCGAAGCTGCCGCCGGAATGGCAGGGGTATTCGGCGCGCGGCCTGAACGATTCGCCCCTGCTGTCGAGGTTGGAGATTGCGTGAGCGGCGCGAGTAACGCCGACGGTTGATTTTTCAAGTTGGGGTGTCGCCAAGCGGTAAGGCAGCGGGTTTTGATCCCGCCATACGGAGGTTCGAATCCTTCCACCCCAGCCAATTCGGGTCCGGTGTGTCTTCATATGTCGCGTAGCAAAGAGTTCGATTCTCCGTCCTTCTCGGTGTTCTCCGGCAACGCGAACCCGCTCTTGGCGCAGGAGATCACGCGCCACCTGCACGTCCCTTTGGGGCGTGCTTATGTGGGGCGGTTCAGCGACGGCGAAGTGAACGTGGAACTGATGGAGAACGTTCGCGGCCGCGATGTGTTCATCGTGCAGCCGACCTGCCCGCCGTCGAACGACAATCTGATGGAGTTGTTGCTGATGACCGATGCCTGCCGGCGGGCATCGGCGAAACGCATCACCGCAGTAGTGCCGTACTTCGGCTATGCGCGCCAGGATCGGCGCCCGCGAGCGACGCGTGTCGCCATCGCCGCGAAACTCGTGGCGAACATGATCGCGAGCGCGGGAGTCGACCGATTGCTGACGGTGGATCTGCACGCGGATCAGATTCAGGGATTTTTCGACATCGCCGTCGACAACGTGTACGCCTCCCCGGTGCTGTTGGGCGATGCGTGGAAGCAGAAGGACGAGAACGTGGTCGTGGTATCGCCGGACGTCGGCGGCGTGGTGCGCGCCCGGGCGCTGGCGAAGCGCCTGGACGACGCGGATCTCGCCATTATCGACAAACGCCGGCCGCGGCCGAACGAGTCGAAGGTGATGAACATCATCGGCGAGGTCGAGGGCAGGTCCTGCGTGCTGATCGACGACATGGTGGATACGGCGGGAACCTTGTGCCAGGCGGCGCAGGCCCTGAAGGACGAGGGCGCGGTGCGCGTGGTCGCGTACATCACGCATCCCGTGCTCTCGGGCGCGGCGATCGAGCGCATCGAGAAGTCGGTGCTGGACGAGTTGGTGGTGACGGATACGATTCCGCTGTCGGACGCGGCCCGTGCGTGCAAGCGCATTCGCCAGCTGACCGTGGCGGGGCTTCTCGCGGAGACGATTCGCCGCATCAGCGACGACGATTCCGTGAGTTCGCTGTATGTGGATTGAGACGATGATCGATGGGTCGGCCCCTGCAACTGGTCGCGGCGCGGGGCGCCGTGGTGACGATGTAACTGGAGAAGATCATGAAAACCTCATTTGAACTCACGGCCGAGTTCCGCGAGACGCAAGGCAAAGGTGCGAGCCGCCGCCTGCGTCACGAGGGCAAAGTGCCGGCAATATTGTATGGCGGACATTCGGACGCCCGCGCATTGACGCTGAGCCATCAAAAGCTCGCGCTCATGCTCGAGAACGAGCGCTTCTATTCGACCATCCTGAGCCTCAAGGTGGGCGATCAGACACAGGCCGCGATCTTGAAGGACGTGCAACGCCATCCATTCAAGAATGCGATCCTGCACATCGATTTCCAACGCGTCGAAGAGAACGAGAAGATCCGTATCAGCATTCCGCTGCACTTCAAGGGCGCGTCGGTCTCGCCGGGCGTCAAGAGCCAGGGCGGCCTCGTCTCGCACATGCGCAACGACGTCGAAGTCTCGTGCCTGCCGAAGGATTTGCCGGAGTTCATCGAAGTCGACATCTCCGGGCTGTCTCTCAACGAGAGCATTCACTTGTCGCAATTGAAGATTCCCGAGGGCGTGCAGCTCGTGGACCTCGCCAAGGAAGACTCGGCGGTGGTCGCGATCCACAGCCCGCGTGCGGAAGAGCCCGAGCCGACGGCGGCGGCGGCGGCGGAAGGGGCGGCGGCAGCTCCGGCCGCGGGTGCGGCGGCTGCGGCGCCGGCAGCGGCAGCCGGTGCAGATGCGGCGAAGAAGGCCGAACCTGCGAAGGCCGACGCGAAGAAGGAACCGGCGAAGAAAGACGCCAAGAAATAATCTCCCAACGCCTCGAGGCAAGGGCCGTCAATCGGTGGCGGCCCTTGTTTTTTGGGCAGGTGTACCACGATGGCTGGTTTACCGTTGCGCATCATCGTCGGTCTCGGCAACCCCGGGCCCGAACATCTGGTCACTCGCCACAACGCGGGATTCTGGTTCGTGGACCTGCTTGCGCGCCGTCATGGCGCGGAATTTCGCGACTACCGCAAGTTCTCCGGCGAGACAGCGAAGGTGACTATCGGCGGGCAGGACTTGGTGCTGCTGAAGCCCACGACGTACATGAACCGCAGCGGCCTGTCGGTCCGGCAGCTGAGCGATTTTTACAAGGTCGCGCCCGAGGAAATTCTGGTGGCTCACGACGAGCTCGATCTGCCGGTGGGCGCGGTGCGCTTGAAGCACGGCGGCGGCCATGGCGGCCACAATGGGCTTCGGGACATCATCGCGCACATCGGCGAGGGCTTCTGGCGGGTGCGGTTGGGGGTGGGGCATCCCGGCAATAAAACCGAGGTCATCGACTACGTGCTGACGCGTGCGCCGCGGGCGGAAGAAGACATGATTCTAGATGCGGTGACCATGGCCGCGGAATCCGTTCCTTTAATGATCGAGCAGGGCGCGGAGCGGGCGATGACGAAGCTCCATAGCCGCCCGGGAAGAACCTAATGGCCATCCGTTGCGGCATCGTCGGGCTCCCCAATGTGGGGAAGTCCACCTTATTCAATGCCATCACGCGCGCGCAAATCGCCGCGGAGAATTACCCCTTCTGCACCATCGATCCGAACGTGGGCGTCGTGCCGGTGCCGGACGCGAGGCTCGAGAAGCTCGCGGAGATCGTGCATCCGGAGAAAATCCTGCCGACCACGGTGGAGTTCGTCGACATTGCGGGCCTCGTCGCCGGCGCCTCGAAAGGCGAGGGACTGGGAAATAAATTCCTCGCCCACATTCGCGAGGTCGATGCCATCGCGCACGTGGTACGGTGTTTCGAGAACGACGACATCATCCACGTGGCCGGCAAGATCGATCCGGCAAGCGACATCGAGGTGATCAATACCGAGCTCGCGCTCGCGGATCTCGACAGCGTGGAGCGCGCTTATCAGAAGGCGCTCAAGGCCGCGAAGGCGGCGGACAAGGAGGCGGTCAAGCTCCGCGATCTGCTCGAGAGGGTGCGGGGCGTCTTGAACGAGGCCAAGCCCGTGCGCTCGCTGGGGCTCGATGCGAACGAGCGGGCGGCCATTCGCGACCTGCACCTGCTCACCGAGAAGCCGGTGATGTACGTGGCGAACGTCGACGAGAGCGGATTCACCGACAATCCGAGACTCGACCGGGTGCGCGAGATCGCGAAGGCGGAAGGGGCGGTGGTGGTGCCGGTGTGCGCGGCCATCGAGGCGGAGATTTCGCAGCTCGAGGAGGCCGATCGGGCTGACTTTCTCAAGGAACTCAAGCTGGAGGAGCCGGGCCTGAACCGGGTGATCCGGGCGGGATACGCGTTGCTCGGATTGCAAACGTATTTCACGGCGGGGCCGAAAGAGGTTCGCGCGTGGACGGTGAGGAAGGGAGCGACGGCGCCGCAGGCGGCGGGCGTCATCCATACCGACTTCGAGCACGGGTTCATTCGAGCGGAAGTCATCGGCTACGACGACTACATCGCGAACAAGGGCGAGGCCGGCGCCAAGGAAGCGGGAAAGTTGCGGCTCGAGGGGAAGGAGTACATCGTCCGAGAGGGCGATGTCATGCACTTTCGCTTCAACGTCTAGCGGGCCGCCGGGCCGGCATCGCGCCCACGGCAATGTTCGGCCGACGCGTGTAACTTGTTGATTTGGCAAAGATAGGCGGGAGATTCCGCTTGACGTACGGCGGGGGCTTCCGGGACAATCCCGGGCTCTCCTCGTGGTGAAGTAGCTCAGACGGTTAGAGCACGGCATTCATAACGCCGGGGTCGAGGGTTCGATTCCCTCCTTCACCACCACATTCAAAAAATTGGGTCGGTGCCGCTGCTTCGGATGAACAACTCACAACTCAAATCACGCGCACCGCTCATCGTCGGCATCGGCGGCACGGCTCGCCCGAAGTCAACCAGCGAACGGGCCGTCGTCGAGGCGTTGCGAAGCGCCGAGCGGCTCGGCGCCGAGACCCGCCTTTTCGACGGAGTGTTCGTATCGGGGCTGCCGCTCTATGTTCCCGATCGCAAGGAAAGGACCGCCGCGGAGAGGGAATTCATCGAGACGATTCGCCGCTGCGACGGGGTGATCGTGGGGACGCCCGGCTACCACGGGAGTCTCTCGGGTCCGATAAAGAATATCTTGGACCTCCTCGAGGATACGGCCGGAGACGATCGACCGTATTTGGACGGCCGTGCGTTCGGCTGCGTGGTGACCGCCTACGGGTGGCAAGCCTGCGGTACCACGCTGGTGGCTCTGCGGATGATCGCACACGCGCTTCGTGCATGGCCCACGCCATTCGGCGCATCGCTCAACGCATCGACGCCGCTCTTTGAGACGGATGGCACGTGCATCGACGCCAAAGTCGCCGAGCAGTTGACCATCGTGGCTCGGCAGGTGGTCGAGTTCGCGCGTCATCGCGCCGCGGGACTGGCCATCTCCGCAGGACGCTAACTCGCGACGTGATCGAATCCAAATCTGCGCTACCCGTGCGTCACCCGCTCGACCTCCGGGCCGTGACCCTCGTTCTCCTCCTGTGCATGATATGGGGCATTCAGCAGGTCGCCCTGAAGGCCGTGGCGGGGAACGTTGCCCCGGTCATGCAGCTCGCGATCCGTTTCGCCGGCGCATCCATTGCATTCGGCCTATGGATATGGATTCGCGAAGGCCGGCGAGCGTTCACGGACGGAACGCTGCCCAGCGGGCTGCTGCTCGGATTGCTGTTCGCGCTCGAATTCGTGCTCGCCGGCGAGTCGCTGATCCATACGACCGCGGCACATTCGATCGTTTTTCTCTATACGGCGCCTATTTTCACGGCACTCGGCCTGCAGTTTCTGCCGGAAGAACAGCTCAGCCGACTTCAGTGGACGGGCATCGGAGTGGCGTTCTGCGGAATCGTCGTGGCATTTCTGGGATTCAGCGGCCGTCCCGCGTCGACGTCCCTGGCGGGCGATTTGCTTGCTCTCCTCGCAGGGGCGAGCTGGGGCCTGAGCAATGTGGTGCTACGTCGCGGACGGGTCGGGGGTGCAAAAACGGCGAAGACCGTTCTTTACCAAGTGGGCACCGCCACCCTCGTACTGGGCGCCTATGCCGCGGCCACCGGCCAGACCCAGGTCGAGCTGTCGAAGGTGACGGTATTGCTGCTGCTGTTCCAAACGCTGGTGATCGCCATCTCGAGCTATCTGGTGTGGTTTTGGCTGTTGCGCCACTATTTGACCTCACGGCTGATGCTTCTCTCGCTGCTGACGCCGCTGTTCGGCGTGCTGTTCGGGGCAGCCGTATTGGCTGATCCGATCAGCCTGCGCTTTGCGCTGGGCGGCGGATTGGTGCTGTTCGGGATTCTGATCGTCAACCTGCATAACCTGTTGCGGCGGTGACGATCGCGCTTCGCCTCATTGGTGGTCGCGCGGAATGGGCTCGTCCCAGTCCCTGGTTCGAATCACGACACCGTCGCGCAGCAAGGTTCGCGTGTAATGATAGTAGAACGTATGCGCATCGCTGCGCACATCGAGGCGACCGCGCCAGGTGAGAACGTGATCTTTCACCGACTGGGTGTAGATGGAATCTCCTTGCACGCGTGCGATATCCGGATGAGCATCGTCCACATCGTAGGTCAGCCGCTCCGAGTGGTCGAAACGGCCCCAGGGATAGGAGACCGCCGTGGAACCCTTCCAAACCACCGTCGTCCGCTGTTGCGCCTCGTCGCGTAGTACGGTCCATTCGCCCGGCCACGCGGCGCCCCCGCCGCCGATCCCCTGGATGCCGGACGGGGCCTCGATGGCGTCGGGCGGGGCCAGCGCCGGCGCCGCCGGGCCGTGAACGGGGACACGCGGAAGCTCGATCCGCGATGCGTCGGGCCCTCCCAAGGCCAGCGCCGTCGTCATGGAATACGGCGTGGGCCAGTTCATGGGCCAAAGAGCATTGGAAACAGCCACTCGAATGCGATGTCCCTTGGGGAATACCCACGACGCCAAATGTAGATCCAGCGACAGCGGATACGTCACGCCGGCGACCAAATCCTCGGGGGCTGCCCTGGAATTGCGCTGAGCGCCGCTCAGCCCCGCGCCCGTGATCATCGTCACGCGGCCGTCCGGTGCGACGTCGGAGAGGCGTACGAACCAATCGGCAAGCGGCGCATCGGCTGCTGCGCGCAAGATGACGTGCGGCAGCCCGAGGATCGCGGTGTCCTCGTCGAGAATCTCGGAGTCATACACCAGGCTGTAAGCGTCCACCGGTCTCTGGTCGCTCAACAGCTCGCCCCACCAGAATCCCGCCTCGACGCCGGCTGACGGCACGTAGCGCAATTGGTCATCGCCGCGCTCGCTGTTCTGCGGGGAGAGCCTGCGATCGGGCTGTAGGTAGAGGGTGTCGGTTTGCAGGCCGGCGGGCGGCCATTGCTGCTCCGCTCGCCACTCGCCCGGCACGTCCTGTGATTTCGATTCGGGCGGGTGCCAATGCTGCTGGTAAATCATCACCTTCGGATCCTTGAGCACGCCCGTGTCCCGATCCTTCAGCCAGTAGTCGAACCAGCGCACCGCTTGGTCCCGCCACTCGTATGACGGTCCATAGTCGCTCTCATTGGGAAAGCCGTGATTCCAGGGTCCTATCCAGGCCTTGATGGGGGCCTTCACCCGCTCGAGCATGCGCGGAATACTGTCTCGATAGCCGTCCTGCAGCCCACCGATCAGAAAGGCGGGTACGGTGAGTTGCTCTATCGGTTTGAGCGGCGCGCGCCAAAATGCACCGTCCCGCTGATGCCTCATGTAGACGAGCGACCAGGGTGTGGAGTCCATTCTCGGCCCTATCACCGAATCCTCCAGGCTGAAATCGGGTGCGCCGGACCGTCCCTGATCGAGGTCCATGGTGAGCTCGAACTCGTCGACGTGAAAGATTCCGTCGATGTAATGCACATCTTCCTTGAAGAGTTCCTCGGTGGCGGCGGTGGCCAAAATGGCCTTGAGCGCGGGCGGCTTTCTCAAGGCCATTTGAATGGAGTTGAAGCCGCCCCACGATATTCCGAGCATCCCCACCCGCCCATTCGACCACGGCTGCCGTGCGAGCCATGCGATGACCGCATCGCCGTCGCTCTGCTCCTGCGCGGAGTATTCGCGGTCGGGAGGCGCACCCTCGCTGTTGCCGAAGCCTCGAATGTCGACCCGCGCCCCCACATACCCGCGCCTTGCGAAATAGGCATGCGTGCCGTAATCGCGCCGGGCCTCGTCGTCGTCCTTGCGATAGGGAAGATATTCGAGCAGCGCCGGAAATCGCTCGCCCGATTTCGCGCCCGCGGGCATGTACAGGGTGACGGCCAGCCGCACCCCGTCTCGCATCGTTATCCAGGTCTTTCGCAGATCCACCCCGTATTGCGGAGGCGACGGAGCAACGCCGGCCGGCGGCGTCGACCCGACCGCGGGCGGTGCACCCACCGTGGCGGCCATCCAAAAACCCGCGATCAGCAATCCCAAAGTGCGTTTCGACACCGCTCCTGCTCCCTTTCGTACTCCCTGCAGGAGCGCAATATACAAGCTTCCCATACATCATCGTGGGGCTTGGCGAGCCGGCGTGAGGAACTGACCGGCTCCCTCAAGGAGATGTAGGCTCGCTCTCGGGCGGCTCGGTGGTCCGGGGCTTACAGGAAAAACTCCCCTTGGAGAGCTCGGTGACGAGCCCCACGGCTTGCTTGACGCAGTAGGCGTAGTCGCCATTCGACGACCAGACCTGCTTGGTGACGCCGCCCTTGGTGTAGTCGACCCGGCATGCGCCGCCACGCGGACCGCGCGAGTTGAGCCGGAAGATGTCGATGAACCGCTGATCGGCGCGGAAGGTGCAGACGAACCGCTCGCGCGAAGCCGGTTCGGGCTCACTCCAGCCCGCGCTTGCCTCGAGCAAGCCCATGATGAGCATCAATCCAACGACTGTGAGCTTCATGGCAACCCTCGGTTTGTCCGCATCGCCATCCATGCTTCCGTCAGCAAACCATTCTTGCAAGGGGCCATCAAGGCGGACTATGACGATCGATCGTCAGGCATAGCCTACGCCACTTTGGTCGAATCGCTCCACCGGCCTCCCGAGCGGGCTCAACCGACGGGGAAGGCGGCGCGCTGTACCAGCCAGACGAAGGCTAGCGCAGCGATCGCCGCGGAGCCCCATGGCATGACGGTTCGCCGGTAAAACAACCCATTGCGCAGGGCGTAAATGAGGGGCATCACCAAGAGCACCACGCTCAGCTGGCCGGCTTCGATGCCTAGATTGAACGAGAGCAGCGAAATCAGGCGCGCCCCGGGCGGCAGTCCCATGTCGGACAGCACCGACGCAAATCCGAATCCATGCAGCAAGCCGAAGCCGAACGCGATGCGCGCACGGCTTTCGGTGATGATCGGAAATATATTGTTGAGAGCGGCCACGATGATGGACGCGGCGATTATGGACTCCGTCAAACGAGTGGGCAGCCGGACGAGGTCGAGCGCAGCGAGCGTCAGCGTGATGGAATGGGCCAGTGTGAACGCCGTGACCACCTTGAGAACACCGATCAGCGCGGGCCGTGCTTCGTGCACAGGCTCCCAATGCCCGGACTTTCGGTGGAGCACGGCCGGCAACAAGAGGGACAAGAGGAAGAGCAGATGGTCTATGCCGCTCAGAATGTGCCGCACGCCGGCTTCGAAGTAATCCTGGAAGGTTTGCCACCGATTCGGGGCGAGCACCGAGTAGATTGCCTGCGGCGAGCCTCCGCCGAGGACTCCGGTTTGCGTGCCGCCCTGTCCGGTCAATGTCAGCAGGCCGCGATGCGAGGGATCGAGGCCCTCCAAGACCGTGTAGCGGATCTCGACCGCATCGATCTCGACCGCATCGATCGCGCCCGGACATCGTCCCGTGAACGGCAGCCAGGCGTAATGACCGTCCACCCGGTCGTTCACCTCCATCGGCTGAAACGTGATGTCGCACCGGCGTCCTTGGACGGCGAACGTCACGTGGTCCGAGAGATAACCGACGAGCCGGGGCTGGGCGGAGCGAAGCTCCGCCCAGGTGATCTTGCCGTCGTGATTCGCGTCGATCCCCACCGCGAGTTCGGCGTCGCGGACCGAGATTTCCATGGATCCGTGGATTTCTCGGTCATCGAACCGAGCGGACAGAAAGCCGTTGCTCGAGATGTGAGCGAACGCCGCCGCCGAGCAGGCGCAGGCGGCAGCGAGGCCGGCGAGCGCCGCGTGGATCCGCGCGGCGGTGCGGCCCGTCGAGCGGCGAAGCGGCAGCATCAACCGGCGTCCCGGTACGCGGCGAGCCGAGCGTCTTCGAGTCCGTTTCGCTTCAAAAATTCGAGCGCCGGCGCCGCAGCGCCGGATCGGTGAGCGGCCTGCGCGGCGCGCAGCAGGATCAAAATATCGTCCGGCTCGCGTTGTATGCGCCAATTATCGAGAGCCGCGGACAATGCTGCCGGCGGATCGCGGTCCACCTCGAGCAGGAATCGGGCCTGCTCGCGCCGGTGCACGGCATCGCCGCGCATGAGCTCGACCTGGAATGCGGTCGATAGCTGCTGCTCCGCGAGGGCGCCGGCCCCATCCCGCAACTGCCGATGCGCGATGGTCACGCGCAGCAGCATGGGCTCCATGCTCTGATAGTCCGCGAGCAGTCGGAGCGTCTCGGCCGCCCGGCCTTGCCGCAGCAAGGAGTCGGCATACGCCGCGCGAATATATAGATCATCGGGAGCGGCTTCGAGCCCTTCCCGGAACCAATGCCCTGCGCGCTCACCGTCTCCGAGCCGCTCGCTCATTTCGCCGAGCTCGGAATATCGCCACGCGCGCGCCTCGGCGGGCAGATTCTGCATGGACAGCAATTTGATCGTCTCATAGGCATCGCTCAAATGTCCGGTGAGGCTCCGTAGACTCTCGGTACACAAGCTCGCGATGGCGGCGTCCGCCGACGGCCGGAGCCTCTCGCAGGACATCTCGGCCTCTTCGTATCGGCCGAGCACGCGCAGCACGGTCGCGCGTGTGAGCCAGCCTTGTGCGTCGCCGGGACGAGCCGTCAATGCGCGGTCGAGCTCGATGAGCGACGCCTCGAAGGCGTGGCGGCTCTGCAGTATCGTCGCGTCGAGCACCAGGATCTCCGGCGGCGCATCCGTCCGGTTCCGCCAGGGAGCGAGTGCAGCCTCTGCGTATCCCAAGAAACGCAAGTCGCCCGTTGCGCGCGCCCTGGCGATGTCGAATTGCGCGAGCGGCAACGCCACATCGAGGCGCCGTGCGGCCGCCGCGAGCGAAGGGGCGCTCCGGTGCGCGGCTCCGGCCGGGATCTCGGCCAATACCTGCGAGTCGCTCGCGGGCAGATAGGGCGCGCTCGCGGCGGCGCTCGCCGCCGGCACCGCGAAGGGTCCGGTCGACGCCAGCGACAGGACCACCAGCAGCCGGGCCCCCCTCGCCAGAGCGGTCCGCAGTTCACGCCACCGCTTGCGCACATTGAGCCCGCTACATTCCGTCGACAGTGATCGGCGAGGTGGTCTCGCTCGTATCGGTGAAGGTGATGAGGCCGCCGTTGACCGCGAAGGGACTGGCGGTCTCGGAGGTTCTCTGAGCGAGCGCGAGCACCTGCGCCGAGTCCAGCGCTTGCGGCGTTTGCGCTACCGGCATCGGCGCAACCGATGTATTGGGGTGATCGTTGCCGCTGCATGCGCCGAGGAATGCGACGCACAGCCCAAGACCGAATAAAACCCGTGTTCTCATGGTCGCTCCTTCAATCGTTGGCGCTGGTGGGGGAACCGGCCAGTGCCGTGTTCAAATACGGGAAGGCGGGCAGATAGTTGGCCGGCGAAGGCTCGGCGCCGTCCGTGTAGCCCAGCTGCCGGGATGCGTCCGAGGACGGATCGGGATCGGAGCTTCCGCCGTCATAGGGCGTCAGCAGAACCCCCATTGCGACCCGCAGCTCGATGTCGACGACATCGTCGATGGGCCGTCGGCCGTTGGGGAAGCCGGATAAATCTCCGCCCAGCACGCCCAGATCGTTTTGCGAGGCGATCGGTGTGACAGGGGTGCTCGTATTCACTCGCGTTTCCTCGGCCGGGACCACCGTCTTGGGCTGATTGAGCCCCTTGATCCCCGTCAGGAAGGCCGCCTCGAGATCGGTTCTCGGATACAGGTTCGGCGCCACGACGCCCGCCGATCCGAACAGAGTCTGCAGCAGGACAGGCAGCGAGGGATTGGTGACGTAATCGGCGAACTGCGCATCGCCCGACGGCGAAGAGGCGTTGAATCGATCCTTGTCCGGAAGTCCGATGACCAACTCGTTGACGAGCGGCATGCCGAGACGCGACACCTGCGACCACGCCCCGCCTTCGATCGCGGCGCCGGTAGGAGCGCTCACGGGGCCTACGCTGGCGGCGCTCTTTGCGCTCTGGGGTTGTGGATTGAGCACCGATGCCTGACGCAGGCTTGCCGTTGTCCAACCGCCGATGACCGGGTCGCCGCCGGCGGTCAGGCAGGAGGCGGGCACCTCGAGCGCAATCGAGGTGACGTTGTAGCCGGCCAGCGAATTGGGAGCGAGATTGCGTGCGTTGACACCGGCGGGGGCGAGCTGGGTGACCGGATACTTGATGTTGACGAGGTCGAAGGTCTCGCCGAGGTTGACCACGAAGCCGTCTTGACGCTGTCCGACGAACACGCGGCCGGGGGCTGAACAACCCGGAATGGTGATCGGCCGGATGAAGTTCGCGGCGTAGGCGGCGTAGTCCGGCGTGGACTTTGCGCCGATGTTGTCGAGCGGCTTGGCAAACGTCGCGCCGCCCGTCGATGCATCGGTCACCGCTTGGGCGGTGCCGTGCCGCCGATCACCTCGCACCAGGGTCACGGTATAGCTTTCCACGACGTTTTGCACCGCCGATCCCGCACCGGTGACGGGCCCGACATTGACCAACGGTACCGGAATGGTCTTGGTGCCGGCCTTTACCGTCAGGCCATTATCGAGGGTGGTAAATCGAAATTGGAAAGTCAGCGCCTCGGTGCCCGATCCCGTATTGTCGATCATGATCTCGTAGAGGGCGTCCGGATCCATGGTGTAGTAGTTCGGGCCCCCTTGCGGATTCTCGAACGGCTGATAGTTCGCGATCATGGTTACAAAGCCTGTGCGGCCCGCCTCATAGCTGTTGAACAGATAGAAATCGGTGCCGTCGACCTTGGGCCGGTTGGTGATGAACGGCGCCTCGCGGTGACTGGAGGCCATCGCGAACAGCGGCATCAGGGCGGCGGTCAGTGCGATCGCGCTGCGTTGGGTCCGTCGATTCATGGAGTATCCCCTCGGAGTTGGTTGTGCTCTCAGAGGTACGCTCCACAGGGGAGACCGGATGCATGCGGCGCCGGCTTTTTATGTCCGAGGTGACTCGACGCCGACGTGGAGAGGCGCCGGGCACCCGCACGTGCCTGCCGCCCCTCGCATTTCTATCGAAACTGAAGGCATTCAATACTTGACCGACCCACCGGCGCGCAGGGTATATAGCTCGTGGGCTCGAGACTGCTCCCGCCAAGGGTGGCATTCGAGCTGGCCGCGCGAAATTCGGGGAGGCGGGGGGAGCGCGCGGGTGTCGCTTCGGCCCTCGCGCGTGGGAAGGGAGGGAACTTATCATGAAGCGTGCCGGCTTTTCGGCTGCGACGTTTGGACTCGTTTTCACGCTCTGTCTCGGGATAGCGGCACACAGTGTCGCCGCCGAGCCGGCGGATCGCCCGCCCACTTTCGCGAAGCTCGCAGGCGAGGTGGTGCTGGATAATGCACGGGTGACCGTCGAGAAATTCGTGCTGCAACCCGGACAAGCCACGGGCGAGCAGTCGCACCGCCTCGACCAGCTCTGGGTCTTCGTCAAGGGTGGCGTGCTTTCATCGAGCGATGGACGTGCGACCCTGTGGCGTGACGGCCGCGTATCTTGGCGCAGCGCCTCCGATCGGCCGCAGGCCGCCATCACCAACACGGGTGCGACGACGATCGAGCTCATCTGCGTCAATTTCAAGCCCGTGCCGCCGCCAGTCTCCGCGGGCACCGGAACACCCAAATACCGTTATCTCAACTATCCGAACATCCCGGGCGAGGATCTCCTGGAGAACGATCTGGTGATCGTTCAGCGCTTTACCGTGAATCCAGGCCAGTGGGAGGGTGTTCATGCCCATCATCCCGATATGCTGTTCATTCACATCAAGGGCGGGCAATGGGCGGCCAAGACGTACACGGAGCCCGAGCATCCCTATCCGCATGCCTCGCCCGACGGAGAAGTTGGGTGGATGCCGACCATCGACCTCAGCGTCGGCCACCAGTCCGGCAATATCGGCAAGGAGCCGATCGATCTCATTTGGGTGACGTTGAAGAAGTGAGGCGGTCCGGCGCGTGGCTTCTATCGGATCTCGGCCGCCGCCGCGGCAATTGCATCATAGATTGCGCTGAGATCCTCGTCAGTCACGCAATACGGTGGGAGCACGTAGATCGTGTTGCCCAGCGGGCGCAGCAGCACCTGTCGCTCACGGAAGAAGCTGTGTAGGCGAGGGCCGATCTGGGCCAGATACCCGGTGTCGTCGACCTTCAAGTCCAGCGCGGCGATCGTGCCTGCTTGGCGAACGTTCTCGAACCGTTTGTCATCGCGGAAGGGTTCGAGGTGCCGGGCCTGCCGCTCTGCGAGGGTGGCGATGCGCTCGCGCACGGGCTCGGATTCCCAGATCTCCAGATTGGCGACGGCGGCGGCGCAGGCAATGGGATTTGCGGTGAAGGAACTCGAGTGGAAGAACGTGCGACGGCGGTCGGTGGAGTAATGCGCTTGGAAGATGTCGTGCCGGCAAACGGTAACGGCCAGAGGAAGCGCGCCGCCGGTGAGCCCTTTGGAATAGCAGGCGATATCAGGCCGTACGCCCGCCTGGTCGCAGGCCGAGACGGTGCCGGTGCGCCCCCACCCGGTCATGACCTCGTCGGCAATGAAGAGCACGCCATGCTTGGAGCAGATGCGGCGCAACTCGGCGAGAACGTTGGGTGAGTACATGAGCATGCCGCCGGCGCCGAGCACCAAGGGTTCGACGATGAGCGCGGCCGGGTTGCTCGTGCGACAGAGAATGTCGAGCGCCTCGAGCGTGGCCGATTCTCGCGTGGCGGCCGGAAAGGGAATGCGCTCGACCTCGAAGAGGAACGGTTCGTAGGGATCGGTGAAGGGCCCTCGGGCGCCGACGGACATGGTCCCGATGGTATCGCCATGGTAGCTGTGCTCCAGCACCAGGATGAGCCGGCGCGATTCGCCGTTGTGGCGCCAGAAACCGAGGGCCATTTTCAGGGCCACTTCGACGCTGGTCGAGCCGCTGTCCGAGAAAAATACATGATCGAGACCCGGAGGGGTCAGGGTGAGCAGTTTGGCGGCCACTCGCTCGGCCGCCTCATGCGTGAATTCCGCAAAGATCAGCTGATCGAGGCTGTCGGCTTGAGCCTTGATGGCATCGACGATGCGCGGATGCCGGTGTCCGTGGGTGATGACCCACCACGACGAAATGGCGTCGATGATCCGATGGTTGTCGTCGGTATAAACGTAGGCGCCTTCTGCGCGAACGGCCTTGGGCAGAGATGGACGCAGCGCGTGCTGAGTAAACGGGTGCCAGATCGGCGAGTGGCGAGTCGGGGGCTCGGTCACGAGTTACCTGCGCGATTAGAGGGGATCGGAGACAAAGAGCTTCCGCGCAAACGCGAACTCGAAACCGGCGCGTAACGCCAGAGGCGTCAGCGGCTCGAGGCGCGGCAGGCGGCCCAGTACGGGAACGCCGCCCATGGCGGCGAGCGTGCGTTCGTTGTCGACGTGCGCATCCCCGATCAAGGCAATGCCGATGACGGGAATGCCGCGGCGCTGCAGCGCCTCGAGTGACAGCAGCGTGTGATTGAGCGTGCCGAGCGCGGTGCGAGCGCAGAGAATCACGGGCGCTTTCCAGCGGGCGAAGACATCGATATAGAGTTCGCGACGGTTGAGCGGCACCATGAGACCGCCCGCGCCCTCGATGATCAGCGGCCGATTGACCGCCGGAAGCGCCAGGGAATGGGAGTCGATGTCGATTCCCTCCCGCTCCGCCGCGAGATGAGGAGAGGCCGCAAGTTTCAGCCGCCAGACTTCCGGCAGGAAGCGGCTGTCATCGAGGCCCGAGAGACGGCGAACGGTGTCCGTGTCGGTCTCGCCGTCGAGTCCGGCTTGGACGGGCTTCCAATAGATGCCCTCGAGCAGCCGGGTGAGTCCCGCGGCGAAGACGGTCTTGCCGATGTTGGTATCGGTGCCGGTGACGACGATGCGGAGCGTCACGGCGCGCTGCCGTATGTCATGGGCACGAGTTGCAGCTCGGCGGCGAGAACGTCGAACAGATCGGAGATTGCCTGCTCGTCCACGTTCAGGGTAATGGAAACCCGCAGTCGAGCGGTGTCTCGGGGCACCGTCGGCGGCCGGATGCCGCGTACGTCGAACCCGCGCGCTCGAAGAGCGGCGGCGGCCGACATCGTAGGAGCATCGGCGCCGATGATGACGGGATGGATCTGGGAGCCGGATCCCGGCGTCCCCAGCTTGGATTGGGATTCGCGCGCGGCGTGCTCTATAAGCCGAGCGAGTCGCGCGCGGCGCTCCGGCTCATCTTGCAGAATGGCCAGCGCTTCGAGCGACGCAACGGCCATCAGCGGCGACGGGGCGGTGCCGAAGATGAATGGACGACAGCGGTTGACCAGGAAGTCGCCGAGGATGCGCGGAAGCGTGACCAGGGCGCCGGCGCTGCCGAGCGCTTTGCTGCACGTGTGAACCACGATGATGTTGCCCCGCCCTTCGAGGGCCGCGGCCAACCCGCGGCCCTCGGGGCCGAAGACGCCGGTCGCATGCGCTTCGTCGACCACGAGGAAGGCGTCGTGGCGTTCGGCGATGGCCGCCAAGCTGCCGAGAGGTGCGCGATCGCCGTCCATGCTGTAGAGACTTTCCACGGCAATCCACGGTTGGCCGCGGGCGCCTTGGGCGCGGTAGCCGAGGATGGCGTCCTCGAAGGAGGCGGGATCGTTGTGACGCGCCGCCACGAAGGGCGCGCGACCGGCGCGAAGGCCATCGCGCATGCTCGCATGAACGAGCTCGTCGATGACGACGACGTCGTCGCGTTGGGGAAGCGTCGATAGAACCGCGAAATTCGCGAGATACCCGCTGGCGAAGAAAACGGTGCGCTCCGTGCGGAAGAACCGGGCGGCCGCCGCCTCGAGCGCCTCGTGCTCCTCGGTGTTTCCGCGCAGCAGACGCGAGCCTCCGGCACCGATCGGGGTACCGCGGGAGATTGCTGCCGACAGCGCGCCGGCGAGGCGCTTGGAGGTTGCCAATCCGAGATAGTCGTTGGACGTGAAATCGATGCCGGCGCGCGGAGCGAGCGTGCGGAGGCGGCTTTGGTCGGAGAGCCGGTCGAGATCTGCTTGATATCGATCAAGGGCGCGCACGGATTCCATGTCGCAGCGGCGCGTCAATGATGTTCGATGCAATCCGCGGGCGCGTCAGCCTTGCGATGAGCGACGGGGAAATCGGCCGACAGGCTCGCGGCGGCACCCGCCGGCTCCGCGCGGATCTGCAGGCGGGCGAAAAGCTGCCGGTCGTGCTCCACGTCGGGGTTGCCCGTGGTGAGGAGTTTCTCGCCGTAGAAAATGGAGTTCGCTCCGGCGAGAAAGCACAGTGCCTGGAGCTCGTCCGACATCTCGGCTCGGCCGGCGGACAGCCGCACGCGGGATTCCGGCATGAGGATGCGGGCAATTGCGATGGTGCGGACGAAGTCGAACGGGTCGAGGCTCGGCGCGGAGCCCGCCAATGGGGTGCCTTCGACTCGCACGAGGAGGTTGATGGGAACGCTCTCGGGGTGCTCGGGGAGCGTCGCGAGCGTATGCAGCAACTCCGCGCGGTCGGCCGCCGTTTCACCCATGCCGACGATGCCTCCGCAACAGACGTTCATTCCCGCCTCGCGCACTGCCTGGAGCGTATCGAGCCGGTCCTGGTAGGTCCGCGTAGTGATGATCTTTTCGTAATAGGCGGCGGAGGTGTCGAGATTATGGTTGTAGTAATCGAGGCCCGCCTCCTTCAGCTCAGAGGCCTGCTCCGGTGTGAGCATGCCCAGCGTGGCGCAGGTCTCGAGTCCGAGCGCCTTCACTTCGCGGATCATCGCGATGACCTTGCGCAGATCCTTGGGCTTGGGCGAGCGGTAAGCGGCGCCCATGCAGAACCGAGTCGCGCCGGCTTGGCGGGCCGCGGCCGCACGCGCGAGCACATCGTCGAGCTCGAGGAGCTCTTGGGGGTCGAGCCCGGTGTCATAGCGGATGCTTTGCGGACAGTACGCACAGTCCTCGGGGCATGCGCCGGTCTTGATGCTGAGCAGGGTGCTGACCTGGACGGTGTTCGCCGACTGGAATTCGCGATGCACTTGTTGGGCGCGGAACAGCAGATCCATGAAGGGGAGTGCGAAGAGGGCTTGGACCTCGGAAAGCGTCCAGTCGTTGCGTGCGTCCAAAATGATACTTCCCCAAAAAATGAGTTTCAGCAGAACAGTATTGAATCGATGCGGGGGGCCAGTCAACCGATATGGGATCAAAGCGTAGGACTATTCCTACATGGTGGCCATTCAGCCGCATATCAAAAAATCCCTTAAGTTTCATTGACTTGAGTACTGCCGTCACAAAGTTGCGGCATAATCGATCCATTGGTTCAGGAATCGAAATCAGCTCGGGTGCTCGTCATCGCGTCGGTGATGAGTTCCATGTTCATGATTGCCATCGAGGCGACGATCGTCTCCACGGCCATGCCGCAGATCGTCGCCCAGCTCGGCGGTCTGCATCTTTATAGCTGGATCTTCTCATCATTTCTGCTGACCCAGACCGCCATGACGGTGGTGTTCGGCAAGTTAGCCGACATTTATGGGCGCAAGCCGATGATGCTCGTGGGTATCGCCATCTTTCTGATCGGATCGATACTTGCCGGCTTTGCCGGATCGATGATGACGATGGTTCTGTTTCGGCTCGTTCAGGGCGTCGGGGCAGGCGCGATTCAGCCGGTCGCCATGACGATCGTGGCCGATCTCTATCCGGCGCGCGAGCGCGGCAAGATCCAGGGCTACCTCGCGAGCGTGTGGGCGATCTCGGCGGTGCTCGGACCCATCACGGGAGGACTGATCATCCGCGACTGGTCCTGGCCGTGGATTTTCTGGATCAACGTTCCCATCGGCATCATCGCCGCGCTCGGCTTCAGCTGCTTTCTGAAGGAGCACTCGAAGCATGAGCGCCGTTCCATCGACATACTGGGCGCCGCCTTGTTTACGGTTGCCGTCGCATCGCTCTTGATCGCCTTGACGGAAGCCGGCCGATCCGAGGGCCCGCTGGGCGGCGTGACGGCGGCGGCCGTATTCTGCTTGTCTTCGATCCTTTTCATCGCACAGGAGCGGCGCGCAGCCGATCCGATGATTTCATTTGCCCTCTGGAGCCGCCGGCCCATTGCCGCCGCGAACGGAGCCGGGGCGCTCGCGAGCATGGCGCTCGTCGGGTTGACGACGTTCCTGCCCATGTACGTGCAAGGCGTGCTGCACCGTTCTCCCGTCGTCGCCGGCCTTGCTCTGACGATGATGCTGCTCGGGTGGCCGGTGGGCGCGACCTGTGCGGCGCGCAGCTTTCATCGGTTTGGTTTGCGGCAGATCCTGATCGCGGGAAGTCTGCTCGTTCCGGCCGGCACGAGCGTGCTGGTGTTGCTGACGCCGGGGAGTTCGCCGATCACCGCTGCGCTCGGCTCGCTGATCATGGGGTTGGGGATGGGGCTGATGAGCGTGAGCTCGCTCGTGCTGATCCAAGAGCTGGCCGACTGGTCGCAGCGAGGCAGCGCTACGGCTTCCAACGTATTCGCGCGCAACATCGGCAGCACGTTGGGTGCGACCCTCTTGGGCGCCATCCTCAATCGTGGGTTATCGCACGCCAATGAGGGCAAGGCCGTCACCTCCGATCAGATACGCGGCCTTCTCGAGGCGCCGGCGGGCTCCGTGACTCACACGGCGATCGGCGCGGCACTTCAGCAATCGCTCAACGCCACCTTCTGGGCGATGCTGGTGATCTCGCTAGCCATCGTATTGCTGGCCCTCTGCGTGCCGCCGGTCGAGATGCGTGCACTGGTCGAGGTTTCGGCCGAGTAAGCCGAAACCTGCGATCGAACGCGCGCCGTCCCGGCGCCGAGGGGCGGCGTCCTTTGAGCGGCAGGCCATCGCGGCAACATCCCGACGGATACGCATTAATACGTACAGATTATTCCCGGTCGGGGCAGTAGGGTTGCAGGCGAAGAAGTTGGGCTGCAGATGTCACGGGCAGCCCGACGGATGTACAGAGAGCCACGATAGGAGCATAGGTTATGAAAGAGAGCATCACCCGCCGGGCGGTCATCAAGGGCGGGTTAATGGCGAGCGTCATGGTTCCGGCACTGGTATTGATCCATGCCCCTGCCGCCACGGCGGCCGCTGACCTTCCGTTACTGGATCCGAAAGATCCGCAAGCCGTCACGCTCGGGTTCGTCAACGATGCGTCCAAAGTCAACGCCACCGCTAATTCGACCTACGCCCCCGGCCAGAAATGCGCGAACTGCCAGCAGTATCAAGGCAAAGCGGGCGAGGCACGAGGTGGATGCGTCCTCTTTCCCGGCAAGAGCGTGCCAGCGGCGGGCTGGTGCAAAGTCTGGCGTAAGATGCCCTGATTGCGAACAGGCGGCGACTGGCGCGGATCTGCGGCGACAGCGCGAGGGATATCTGGGCCTAGGAGGGATATCTGGGCCTAGTTGGGCCTAGTAGGGAGGTGCTTGGATGGCCCTTTGGGCCTTGGCCGCATTCGCCCACCAAGCCAGATCGTCGGCGAAGGTCGAGAACGCACTCTGAAGGAATTTTCCGGGGGCTCCGATCGGCTGACTCCGTTCGTCCAACGCCTCGGTCACCGGACCGACGGACAAGGCGCTCGAGATCACGATCATCCCCATCTCGGACAAAGTGCCGTGCCAGGCCGTGGCCGAGCGTACTCCCGACAGCCGGCCGGCCGAGTACGATGCGACGGCGGCCGGCCTCCAAAACCATTCCTCCAGAAAATGGTCGGTCAAATTCTTGAGCCCCGGCTGAACGCCCCAGTTATATTCGCCGACGACGAACACGAACGCCTCGGCGGCGCGGATCTTGGCGGCAAGCGCCTCCATCGCAGGCGGAGCCGCGCCTTTCGGGTATTCCTTGTACATCCGATCGAGCATGGGAAGACCGACCGCCTTTGCGTCGATCAGCTCGGCGTGATCGCCGCGCTGCATGAAGCCGTTCAGGACGAATTCGGCCAGCCGGATTCCGCGCCGGTCCCTGCGATACGAGCCATAGAAGACGAGAATGCTGAGTGGCATGGTTACCTATCGGCAGGGTCTATAATCGAGTTGTTATTGTAAGCGCGCCCGCTTTCTCGAGGAACCGGTATGCCGCTGTGGTCAAATGGGCTTCTTCGCCCGCGCGTGCTGTGCGGGAGGCGAGTACCTCGCGCTATTCTGGCGGCCGTGGGGCTCTGCGCCCTGTCGATCGGCGCCGGCAGTTGCGCCGAGCCGGCGGGCTATGCGGATCTCGTGCGGCGCGTGGCACCGAGCGTCGTCACGATCTTCGTCGAGGAGCAGCGCGTCAACGAAGCCGACCGCGCCGCGCAGCGCGCGGAGCGCCGGGCTCAGGCCGAGGCCGACCCCAAC
>Ga0187871_10000169_pt1 | contig 58752 bp, 55 predicted proteins | sample June2016WEW_16_1_FD_132988 | JGI IMG/M metagenome (GOLD analysis project Ga0187871, IMG submission 132988) | Peatland microbial communities from SPRUCE experiment site at the Marcell Experimental Forest, Minnesota, USA - June2016WEW_16_10 | ecosystem: Environmental > Terrestrial > Soil >...
CCAATTCCGACAAATTGAGGCCGCCGTTGACGAGTACCTTCATGCCGCTCGTACCGCAAGCCTCCCAAGGACGCCGTGGCGTATTGATCCAGAGGTCCACGCCCTGCACGAGATTCTCCGTCAGCAGCATGTCGTCGTCACTGAGGAAAATCGCATGCGGACGCACCTCGGGCTGCCGGATGAAACGGATCCATTCCTGTATCAACGCCTGGCCCGCTTGGTCGGCCGGATGCGCCTTGCCGGCGATGATCAGCTGCACAGGGCGCTGCGGATTGCTCAACAGGCGCAACAAGCGCTGCGGGTCGTGCAGCAGCAAGTTCGGCCTTTTGTAGGCCGTGAATCGACGCGCGAACCCCAAGGTCATCGCGTTGGGATCGAACAGACTCCTCGCGGCCTCGGCCGCTTCGTTCGAGTGGCCGGACGCGAGCAGCTCACGCGACAATCGCTCGCGGGCATAATCAATCAGCGATTTTCGGCCTTTCGACCGCAAGCCCCAGAGGCTTAGGTCCGAGGCACGACGAATTTCCTGACCGAGAGTTTCCGTCGTTCCCATCCAGCGATTTTTTCCACAGACCTGCGTCCAAAGCTCATCGGCCGGAGCCGAGTCCCAGGTCGGCACATGCACACCGTTGGTCACCGATCCGACCGGGATCTCGTCCGGCGGCCAATGCGGAAACAGCGGCTCGAGGAGCTTCCTGCTCACGGCTCCGTGCAAGCGGCTCACGCCATTGATCGCACCGCTACCGCGTACCGCCAGATACGCCATATTGAAAGGTTCCGACGCATCACTCGGATTTGCCCGGCCCAATCCGAGGAACTCGTCGAGTGTCATCCCGAGCTGCCTCTCGGCGTAGCTACCGAGGTACTGCTCGATGAGCGCCGGCGCGAAGCGGTCGAAGCCGGCCGCTACCGCGGTATGGGTGGTAAACAGATTGCCGGCTCGCGTGACCGACAGCGCCACCCCGAATGGCTGAGCGGCTTCCTGCATGAAACTCCTGGCGCGTTCCAACACGGCAAAGGCCGCGTGACCTTCATTGAGGTGGCAGACTTCGGACTGCATGCCCAATTCACTCAACAGCCGCCATCCGCCGATCCCCAGAAGAATCTCCTGCGCGAGACGAAGTTCAGGGCCGCCGCCGTATAGCTCGCTCGTGATGCCTCGATGCGCCGGGTAGTTCGCGGCATCGTTGCTGTCGAGCAGAAACAATTGCACCCGGCCGACCTGGACCTGCCACGCGCGCAGCCAGACCGAATAGCCGGGCAAGGCAATTTCCAACCGCAACCATTCTCCATCAGCGCGACGCAGGGGCGTGATCGGCAGCTGTCCCGGATCGTTGTAGGGGAACAGCGCCGTTTGCGTTCCGTCCTTGCCGATGACTTGGCTGAAATAACCCTGGCTGTAGAGCAAGCCGACGCCGACGATCGGAACGCCGAGGTCGCTCGCTGCCTTCAGTTGATCACCGGCCACATTGCCGAGGCCGCCCGAATAAATGGGCAATGCTTCGCTCAACATAAATTCCATGCTGAAGTACGCGACACGCGTCAGCGAAGATCGGGGGTAGCTTTTCTGAAACCATCCGGGAGCGGCGGCCGCCTCGCGCCTGTCTCGAACCAGAACTTCGATCTCGCTGCGGAACGCCGGCTCGGCCAAGGCTTGCCGGAGCTTTTCACGCGAGACCGTTTGCAGCACGACCCAGGGATTGTGCGTAAGCGACCACAGCAGAGGATCGAGCCGCCGCCACACTTCGTCGGTCGCGTGATTCCACGACGATCGCAAATCCAAGGCGAGCTCGGACAGCGAATCGAAGCCCTCGACATCTTCGGAGAAAAGATGTTGCTTCAGGTAATGGAACCGTGTGCCGATCACCGGCTCGTCACTCCACGCCGTAGTTGCGGATCAAGTAGTCGACGATTCGAGGCACGTCGGAATCGGGAATGGGAGCACCCATGATCTTGATCATCTTGGTCACTTCGGCTTCCCAAGCGGCGCGCTTGAGGAATCGGGAGTTCATTTCGATGTAGTCGGTGCTGTGACAGATCGAGCAATAGGCATTGACACTCGCCAACTCCGGCCCATCTTTCAGGCGGATACTCGTCTCGTCGGCGCCCGCCGACGCGACGCACGCCAGGCCAAAGGCGGCGGCAGCCGCGGTACTTACGCGTGTTTTCATGCGGGTGTTCTCATGCGATTTGGATGCCGATTCGCTCAATGACATTGTTATGGTAGCCCGCGGGGTTCGCGATCCACGTCTCGGTCTGCGTCATCCCCCGGGCGTTGATCGCACGCGAGCTCACCGTCGCGGCGCCCTTCGAGCGAGCCGTGAATGCGAATTGCCAGGTGCGGAACGAGAAGCGACCGAGGTCCGCCCCGAGTTGTGCGGCCCGCCAAGTGCCTCCCTCGTCGACGGAAACTTCGACTCGGCTAATTCCAAATCCGGGATCCCACGCGATTCCCTTGACAAGGATCGGCGTGCCCACCCTGAACCGGCTGCCCTCGCTGATGTTCGTGATGACGGAAGTCACGTCGATCTCCGTGATCGGCGTCGTCGTCTCGGACTCCTGCGACAGAAAACGATCAACGGACGGGTACCTGCCCTTGGGAAGCCGGTAAGCGGTCGTCATCCAGAAATTCTTCAAAGGCTGGGTCAATGCGCCGATGCTCACGACCTGTTTCACCCAATAGGTGCCGGCCCATCCCGGTACGATCAATCGCGCCGGAAATCCGTTCCAGTGCGGCAGCGGTGCGCCATTCATTTCGTAGGCGACCAGCGTGTTCTCCTCGAGCGCCTTCGAGATCGGCAGGCTCTTGACGAAGTTCGGTGTCGCCTCGAGCACAGGTCCGTCAGCGCCGTTAAATGCGACTTCGACCGCCTCGCGCCTCAGTCCTGCACGCGCGAGGATGTCCTTGAGTCGCACGCCCTTCCATCGGGCGTTGCCCACCGCGCCGTTGCCCCATTCCACGCCCGGCACATGCGGATCCGTGAGGCCACGCCGATTACCCGCGCACTGACAGACCGCCACGAGTTCCACCGGATCAAACTCCTCGCGCAGCCGCTCCATCGTCAAGTCGAACGGCCGCTCGGCGGCATCCCCATCGATTGCCAGCCGCCACGACGCCACGTCGATGACCGGAATGCTCGCCAGATGCCAGCGAACAAAAAAACGCTCATTGGGTGTCATCGCTTCACTCAAATACGAGAGCGGAGATTCATAGTTGGGCGGGCGGAACGAGCGCTTCAGCAGCGGCTGCTTGCCCGGCAGCGTCTCGAGACGTTCCGATTCAATCGTTCCCGCAGGCAATTCGGCGGCGGCAAGCGGCGCGAATCGGTTGGCGCCTGCCAACAGCAGGCCGCCAGCCGCCGCTTGCAGCAAGGAACGTCGCCTGGTCATGAGTTCACCTCCTCGCCCAATTATGCAGCCAGAATAGCTGACCAACCAGCAATAGCGCCTCGAAGCACGCGAGGACGAGCCTACGCGTGCATCGAACGGTTTCAACGGTCGAGCGTGAATGTGCGCGTCTGATCATCATAGCCGAAGAGCTCTGCATAGCGCCCCCATCCGATCGCGGCGAGCAGCGTCTTCTGCGTATCGCCCGAGTTCAGATGATCCTGTAGCTCGAACTCGAATCGCTCGCGTGGCGCCTGATGGCTATCGCGCTCTTCGAGAATATGGCGGATGTGGGCCACCAGCGGCACGAAATGCAACAAGTGCTCGCGGAACAATCGCTTGCGCTCCTCGGTGTCGGCGCGCGCGAAGAGTTTACCGGCCGCAGTCAACGTGATGGTCGCGTCCTTGAGATCCGCAAACTCCAAGCGCTGCAGTGCCTCCGCGATCGGCAATAAATCGTTGATTTCGAGGCCTAGAGACGCCGCGATGATGGCCACCGCTGCGTGCCCATCGTACGGGGCTGCGGCCAAGGCCTCGATGAATCCGCCCAGCCGATTGGTCGAAACCGGCGGCAGAAACTCGACCAATCCGCCGTGAGCTTGGCCTTGCATGCCGGCGTTCGCGGTGATTCGCGCCGTCAGGATCCCATAAATCTCATCGACGACCGCGTGAAACTCCGCGCCGAGCCGATCGCGCGGTTGCGGCAGCGGAACCCGGATCTCGGCCGCGATGTGCCCCGGACCGGAGCCGAGAACGAGTATCCGGTCGCACATGAGGACCGCTTCCTCGATGTTGTGCGTGACCAGCATCACCGCCTTGGTCGGCAACTCATGCGCGGTCCAAAGGTCGAGGAAATCCGTTCGCAGCGTCTCGGCGGTCAGCACATCGAGCGCCGAAAACGGCTCATCCATGAGCAGCAGCGTCGGATCACTGACGAGCGCCCGCGCAAAGCCCACGCGTTGACGCATGCCGCCGGACAACTCCCGTGGATAGGCGGACTGAAAGCCGTCCAGGCCGATCCGATCAATCGCGGCCATCGCCCGCCGCAACGCCTCCGCACGCGGCAGTTCGAGTGCATCGAGGCCAAGCACGACGTTGTCCAACACCGTCAACCACGGATATAGCGCGAAAGTCTGAAACACGATCGCAATACCCTCGGCTGGGCCGCGCAGAGGCGCGCCGCGATACAGCACTTGCCCGGAGGTCGGCTCGATCAGTCCACCCGCAATACGCAGCAGCGTGGACTTGCCGGAGCCGGAACGGCCCAACAATCCTAAGATTTCCCCGTCCGTTATCGACAGATCGATGTTCAGCAGCACCGGCAGCGGCTCACCCGTCGGCTTCGCGAAGGCCTTGCAGATTTGGCGAAGGTCGATGACGGGTGCGTTCAGCGGTTCAGTCATAGCGTAGTCCTCAGTCCAGCCGCGTGCGGCGCTCGGCGATCAGGTAAAGTGGCCGCCACAGCAGTCGATTCATCGCGATCACGAGCGAGGACATGACGGCGACGCCGAGTGCAATTCGGGGATAGTCGCCTGCCGCGGTCATCTGCGCGATATAGGCGCCTAAACCTCCGGCATCGAGCTTGGTCGTGCCCCAGCTAACCGCTTCGGAGACGATGCTCGCGTTCCACGCGCCGCCGGCGGCCGTGATGGCGCCGGTCACGTAATAGGGAAATATTCCGGGCAGCATCACCTGTCGCCACCACTTTGGGCGTCCGATGCGAAAACTTGCCGCTGCTTCGCGCAGATCGGTCGGGAATGCGCTGGCGCCGGCGATCACGTTGAACAAGATGTACCACTGCGTGCCCAGTATCATCAGCGGGGGCAGCCAGATTGTCGGCGCAAGCGCAAACCGCACGATCAGAAATACAACTGCCGGGAAGAATAGGTTCGCCGGGAATGCCGCCAGAAACTGGGCGATCGGTTGGATTCGCGCGGTTAGCGCGGGTCGCAGACCCACCGCCACGCCGATCGGCACCCAGACGACCGTGGCGATGGCGACCAAACCCATCACGCGCAGCAGCGTCAATGCGCCATTGGCGGCGGCTATTCTGAGGTCGAGCCACGACAGCGAAGCGCCGACGAATCGGGTCAGTTGCCATCCCAGATAGGCGACGACGGTCACGATGACTGCCAACCAGAGTCTATCGACGACGCGGCTCGGCAGCGCGTAGTGCGCCATCGCGCGTACCAGACTTTGAAGGCGTGCGCTCGACGGCCACACCAGCCGCGCGCTGGTCAGACGCTTCCAGCCTGCCGCGAACGGCTTGTACAGCAGGCCGACCAAACTGGATCGGCGAAACAAGTCCAGCACCCAACTGCGCGGCACGACCGGAGCAGCGGTCAGCTCGGAGCGAAATTTATCGGCCCAGGCCACGAGCGGCCGAAAGAGCAATTGATCGTACAACAAGATGGCAACGCTCATTGCCAGGATGGCCCAGCCGACGGCGCTGAGATCGCGCACCTCAATCGCGCGGGCGACGTACGAGCCGACTCCGGGCAACGCGATCTGCAGATTACCGACCGAGATCGCCTCGGAGGCGACGACGAAAAACCAGCCGCCCGACATCGACATCATCATGTTCCAGATCAAGCCCGGCATCGCGAACGGAACCTCCAGATTCCAGAAGCGCTGCCAAGCGGAGGAACGAATGCTGCGGCTCGCATCATTGAGATCGGTGGGAACGGTGCGCAGCGATTGGTAAAAGCTGAATGCCATGTGCCAGGCTTGGCTCGTGAAGATCGCAAAGACCGCGGCGAGTTCGGGCCCCAGCAGCCTGCCGGGAAACAGCGCGACGAAAAACACGACGGTGAACGACAGATAGCCGAGAATCGGCACCGATTGCAGCGCATCCAACAGCGGTATCAGCAGCATTTCGGCGCGGCGGCTCTTGGCCGCAAGCGTCGCATAGCTGAACGTGAACAACAGTGAGGCAAGCATCGCGGCCAGCATCCTCAGCACCGTGCGCAAGGTGTACATCGGCAGCGCGGCCGGAGACAGCGAAATCGGCGTCGGGCGCGACGCGATGAACGGCGAGAGCGCTTGGTGCGCGCCGGTGCCGATCAAGATCATGACCCCGAACACGAGCAGCACCGCGACGGCGTCCCGCCAGCTCTGCCACCCGCGCAGCACTGCAATCCGGTGAACGTGGGAATGGTACAAGGATTACTTCACCGGGTCTTTCCAATCCCGCCAGGCGCCGCCCATCGCCTCGAACAGCTGGGTCGTATCGAGATAACGCTGACTCTTCGCTAGAGCGTAACCGAGTCGCGCCTGCCCGAAGAGGCGTTGCGCCTGGAGCACTTGCAGAAAACTGCCTTGCCCCTCTTTGTAACTCTCTTGCGAAAGCTCGAGCGATGCTTGCGCCGCGTCGAGAGCTTCTCGCTGCGCATTGAGCGCCATCGCATCGTGTTCGAGTGCCTGCAGGATGTCGGCGACTTGGCCGAAGGCCTGCAGCACGGTCTGCCGGTAGATGCCGAGCTGTGCGTCGAACGCATCGATGGCCTCGCGCCGCTGTGCGGTGAGAGTGCCGCCATGAAATAGAGGAGCCGTCAGCCCTGCTGCCACGCTCCAGAGGCTGTTCGCGCCCTCCGCAAGCGTGCCGGCGGACGCCGCCGACTGGTTCCACGCGGCGGTCAGCGTGACATTCGGATACAGCTGTGCCGTTGCCACGCCGATCGCGGCGCTCGCGGCGTGCAGTTGCGCCTCGGCCGCGAGGATGTCCGGACGCTCATGAACCAGCGTCGAGGCAAGACTGACCGGCAGCTCGGTCGGCAGGCGCAGCATCTCGAGGTCGAACGCTGGCGGCGTCCATTCGGCCGGCGTCTTGCCGACCAGTATCGTCAGAGCGTCGCCGGCGGCGCTCAGCTGCTGCGCGAGCGGGGGCAACAGCGCACGATCGGCGGCAAGCTGGCTCCTGGCGCTCAGCACATCGGTCATCGCCGCTTTACCCGCTTGTTGTTCGATTTGGGTCAGATCGAGGTTTTGTTGATCCACTGCAATGATGTCGGTGACCGCATTGATTTGTTCATGTGCCGACGCGATGGCGATCGCCTCCGTGACCGCATTACCGGTCAGCGACAGATAGGCGGCGGCGAGCTCGTATCGCTGGACCTCGGCAAGAGCGGTCTGCTGCTCGACCTGACGGCGAACGCCGCCGAATATATCCGCACCGAAGCTCACCGTCGGTCCAATGGACAACAAATTGCCGGTCACATGAGTCGGGGCGACCAGCGCATCGGTGCTCACCCGCTCTCGCGTAGCGCTCGCGCCGAGACCCGCTTGCGGGTAGAGCGCGCCCGCGGCCGCAGCGATCGCCTGCTGCGCCTGTGCCAGTGTCGCGCGCGCCGTATCGAGTGTCGGGCTTTTTGAAATCGCGAGCGCGAGCGTGTCATTGAGCTGCTGCGCATGAAACAGCTCCCACCATTGCCCCACGACCCGCTGGCCCGGCAACACATGCTGTTGCACGTCGGCCGGACCGGCCGCCGGAAGGCTCGTCGGCGACTGCGCGTAACCCGCGGCGGACGAGGACTCGGGCCGCTTGAAATCCGGCCCAACGGCGCAGCCGATCAGCAACGCCGGCACGCAGCCGAAGATCCAGCCCCGCATCGCCAACGCTGTGTTGTCATTGATCATGGTCTCTATTCGTAATGCAGAGCTTCGATCGGATCGAGATGCGACGCCTTGCGGGCGGGGTAGTAGCCAAAGAAGATTCCGACCGCCGCCGAGAAAAGAAATCCGCCGACAACCGCCACCGGCGACAGCACGGTGGGCCAATGTGCAACCGCGGTGATCAACTCCGAAGCGATGATGCCGAAGAGGATTCCGGCCACCCCGCCGGTCACGCTCATGAATACCGCTTCGACGAGGAATTGAAGCAGCACGTGAATGCGGCGCGCACCGATGGCCATGCGTAAGCCGATCTCGCGCGTGCGTTCGGTAACCGATACCAAGAGAATGTTCATGATCCCGATGCCGCCGACAAGAAGGGAAATTGACGCCACGGTGGCGAGCAACAGCGCCATGATCCGGCTGCTGCCTTCGGCGGCTTCGGCAATTTGGCTCAAGTTGCGGATCGCGAAGTCGGCGATGTCGCCGGTCCGGATGCGATGTCGATGCATCAGTGTCGCCGTCACCTCCTCGATCGCGGCTTGCACGCGCTCGGGACTGACGGCCTGCACGTAAATTTGGTTGACATAGCCGGTCAGCCGCGGCGTGATCCCGTATGGATTGACCGTCGGAGGGAAATAGGGATCCGTCGACGTCTGTGCCTGGCTCGGCACCGCGACGCCGAGCACTTTGCGTTCCGCGGCGGTGAACGGGATGATGACGACGTCGTCTTGATCCTGCCCATAGGTGCTCTGACCTTTGGCCGCGAGTAGGCCGATGACGCGCAGCGGTTTTCCGGCTATCAGAATCATCGCGCCTACCGGGCTCTCGCTGGCGCCGAATAGCTGCTGGCAGACCGTCTGGCCGATCAGCGCGACCATCGCGGCATTCTGATCGTCCTCTGCCGTAAAGGCGCGACCTGCAGCGAGGTGCCAGCCCGCGGTGTCGAGGTAGCTCGGCGTGACGCCTTGGATGTTGGTCGTCCAATTCTGGTTGCCGTAGACGACCTGACCGAGTTGTCGGATCAGGTAGCTGACGACACCGACGGCGGGGTCATCGCGGCGCAGCGCCAACGCATCGCTGACCGTCAGTGTCGAGGCGCTGCCACTGCCTCCCCGTACCCCGCTAGTCGTCGTCGCACCAGGCAGCACGACCAGCAGGTTCGTACCGAGGCTCTCGATCTGTTTTTTCACCGCCTCATTGGCGCCTTGACCCACCGCGACCATCGCAATCAGCGCCGCGACACCGATGAATACCCCGAGCATCGTCAGTGCCGAGCGCATTTTATTGCGCCCGAGCGCCTGCGCGGCCGCCACCAGGATCATCGCCAGGAAACTCAAGTGCGACCCGCGCGATGCCGCCCCCGACGTTACCGTGGCGTGCTGAGTCGCGAATGTGAGTGCCGCCGCCACGTGCTCGGGCCCCTGCGGCACCGCCGCGCGCTGCCGCTGATCGCTAATGATGCGGCCGTCGCGCATGGTCACGATGCGATCCATGTAGGCGGCTATGTCCGCCTCATGCGTGACCACGACGATGGTGACGCCCTGGTCGCGATTGAGCGAGCGCAGCATATCCATGATCTCGTGCGATGTCCGACTGTCGAGATTGCCGGTAGGCTCGTCCGCCAGCAGCATGCTCGGGCCGCTGATCAATGCGCGCGCGACCGCGACGCGTTGCTGCTGGCCGCCCGATAGCTGATTGGGCGTGTTGCGCTCGCGATTCCCGAGGCCCACGAATCGCAACGCTTCCCGCGCGCGCGCGAAGCGCTCTGCGCGCCGCGCGGGTCCCGACACGCCGTAGAAGAGCGGCAGCGCGACGTTCTCGACGGCGCTCGTCCGCGCAAGCAGATTGAAACTCTGAAATACGAATCCGATGCGTTCACTGCGAATCCGCGCGAGCGCTGGTTCGGGCAGCTGCGCGACGTCGAGGCCTTCGAACACATACCGGCCGCTGGTGGGCCGGTCCAAACAGCCCAAAATATTCATCAGCGTCGATTTGCCCGATCCCGACGACCCCATGATCGCGACGAATTCGCCGCGCTCGATGACGAGGCTCACGCCATCGAGCGCGTGCAGATCGACATCCCCAAGGCGATAGATCCTGGTGACGTTCTGGACTTCGATCACTGGCGGAGGCATGTTGGCTCGCGATTTCGATCAAAAACCGGTCAGGCGCGGCTGGGAAGCGCCTGAGGTGCCACGCGTACGCTGCTCGCTCGTGATGACTTGATCGCCGGCGTGGATGTCGCCCTCGATGACCTCGGCGTAGGTATCGTCATCGAGCCCGATCTTGAGCGAGACTTGCAACGGATGCCCGTCGCGCAGCACCCAGACGTTCCCACGACCATCGGTCGCCGCGAGCGATCGGTTGGTCGGCGACGCTTGCGATACAGACCGCAAACCCGCCGGTGCATATCGAAGTGCTTGATCGGGCACGCGCAATACGTCGTCACGCTGGAGGATCACGATGTGCGCCGTCGCGGTCATGCCGGGCTCGAGCAGGTGATCGTCATTGCGAACGCCGATGATGACGTCATAGGTGACGACGTTTTGGACGGTCTGCGGCGCTTGACGAAACTGCAATACCTTGCCGGCAAAGGTGCGATTGGGGTACGCCTCGACCACGAAGGTCGCCTTGTCGCCTTCATGCAGACCCCCGAGATCGCTCTCGCTGACGTTCGTATCGACCTCCATTTGCGTCAGATCGGTCGCAATCAGGAACAGCGTCGGCGTCTGGAAGCTCGCGGCCACCGTCTGGCCTATCGTGACGGTCCGGGATACGACGGTACCGTCCACCGGCGAAACGATGTTGGTATAGCCGAGATTTACGAGTGCCGAGTCCAGCGTCGCCTCTTCTTGCTGTATGACGGCCTTGTCGACCTCGATCTGCGCGAGCGCCTGATCGAATGCGCTCTTGGCGCTATCGACGGTGTCCTGGGAGACGATGCCCCGCTTGACGAGCCCGGCGTCGCGCTCATAGGCGATTCTATCGTAGGTCAGCGTGGCCTGATCCTTGCTCAGCTGCGCCTTGGCATTGGCGAGATTGGCTCTGTCCTGATTGACGACCGTTTGGTATGGGCGCGGATCAATCTTGGCGCAAAGCTGGCCGACTCGAACTCGGGTATTGAAGTCACAGAATTGGTCCCGAATGACGCCCGACACATAGCTGCCGACGGTGACGGTCAGCATCGGGTTCACGGTGCCGGTCGCGGTCACGGTACGCGCCACGGCGCCGCGCGTCACCGGAGCAGTGACGTAGGTGAATTGCACATGCCTGCCTTTGAGCCAATAGAGGCCGCCGCCGGCCAACAAAACGCACGCGACGGCTACCGCGATCCACCAACGCCCCGAGACCGTCCTTATCCACGACCCGGCGGTTTCGCGAACAAGTTCAGTTTGCTTGGGCTCAGCCGCATCGACCATCGAGGTCACCACAGAACGAATTGATCATCGCGTTGACGGCAGCTTAGGTTGCGGCGGCGGCAGATCGAGCGCGCAATTGCCGTATTCGGTTCGCACGGAATTGCGTTGGTAGGTTTGCAACACGATTCGCCAAGACGACCGGGATACGCCGATCGTCATGCCCGCATCGCCACCGCTCATCGATGTCGTGCTGATCGAAACATCGGTCAGGTTTCGAATACGGTCACCCTCTTGCATTTTCATCGTGGTGGTTTCTTCATCGAAAATGATCGCAAGCGAGCGTCGTTCCACCGCGCTCTCGGCATCCGTATCGGTCAAGGTACATTCAAGACGCTGAGGAGCGGCCCATGCGATAGGACTCGCCGAGACCGCCGTCATCAACAGCAGCGCGGCGAAATGAGCGTTCGGAACTTGGCCAAGCATCGATTTACGCCCTACCCAGAGGAACCCATTGTTTCGCTGAGAACTTTGCCGGTTTGCAGGCCAATCCACTGCCCGTATTGTTGGTTGCGGCATAGGTATAACCCGAAGCAGCATCCCAAAATAGGATAGCGCCAAAGCGAGTCTGCGAGTAGCTTCCCATAGAATGCCGCGGGATGCGGCGGACCGGCAGTTTATTGCAAAATGCACCAGCCGGCGTCGCCACGTCATGAGCGCCCCGGATGACCGATACTGTTTCTTGCTTTCTCACGCCTCTTGGGATCGACATGTCCAAAACATTCCTTATTATTGTGCTGAGTTCCGTCGTGTTCCTGCCGCGCCTCTGTTTTTCCGCTGAAAAATCCGCGGCCGATGCGTATCCGGAAGATTGCGGGAAAGCTCCGGTGTTCACCTGCACGGTTGATCACAAAACATTTCGATTCGTCTTCAGATCCGTTTCCAACGACTGCAGCAACGACGATATGCAGGTCACTGCGAATGACAAGGTCCTGAACATGCCGCCGGCTTGGTACTTTGAAAGCATTGACGTTTCAAAGAACGCATCCCCGGTATGCAAATACGATCCTGATCCGCAGAATAATGGCGCCTATACGGCTTATCCCGCAGGCAAACATCGGGTGGCGATGTTCAATCGCTTTTCCGCCCGCCCCGGTGCCGACAAGATTCGCGTGTCTCTGTTCGATGCATCCACTATGGATGTCATCGACAACCTGGTCATCGGTTCCGTCGGCAATCAATTTCTGGGTATCGTGAAAACCAAGCGTGGCTACCGGATGCCGATTCTCGTCGAGGCAGCCGAGAATGAGTTCTCATGTGATTGCGATGCGGGGACGGTCAGCGCCTGGATGGAAGTGACTTTCGATAAAAATCGCATTCACAGACACTGGTTGAAAGCGCCGTGGAAACCATGAGCTCCGGATAAACGCAATGCCGTTAAGCAGCCCCGACACGGCCGTAGCATCCGGCGGGGAGTTGCCCTGCAATCGGCGTGCAATATATCATTTTTAAGCTCACTATGGATTCGATAGTGTCAATCGAGACGACCCCGACCATGCGAACTACGCCGCCCGATCTCGCCCGCAGCGCGCTCGATGCCGCCCCCGACGCGATGCTCATCATCGACGACGCCGGTTTCATTCGATTTACCAATCAGCAGGTCACCGCTTTATTCGGGTACGCGCGCGACGAAATCATCGGCCAGAGCATCGAGACGCTGATGCCGGAGCGATTTCGGACGCGGCACGTCGGACACCGAGAACACTATGTCGGCAGCCTGCGTGTGCGCCCGATGGGCGCGGGGCTGGATTTATTCGGGCGGCGGCGCGACGGCAGCGAGTTTCCCGTCGAGATCAGTCTGAGCCCCGTTGAGGATAGTGGCCGCACGCTCGTCGCCGCCGCGATCCGCGATGTGACCGACCGCAAAGTTGTCGAGGCCGAGCTGATCGTTGCACGCGAGACCGCAGAGGCCGCGCGTGCGCTTGCCGATCAAGCCCGTGAGAGCGCCGACCGGGCAAACCAAGGCAAAAGCCGCTTTCTCGCGACGGCCAGCCACGATCTGCGCCAACCGCTGCAAACACTCGAATTCCTCAATGGTGCCTTGCGCCGGCGCGCGACGGACCACTACGCGGTCGAAGCTCTGTCGCAGCAGGAACAAGCGATCGGCGCCATGTCGAGACTGCTCAACGCCTTGCTCGACATCAGCAAGCTCGAGTCCGGAGCGATTAGACCTGAGCCCACGGATTTTACCGTCGCCGCCATCTTCGAAGAGCTGCGAATGGAATTCGCGAGCATTGCCGCCAATAAAGGGCTGCAGCTCGAAATCGAAAGCTGCAAGGACGCCGTGCACAGTGATCCCTCGTTGGTGGAGCAGATTTTGCGGAATCTGGTCTCGAATGCCCTCAAGTACACTCGTGTAGGCTGTGTGCGTTTGCGTTGCCTGCACGAGGCGGCGTTGGTTCGCATCGAGGTGCTCGACACGGGCGTCGGCATTCCGCCCGACCACCTGCCCTACATCTACGATGAGTTCTACCAAGTCGGCGTTCCGGCCAACAGCTCACGCGACGGCTATGGTCTCGGGCTCTCGATCGTACAGCGGCTCGTCAAGCTGCTCATGCTCACACTCGAAGTGCGCTCCGAGGTGGGCCGGGGCTCGGCCTTCTCGCTGGTGCTGCCGGCGAGCAAAGGCCAAGACCTGGCGCCGCGCCGAGCACCTGCGGAATCACCCGTACCCACCGCAACGCCGGTCGGGCAGACGCGCGTTTTGCTCGTAGAGGACAACGAATCGCTGCGACGCGCGACGTGTTTGCTGCTCGAGTTGGAGGGTTATCAGGTCACGCAGGCCGCCTCTTTGGCTGAAGCGTTGCAACACGTCGAGACGGGTCATGGAGTGGATCTGTTGATCAGCGACTATCACTTGGGCGAAGGCGAAACCGGCACCCAAGTCATTGCCAGGTTGCGCGAGATCCTGGGTATTTCATTGCGCGCCGTCCTCACGACCGGAGACACCTCCTCCGCGATCAAGGAATTGCCCCTCGATCCGTATCTGCGGATCGCGAGCAAGCCCATCAATGTGGAAGAGCTGTTGAAATTGCTGCGCGCATTGCTTGCCGCCTGAGCGAACCGATATGAATCTGGACAAATCGAGCGTCTGCCCCCTGGATTGCCCGGACACCTGCAGTCTGTCCGTGACGGTTGCAGACGACCAGGTCATCGCCGTGCGCGGCTCCAGGGTCAATCCCATCACCCATGGCGCCATCTGCGCCAAAGTCGCGAATTTATATCCGCAGTTCGTCCACGGCCCGAACCGCCTGCGCCATCCACTGAAGCGCGTCGGCGCAAAAGGGGCCGGCAAGTTCGAGCGAATCTCCTGGGATGAGGCGCTCGACACGATTCACCGCCGCATTAGCGATGTCATTGATCGCTACGGCCCGCAAGCGCTGTTACCGCTCAATTATGCCGGACCCCATGGGATGCTCGCGGGCGATTCGATGTCGCTGCGCTTCTTTCATCGGATCGGCGCATCGCTGCTCAGCCGCAACCCGCTCTGTGGCGGCATACGCAGCGCAGCCTATTCCGGCACGTTCGGCGCAACTCCCGGCACGCCGCTGCAGCAGGTGAGTCTTTCGAAGCTCATCATCGTCTGGGGCAACAATGCGACGAGCTGCAATCTACACCTCATGCGGCAGATCAACGCCGCCAAGCGTAGCGGCGCCAAGCTCGTCGTGATCGACCCGCGGCGCGTCAAAGTCGCCGAACAAGCCCATTTGCATCTGGCCGTGCGCCCAGGCACGGACGTGGTACTCGCCTGGGCTGTCGCCGTGGAGCTGGAGCGCATCGGCGCGCTCGACCATGCGTTCATCGCGGAGCATGTACTCGGCTTTGATGCTTTCATGCAGGCTGCGCGCGCCTACCCACCCGAGCGCGCCGCGGAGATTTGCGGCGTGCCTCTCGACGACATCCGTACGCTCGCGCGTTGGTATGGCGATGCGTCGCCCGCAGTCATCGCGTGGGGCAACGGACTGGAGCGCAATCAGAACGGCGGCTCCGGCCTGCGCGCCATCGCCGCTCTGCCGGCGCTCGCCGGTAAATTTGGTGTCGCCGGCGGCGGGCTCGTGGGTGGCGCGGGCCACGCATTTCCAAAGACGACCGACCTGCTGACTCGCGCCGACCTCGTGCCGCCCAAGACGCGCACGATCAACATCATCGACGTCGGCAAGCTATTGCTCGATGCGAGCCTGAGTCCGCCGCTCAAGGCACTGTTCATCTATAACCACAATCCGTTGATCGTGCATCCCGATCAGAATCGGATGAAGCAGGGCTTGGCGCGTGAGGATTTATTCACGGTCGGCATCGAAGTGGCGATGACCGACTCCATGGCATACGCGGATGTGGTTCTGCCCGCCTGCACGCACTTTGAACATGCGGATATCTACCCAGCGTATGGCCAGCAGTATCTGCAGCGCGCCGAGCCGGTTATCCCCCCGGTCGGCGAGAGCCTGCCGAACACCGAGATTTTTCGCCGACTTGCCGCAAAATTCGGCTTTTCGGATCCGGCATTCCGCGAAAGCGACGCCGACCTCATGGACGCTGCGTTGAACCCGGACGATCCGCGCATGCGAGGCTTGCGCGCGAGCCAAATACCCGTCGACCGGGCGATCAAGATGGAATTTGCGGGAGATGAACCCGTGCTGTTCCAGAACGTCCACCCCAAAACGCCGAGCGGCAAAGTCGAGCTGGAATCGGCGACGCTCGGTTCGCGGTATGGTGCAAGCTTGCCGGGGTACCGCCCCGTGGTATCAACATACCCCCTGACGCTGATTACACCGGCCTCCGATCGGCGCATCACTTCTACGTTCGGTGGACTCGCGGCCAATGATGAACCCCCGGTGCTGGAGATGAATCCCGCCGACGCGGTAGAACGCGGGCTCGTCGACGGAGATACGGTGAAAGTGTGGAATGAGTTGGGGCAGGTTTATTTGCCGTTGCGCATCACGGCTGCCGTGCGTCGCGGCGTCGTCAGTTCGGAGAAAGGCGCATGGCTACGGACGAGTCGGAACGGGCAGACCGTGTCGGCATTGGCTCCCGTACACAAAGCGGACCTCGCCGACGGCGCCTGTTTCAACGACGCGCGCGTGGAAGTGGCCGCTCGATAGCTGCTCCGCGAGGAGGCCCGGCGCCGCCTGGGGTGGGAGCCAATGCACCCCGATCCCGAGAGCTGAAACCGTGCGCCGAGACCGTGCGACTATTTTGCGGGCTGCCGGATGATCGTCACGGCGCAATGCGCGTAAGCCATCACTTGCCGGGCCACCGAGCCGATCAGCCAGCGCTCGAACAGCGTGTGCCCTCGGTGCCCCACGACGATGTGATCGATGTCATGGGCCTCGGCAAATCGCACGATCTGTTCCGCTGGATGCCCTACCGCGATGTGAACGTGCGTCTTGAACGGCTCGTGCGCGTACCTGGCCTGGACCGTGCGCAGCATATTTTGGTGATGATGCCGCGATTGCTCGATCACGGCCTCCGTCTCAACCATTCCGCCAAACTCGGGCGGCCGCACGACCGCTAGCACGTGTACCGATGAGCTGAAGGCGCGAGCCAGCTCGACGGCGAAGGCCATTGCATGAACCGCAGCCTCCGATCCATCGTAAGCGACCAACAAGTTGCGGATCATGCGTTTCTCCTTGCCGCAATTTCCGGCGGCGCCGCCAACGCCACGGGTTTCACTTCGACGCTCGGCACGATCAAATGTCGCGGCAAAAAGAATGCATTGGCGATCAGCGTCGGAACAACCGCACTCCCCACCACCGCCGCAACCAACGCAGAATACTGCGCCTGCGTGATCACGCCATGGGAATAGCCGAACAGCGCGGAAATCGTACCGAACGTGAGCCCCGTCGACATCAGCAGTGTCGTGTAAACAGCTTCCTGCGTGGGAGCCCGGAAAACTTGAGTCGCGGGATACACACCGATGCATTTGCTGACCATCTTGCCGGCCAGCAGCGCTACAAAACCGAGCGGGGCGGCCACCAATGACGGTATCGATACCAGCGAGCCCGCTCGAATGAAGTAAAACGGCGTGAGCAGCCCGAAAGTCAAGGTGCGCAATCGGCGAATCAGCGCGTGATCCTTGCCTACCGTGCCGGCCAGCACCATCCCGACCAGATACGCCGGCAGCACAGCCTCGCTGCCCGACCACGTCGCGAGCCCACCCAAGCCGAACAGTGTCAACAACAGAAACTTTGTCTCGAGTTCCGACGGCCGGCCGCCGTAGCGCTTGAAGAACCGCGGCGTGATGAACGGCAGCACGACAAAAACGACGAGCGATCCGCCGAAGAACGTGCCGGTTTTCCACGTGAATGGACTGAAGATAAACCCCAAAGCGAGAACGGTCACCAGATCGTTGATGAAGCAGGCCGCAAGCAGCGCTTTGCCGTAGTTGGTGACGTTCAACCCGAACTCCAGCATGACCGCGTAGACGACTGCGACCGACGTGGTGGACATCGCCACACCCGCGAGCCAGCTCGCACGGATATCCCAGTGCAGCACCCAGAAGGCGACCGCGGTACAGCCGAAAAAGGGCGCGACAAACCCGACCAGACCGATGAGACTCGCCTCCTTCCACTTGGTCCGGAACACGGTCGGATCCAGTTCCGCACCCGCGAGAAACGTCAGGACGATGGCGCCCGTGCCCGACAGAAAGCGGATCCAGGAGTCGTCCGTGTGCAGCAGCGCCGTACCAATGGTCGCGCCGATGATCAGTTGTGCGACCGTGCCAACCACGATCTCGGATAGTGCCGTGGCGACGCGCAGCCAGATCGACAACAGCGTTGCGACCAGCGCTAGACCCAACCACAGCGCTGCGAGCAGCCAGGTCTCAGTCATCGGACGCCACCGATTGGGGATCGGAGGAGTCGGGATTGATGACACCGAAGCGCGCCGGGATATGCGCGTAGAAAAGCCGAATCTTCTCTTGGTGAATCAGCGCCAACAGTCGTTGCGCCTCTTCGTCGGTGACCATGAACTCGACCTCCACCGTAACCGTGCCGGCGAGTTCGAAAAAGCGCGCCTCATGCAGCATGTGGTGCCGGCCGAATCCGGCCATGGCCTTGAACGCCGAGCCACCGCGGATGCCGAGTTTATTCGCCTGCTGCAGCAACCATTCCCAAACGAGGTGATGATGATGGCGATGTCCCTCGTGGACGTAAAATCGTAAGAATGAACCGTTCATGCTTGCGTCAACTTCTAGCCCATGCGACCGTTCCGATTCCCGCAAAAGTCATCAACACGGAACCCACCAGGTGCAGCGCAGCCGCGCCGCATGCGCCGAGTGGTTGCCGCAGTTGCAACAAGGTCACGATTTCAGACGAGAACGTCGAGAACGTCGTCAGACCGCCGCAAAACCCCGTGATGACGAATAATCGCCACTCAGGCGCGAACGCGCTGGAGGCCGCAAAGACTGCAACGGCCACTCCGATGATGTAGCCCCCGATCAGATTGGCGGCAAGCGTACCGGGGGGGATGCTCGGGAAGTAGCTGTTGAGCGTCAGGCCCAACCACCAGCGCAGCAAGGCGCCAAAGCCCGCACCAATAAAGATAGCAATGATTGATCTCAAACGGCACCTGTTCTCGTACGTTGGACAGGGCGCGCAGTCCTTACGCCAACCGTCCGGTTAATGCACAGGCATCATCAGCCGGTTTCGGCGGTTCGGGGAGGTATGCCATCTCCGCAGCCCTTATTCTTTCAGAGAAACATTCCGGATACAACCAGCGTGGGTCAGTGCGATACAGATGCCGATGTGACTGTAGAATACCGCTGCAAAAAAGTGATACCACATTGCTCGGCCGTAATGCCGACTTCAGGAGCCCATGATGGATAGTCGAATTAGAACCCTACACGCACGCGAAATTCTAGACTCTCGCGGCAATCCTACGATCGAGGTCGACGTTACGCTCGCCGGCGGCGCCCGGGGCCGGGCCGCCGTGCCATCAGGCGCTTCGACCGGCATTCATGAGGCGGTCGAATTGCGCGACCAGGATGCGCATCGCTATGGCGGTAAAGGCGTACGGCACGCGGTTGATCATGTCAATGGTGCTCTCGCTGCGGCTGCCCTGGACTTGAACGCACTCGATCAAAGCGCTGTCGATCATGCGCTATGCGCCGCCGACGGAACCGCAAATAAGGCCAAGCTCGGCGCCAACGCCATTTTGGGCGTAAGCCTCGCCGTCGCGCGCGCGGCGGCTGCGGCATCCGAGCTGCCATTGTTTCGTTATTTGGGAGGCAGCATTGCAAATCGATTGCCGGTGCCGATGTTCAATATCCTCAACGGCGGTGCACACGCCAATTGGCAGGGTACGGATTTTCAAGAGTTCATGATCGCCCCGGTCGGAGCCCCGAACTTCGCTGAAGCCTTGCGCTGGGGAGCGGAGATCTATCATCAACTCAAGAAGGTGCTCAAGGATGCCGGCCTCTCGACCGGCGTCGGTGACGAGGGTGGTTTTGCGCCGGTGCTGAAGCGCAACGAGGATGCGATCGATCTGATCCTGCGCGCGATCGAGGCCGCCGGCTATCGGCCCGGTGCCGACGTGGTTCTGGCACTCGACCCCGCATCGAGCGGTTTTTTTGAGAATGGGCTTTATCAATTGCGCACCGAGGGTCGCTCGGTTGGCGCACAAGAAATGGTGGCGCTCTATGCGGATTGGGTTCGCAAGTATCCGATCGCGGTGCTCGAAGACGGTCTTGCCGAAGACGACTGGGAGGGTTGGAAGATCCTCAATCGGGAACTCGGTGCCAAGATCGAACTCGTCGGCGACGATCTGTTCGTCACCAATGTCTCGCGTATCGCGCGCGGCATCGCGGAAAACGCCGCCAATGCGGTGCTGATCAAGCTCAATCAGATCGGTACCTTGACCGAAACCATCGCAGCGGTGCATTTGGCGTATAGCGCGGGCTGGGGTGCGATGGTATCTCACCGCAGTGGCGAGACCGTCGATTCCTTCATCGCGGATCTGACGGTGGCGCTGGCGACCGGTCATCTGAAGACCGGCGCGCCGTGCCGCGGCGAGCGCGTCGAGAAATATAATCAGCTCATGCGAATCGAGGAAATCCTCGGCAAGTCTGCGGTTTATGCGGGACACGGCGCCTTTGTACGGCGGCGCGCGCCGACCGAAACCGCGCGGCGAGCGTAACGACCATAGGGGCATCGAAGCGACGAGCATGGCGAAGACGGAACCGGTCGAGGGCGACCGCGCGTTTCGAGCACTCACGACAAGACTCGCCGCGAGCCTCTCTCGGGGCCAGCACGTGGTGTTATGGGGTCCGCGCGGCAGCGGCAAATCCACACTGTTGCGTGCCGTGCTGCCGGAACTTCGCACTGCCCGCTGTGCGCTCTGTACGTCTACGAGCAGCCTAGACGACATCACTCGCGCGCTCGAACGCGCCTATTCGGAAGTTGCCACGGCCGGACTGACCCGCCGCGCCGCGCGCTCGCGTCTGTGGTGGGCCGCAGACGCCGAGCCGGGCTGTTTGCTGCTTGACCACGTGGCGCATGTGCCGTCGGCCATGAAGGGATGGCTGCGCCGGCTGCGCGGCGGTGTCGTCGGGGTCACGCTGGCGGTCGACGTCGACTCGCCGCGGGAACGGCAGCGGCTGCGGGACATGAGGATCGGCTGTATGAGCCTGAGGATGCCGCCGACCTCATCGCGCACGCTGACGTTTCTTCTGAAACAGGCCTGGAGATTGGAGCCCGCATTCGCGTTGCCGGCTGCGGCTTGCCGCATCCTGGTGCGCGCCGCCCGCGGCCGCCCTGGTTGGATCGTATTATGCGCCGCACTCGGCGCGGAGCCCCGTTACTGGCATCAGCAACAACTGCGAGCGCACGTGCTCGCCCTGGATACTGAAATGCGCCTGCGCGCGGTAAACCCCGCGGATCCGACGGCGCAATGCAGGCACTAAACGGGAAGACCCCAGCACTCGCCGGGGTCTACAGCCTGCCTCGACCGGATGAGCCCCTGGCGCCTCGACCCGTTAATGACACACCCTACTTTTTGCTTGCCGCGGCGGCTAACTCATTGACCTTCATCAACGCCTTGTCCGTCGCCGCCTTGGCGCAATCCGCCTCGCTCGGTGTCGAATCCGGATACTGGCGACCGATCTCCTTGCATGCTGCGAGAGCAGCCTCGGTGACGCGCCTCTGAAGCTCCACGACACCGGCGTGGGAGACGAGATCCAAGCCCGCATAGCTCACGCCGTAGGACATAGAGATGTCTTTGATCGGAATGCCGCTCGCGGTACGACCCTGAAGCGTCACAGTCGTACTTCGGGTTCCTTGAACCGTGATTTCCTCGACGGTCTGAGCAAAAACCATGCCGCCAATCAATGCAGACACGGCCGCTCCGGCTATGGCTCCCATAATAATAGCTTTCATTCGAATACTCCTTCATAACCAACGTGAATTCCAGCAATTACGCTAAGCGCTCAGGATTCGTGAAACCATTAGGAATTTGCGTCGCAGCCGACGGAAAATACTTAAGGGTAGCCGCGGCACGGCCGCGGGACGGCGCCGCGGCGCAGTTCAGCGGCGTTTGCCCAGCAAGCGCAGGATCTCAACGTACAGCCAGACCAGCGTCACCATGAGGCCGAACGCGGAGTACCACTCCATGTATTTCGGATTTCGCTGGGCGACGCCGGTGGCAATGAAATCAAAGTCCATGACTAGATTGAGCGCCGCGAGACCGACGACGAAGAGGCTGAAGCCGATCCCCCAAGCGCCGCCTTCGTGGATGAACGCAACCGGATGACCGAGGAACATCAATACCAAATCGACGAGGTAAAGAATCGCGATTCCGCCGGTCGCTGCGACAACCCCCATCTTGAAATTCTCGGTGACCTTGATGATCTCAAAGCGGTAGGCGGCGAGCATGCACGCCAAAGTGCCCATGGTGAGCCCGACTGCCTGCAGCGTAATGCCGGGGTACTTCGCCTCGTAGACCGCGGAAATGCCGCCGATCGCGAAACCTTCGAGTAGGGCATAGAGCGGTGACGTGTACGGCGAGACCCGCTTGTTGAAAATCGTGACCAGCCCGACGGCAAACCCGCCGATGATGCCGGCCCATAGGTAGCCGCTAATGTCGCCGATCTGGTGCGAGGCAAAATAGAGGTTCCATACCCAGCCCGCACCGATCAGCAGGATCGCGAGCAGCATGGCTGCCTTGTTGATGGTACCCGGCAAGGTCATCGGTTCGGCCGATTCGCCCAAACCTTCGAATGTCTTGACGGACAACGCGGGATTCCCTGACTTCAACGCCATGGCAAGTCCTCCTGTTCGGGAGGCCAACGTTATCACGATGCGCCCGATTCCAAAATGCATTCATGCAGCGCGGCCGCCCGGCGCCGCTTTCTGGATGCGCGCCACTTCCTGTTCCAGACGGTCCAGAGTTTGGCTCCAGCCTCGCGGCGCGCCTGCGATCATCGGCGCCGCCGAGGATTCGATGAGCGTGTAGGTCTGTGTGACTTCGAGCCGCGTGCCGCCGGCCACATCGGCAAACGTGGCCACGGTATGAGCGCGGAACAGCGGTTTATCCTGATCGCCGACGACGTTCATGTCGATTACAAGCCGGCTGTGGGGAGTAATCTCCGCGAAACGGCCCTTAGTCCAGTGGTCGTGCCCCTCGGGCGAGCGCATGCAAATATCAAAAGCGCCGCCGATGAAAAAATCGACTGCTGCCTCGGGCACGCTGTATCCGCTTGGGCAGAACCAGCGCTTGACATGATCCGCCGAACTCCAGGCACGAAACACCAGCTCTCGTGCGGCCGGGTACACGCGCGACACGACCAGCGGGCCGGTTTGTGTTTTGAGTTTCGCCGTCGCCATGGCCTACTCCTTACTTATTGAGGGTTTTCAGGTACTCGCCGGGCCGGTCGAGGTGCCGTTCCCACTCGGTCCGGCGTTGGCCGATCCATTGCTCGGCGAGGTCCAGTGCATGAGACTCGATGCGGCAGGTGCGCACGCGCCCGCGCTTCTCGGATCGCACGAGACCGGAATCTTCGAGCACGGCCAGATGCTGCATCACGGCAGGAAGCGACATCGCCAGCGGTCGCGCCAACTCGCTGACCGAGGTCGGCCCGCGGGACAATTGGGCCAACATCGATCGCCGGGTCGGATCCGCGAGCGCTTGGAACGTCAGGTCGAGTGCACCGCTTTCGAGTGCACCGCTTTTGTTAACCATCCGCTTAAGTATATCAGGCGTCGATACTTAAGCAAGTAATTTAGTGTCTGGAACGCCCGCTACTCGCTGTTTATGGGCTCCGGCTCCGGCGCCGGCGCCGGGCCCGGGCCCGGCGGCATATCGGCCAACCGCAAGCGCGCGAGTCTGCGCACGGTGGGATCATTGATCAGATGCAGCACGCGCGAGTACAGATGTTTTCGATTCTCGGCGCGGCCGATGTGGATGAGGCCGGAATCTTTGAGATCTTTGGTGAATATTTCCATGACGCGCGCGAGCGTGTCGACGTCGAGCGCATCGAGGACTTCATCGACGATGATCCATCGCGGCGCCTGCAGCACGGCGCGCGCGAATGCGAGGCGTTGTTGCTCCTCTTCGCTCATCTCGCGTTCCCATCGGCGCGACTGGTCGAGCATCGGCGTCAGGCGCTTCAGACGCAGCCGCGCCAATGCGTTGACGAAGGCACGCTCGCTGAAGCTGTCGACCTTCAGGGGATAGGCGAGAACCTCTCGCAAGGTGCCCGGCGGCAGATACGGTACCCGGGGCAGATAGAGAATCGACTCGCCCGGGGCATGCGTGATGCTGCCGGAGCCCCATGGCCAAAGACCCGCCAACACGCGGAACAGCAAGGTCTTTCCGGTGCCGGGCTCGCCGACGATCAGAACGCGTTCTCCGGCGCGGATCTCGATGCTGGCTTCCTCGAGCATCGTGCAGCCGGCCGGGGACGCGATTTCCAGGTGATCCATACCGAACGTGCCGGGTTCGCCTTCGGTGAAACCGATCCGCCCTTCAACCTGGTGCAGCGTATCGGTGATCAGCAATGCGCGGCGGAAATTCGCGACGCGCAGCAGCGTCGCGCGCCAATCGGCAATGACGCTGAAATTATCGACGAACCAGCGTAACGAGGATTGGACCTGATTGAATGCGCCCGCCGCCATCATCATGCCGCCGAAAGACACCTTTCCGTAAAAATAAATCGGTGCCGCGACGACGATCGGCGCCACGATCGTAAACCATCCGTAGCCGGCCGTGATCCACGTGAGGTTCGTGAGCCCTGTGACCAGGCGGCGCATGGCGGCGAGCACGCCCGCGAGATCGAGTTCCATGCGCCGCGCCTCGTCGGTCTCGCCCGCTGCAAGCGAGATGGCATCGATATGCTCATTGACCCGCACCATGGAATAACGAAGATCCGCCTCTCGCGCATAGCGCTCGGCGTTGCGGTTGACGAGGCTCTTGCCGACCCAGTAGCTCAACATCGATGCCGAACCTGCGTAGATGAAGGCCGCCCACACCATGTAGCCCGGCACCGAATAATCATTGCCGCCGATTTGGAATGCGAAACCGCTGGATAGCGCCCAGAGTACCTTGACGAAAATGACGAGCAGTATCGATGCCTGCAGTAGGCCGACTCCGAGGTCGCCCGACAATTCGGTCAAATGGCGCGTGTCCTCATGCAGTCGCTGATCCGGATTGACGCCGATCGGCCCGGCGTTGGCGAGGCGAAACGCGCGGCGCGGCAACATCCATTCGTGTATGAGGTCGTGCATCAAGCCCGCGCGCAGCTTGAGCTTCAGCATTTCGACGAGCCACCGCTGCCCCACGTTGAGCACCAGCAGCGTACCCGCGATCAGACCGAACACGCCGAGTTGGCGCAGGAATTGCCTCAGGTCGCGGCGCGACAGCGCGTCATAGAACGGTTTGTTCCAGTCATTGAGACGGATCTGCCCATAAGCGGTCGCAATGACGACCAGGCATATCACGACCGCCAGAGTCAATAACGTGGCGCGCAGCGGCGAGGCCCAAAGCGCCCGGAACATCATGCCCAATTGCGCTCGGAGGTCCGTGTGCGGCAGTTCCTCGAATTCGGAATTGCCGCCGGCGATCGGTAGTGGTTGATCCAAGGCCATGGCCGACAGCGTATCGAAAATGCGCCGCCGATTCTTATGTTGAATCGAGAAACGTGCCGTGCATCCCAAGAGGCGGATCGAGAAGGCGATGCGCGACCGTGTTCACGGCACCCCGGCCGGTGATTGCCAGGGATTCCACTACAGCGGTCCTGGGCGCAACTTTCGGTCGGTTGCGAACCGGCCAGGCGTCCGCTCGCTTGCGCCTCACCATTGCGAGTCGCCGCACGCTCATGATGCCTCAACACCGACTAGGCGTGGGAAATCCCGGTCATCGCTGGCCCGTTGACCAACCTTTTTTGCTCGTGCCGCCCCGCGTTTCGGCCGAACACGCGACCCCTCGCCTCAAAGCTTGAGAATGAAAACGGGCGCGAGTGCCGCGAGCGCGGCGCCCACATGCAGCGCCGATACCTGCAGCGCCTGCATTCCTACGCGCGGCAACCACTTGATCGCACAGAAGCACACGATCGGAACCTCTCCAACAATGAGCAGCTGAAAAATATGGGCGGCGGCTCCTTCATCGCCCTCACGGACGACGCCGTGCACGAAAAGTTCAGCGAGCACCACGGCGAGCGCCGCGAATGACATTGCCAACGGAAGATAGGCGCTCGGCTGCTTCAGTATCATTGAAAGTTTCATTCGCTCGCCTCCCGATCGAACCATGCACGGCCAGGTGATCATTGACCGCCCACTTCGCATACAGATTCACCTGGGTGAAGCGGTCGTTTGTTGCAATGATGCAACAGGCGGCTATGACGGCGTGTTGGTCGCATTATTGGCTCGGCTTGCCGACAGCGCCGCGCCAACGCCTAACCAAATTTCGCCTTCATCCGTTCGGATAACCGCGCCAGCTGGATGACCATGCGTTCATGTGTGCCGACTCCAATCTCCTCGTTCCCGTCGGTCGCACGAATCGAAAACTCGATGCGCCTCCCGTCGACACTGGTCACTTTCGCTTCGCCGGTCACGCGCCGACCCGCCGGTGTCGCCGCCAGATGGCGCACGTCGACGCGCGTGCCGAGCGCACTTTCGCCGGCGTCGAGATAAGGCTTGATCGCGTTGAGCGCAGCGTTCTCCATGATCATGATCATGACCGGCGTCGCCAATACCGGAGGCAAAGTCGCATCCTTGAAACGGCTGGCGAGATGGTCGGGAAGGATGACGAGACTGAATGAGCCCGCGGCCCCGACCGGTATCGATTGCATGGCCTTTCCCTGATTTGAATGGCACCAATGAACTTACTGCTTGCGGCTAGCAGCAGAGGGAGATTATAAACCGTCCGCCGCGCAAGAATCTCGGCAATTGCGGCTGTGCAGAGCCTCGCGCGCGGTCAAGAAACGCGACGACCTTGAGCGTCGATCAGCAGCTCCCCATCTTCTTTGGCGAACGGGCCTTTTTGCGGAACCGGAAGAATATCCAATACCGCCTCGGATGGGCGGCACAACTTGACGCCCCATGGCGTCACCACAATCGGACGATTGATGAGGATCGGATGTGCGAGCATATGGTCGATCAATTGCGCATCGCTCCAGTGGTCCGCCTCGAGCGCCAGTTCGCCGTAGGGTGTTCCCTTTTGACGAATCAGATCGCGGACACGAATTCCCATACGCTGAATCAACGATTCGAGCGTTGCACGATCCGGAGGGGTCTTCAGGTATTCGATGACCGTCGGCTCGACGCCGGCGTTACGAATGAGCGCCAACGTGTTGCGTGACGTGCCGCAATTTGGATTGTGATAGATCGTCACCACAATATCGCGATCAGACATCGAGTGCCTCCCGGCGGTCGCGATCAGCCGATTCGCCGCTCGCATCGATATGAGCCGAGGGGAATAGCAGTCGGCCGATGAATAATGCGGCGATCGCACCGGTCAACTGGGCTCCGATGAAGCCCGGTGCATCCAGCGGACGAATGCCGGCGAAGGTGTTGGTCAGGGATCGAGCAATAGTGATTGCGGGATTCGCAAATGAAGTCGATGCCGTGAACCAATATGCAGCACCGATCCAGCAGGCCACCATCCACGCTGCGTCTTCGGTACGGCGGTGACCAATCACCACGAGCAGCAAGCCGCCGGTGGCAATTCCCTCGGAAGTCCACTGAGCCGGTCCACTGCGAACATGCGTGGACAGCTCCCACAACGGCAGTGCAAACATCAGGTGCGCAAGCAGCGTCCCGACGCAACAACCGAAAACCTGCACACCCGTATATACACCGGTATCACGCCAGCTCATTCGGCCACGCAGCGCTGCGATGACGGAGACCGCCGGATTGAAATGCGCTCCGCTGATATGGCCGAAGAGTTTGATCAAAGTATAGAGCACGGCAATCGTCGCCGCCGTATTCGTGAGCAGCGCCAGCGCAGCGTTGCCCCCCGACAAACGTTGCGCCATGACCCCTGAACCGACGACCGTCGCGGTCAACAGCACGGAGCCGATGCCCTCGGCAAGCAGACGGCGAGAGAGCGGTTCAGCGTGCATGGTCTTGATCGGTCGGTGTCCTAGCAATTTGATCCATATGCTGCTTCAGGCGCTGGCGCGCATTGCGGAGCGCAGGCCTGGTCCGCCAATACGCAGCAGTTTTCGGTCAGAAACGCGATCAGCTGGTTCATTTGAGTGAAATTCGGGCGGTAATAAAGGAATCGTCCGTCGCGACGCACATCGACGAGTCCCGCGCGCTGCAATTCCTTGAGATGAAACGATAGCGTCGGCGAGGACACATCGAGTTTCTCGGCCAATTGAGTCGGGGTGTATCCCTCGGGACCTCGCTTCACGAGCATCCGAAAGATCGCAAGGCGCGATTCCTGAGCCAGCGCCGCCAGCTTTTCCACGGCATCCTTTTGTTTCATGATTCGAAAGATATCGAAATGTGAGACGCCGGTCAACAAGCATGAGAGACGACGCGAGACACACCACCGCCTCTGCCGGTCATCAGCGAGCCGGTGCGCTCAGCGCGGATTAAATCGGCGCATTCTCATACTCGTCGTGGCGCCGCACCCAGAATGGACCGCGTCCATTTTCGTCTCGGCCCTTCGGCACGAGATCCAAGTAGTTGTATGCGGTGTTCAGGACGTCGATGCCGCGAGCGTAGGTCGAGTAGGTGTGATAGATCCGGCCTGACCCGTCTTTGAAAAACACGCTGACGCCCTCCCGATCGGGCCTGCCAGGATCTTGCTGCACATAATTAAAGAGCGCCTGCTTGCCGGAGAGCGCTTCGGGCGTGAACGATGCTTGATAGTCGAAGTTGAACGAGGTGTTCCCGGACGACACCCATTTGAACGTCCAACCCAGCCGCTTCTGGTAGGCCTCGAGCCTCGCATACGGCGCGCGCGAAACGGCGATCATCGTGACGTCGCGCTGATTGAGATGCATGACAATGCCGTTGAAATTGTCGGCCCAGAACGAACAATGCGGGCACCCGGCGCTCGAGTCCGGACCAAACATGAAGTGGTAAACGATGAGCTGACTGCGGCCGGCAAATAAATCCGACAGCGATTCTCGGCCGATGGGACCCTCGAACTGATACTCCTTCGTAACTTCCTCCCACGGGAGGTCGCGGCGCGCTTGGCTCAGTTCATCGCGAAGTCGCGTGAATTCTTTCTCCTTCGCAAGCAGCGCCTGGCGCGCCGTCATCCAATCCTCGCGGGAAACGATTTTGGGTATCCTGGTCATGGCAATCCCCTCTTTTTTGGACGAGCAGTGGTCTCGGTCAGCGGCCGGCCCAGGTGTCCAACGCCCGTCCCGTCTCGAGCAACGACTTGAGGCTCGACAAGACGCGAGGCCAACTTTGCGAAATCTTACGATGCATCTCGGAGCCCTCTTCGAGCTGGTCGTGAGTGACCGTCAATCGAATCATGTCGGCCACCGGCTCTATATCGAAAGCCACACGGCTGTGGCGGGTCTTATTGGCTCGATCTGCGGGATCGGCCCACGTGATGACCAAGCGGTGCGGCCGCGCGGCTTCAATTACTTCACCCAACATCACCACCGAACGTGTCGCGTCCGCGCGCCGGTGTTCCCACGCGGATCCCGGTTTCCAATCGGATACATTTTCGTGGCCCCAGTACTGGCGCGTGAACTCTCCGTCGAGCAAGGCCTTCCATACCGTCTCTGCGCTGCTCGCAATGTAGATGACATAGGCAAATGTGGACTTAGCCACGTGTGCATCCCTCCAGGCGCCGCTTGAGATTATTGAGCGCCTTGACGCGCGACCGCTCGAATTTACCAATCCACCGATCGTAGATCTCCTGCAGGGGTACAGGATTCAGGAAGTAGAGCTTCTCGCGGCCGCGCCGACGCGTCTCGACCAGGTGGGCGGCCTCGAGTATGCCGAGGTGCTGGGTCACGGCCTGGCGCGTCATCTCGTGCTGCGCGCACAGTTCGCCAAGCGTCTGCACGTCATGCTCATTGAGCGCGTCCAGTAGCTTGCGGCGGCTGGTATCCGCCAATGCCTTGAACACCAGATCCGTGTCGTTCATTCGAGCCTCACAGTGTCGCGATGATAGGCAAGTAAATACTTGCATGTCAACCCGGGGTGTGAATGTTTCGCAGCTGATCACTCTGGACAAACGCGTTCTGACCGCACGTACGGGTCGCGTGTCGGCTGAAACGCTACGCGATGTTGAGGCCGGAATTAAACTGGTGTTAGCCCTATAGCCACGCCGTCAGGACGAAATGCTGCGCCGCGACTATCCCGCCAAGGCGCCCCGACCGCCGAATCTATTGATTGGTTTGCCCGACGATTGGCGCGCTATGTTCGGCGGGGGCGGCGGCCGCCGGCGCGGGGGCGGCCACCGGCGCGGGCGCGGGCGCAGGTGCGGGCGCGGGTGCGGGCGCGGGTGCGGGCGCGGGCGCGGGGGGAGCATCGACATTCACTAACGGCAAGTGGTAGGCATCCACCTTGGCCGGCTCTTTTGCCGAGTGCTCCCGCTCCTGCGCAAGCCGAAGTTCCTCGCGCTTGCGCTCGAACTCTTCTTGTCGCTTCGCGGCGTCCACTGCCTCATTTCGCGTCGCGAGCCGTTCAATGGCGATCCGCGCGCTTTCGCAGTCCGGGTCGGTGCGGGCCATGTGCGGACTGCTGTTGCACTTCATCACGATGCCATCGAGGGTCACGCGATCCTGCATGAGATCCTCGACCGTAGCGGGCGGCACACGTGGCGGCCCGCAGCCTACGGCACCCAATGTGCCGACACAAAGTAGGCTAAAACAAAGTAATTTTGCGTGTGCACGTGACATGTGGCTTCCTCGCCCGCAATGGTACCCAAATGTGGCTCGCTAGCGGCCTCGAGGGTTGTGACGTATCTCACGACTTGACAATGTTGCTAAGGCAGGCGGGGCGGCGGCGCGCTCCCGTGCGGACGGGGCGGCTATTTTGCCCCCGGTTTGACCTCCCTACGGCGCCTGTGTACCGTTCGCCAGATCATGGCCGCCAGAAAAGTCGAAAAAGAAGCCAAACCAGTCGATTTCGAGACTGCGATGCGCGACCTCGAAGCCATCGTCGAGCGCCTCGAGCAAGGCGATTTACCGCTCGAGGAGTCGCTGGCGGCGTTCGAACGGGGAATCATGCTGACGCGAAGCTGCCAAGCCGCACTGAAAGATGCGGAACAGAAGGTCGAAATCTTGCTCAAAAAATCCGGTGAAGCCGTCGTTGAAACCTTCAATCCCGACGAAACTTGAGCCGGCAGCGTCCGGTGACGTGAACGCGGACCTGATCGAAACCCGAATTCGCGATTACCAAGCACGAATCGAACGCGTACTGGACGCGGCGTTGCCGACCGCGGATCGAATCCCTCAGCGTTTGCATGCGGCGCAGCGTTATTCGGTATTGGGCGGCGGCAAGCGTCTGCGGCCGCTGCTCGTCTATTGCACGGGTGAGGCACTGGGAATCGATGCCGAGACGCTGGATGCGCCCGCAGCCGCGATTGAATTGATTCATGCCTATTCGCTCGTGCACGACGACTTGCCGGCGATGGACAACGATGATTTGCGTCGCGGCCGGCCGACCACGCATCGCGCGTTCGACGAAGCGACGGCCATTTTGGCGGGCGACGCGTTGCAAGTCGCGGCATTCTCCGTGCTCGCGAGAGAAAGCAGCCCGAACATTACGCCGTCGGCGCGCCTGCAGATGATTCACCTGCTCGCCGACGCAAGCGGCACCACCGGAATGGCTGGCGGCCAAGCGTTGGACCTCGAGGCGGTCGGCCGTGAATTGAGTCTCGAGGAACTCGAGGCCATGCATCGCCTGAAGACCGGCGCGCTGATCCGGGCGAGCGTAATGATTGCGGCCGCGGCCGCGCCGCAACTGCCGGCGGCTGCGCGCGAAGCGCTGGACGGCTATGCGCAGGACATCGGGCTCGCTTTTCAGATTCAGGACGACATCCTCGACGTCGAGGGCAATACTGAAGATATCGGCAAGACCGCCGGTGCCGATGCCGCCAGATCGAAACCGACCTATGCCAGTCTGCTGGGGCTCCAGGGCGCAAAGATACGCGCGCAAGCGCTGAAGAATCGCGCCTGCGAACGCCTGGTCGCCTTGGGGCCGCGCGCGCAAATATTGGCTTGGCTGGCCCGATATGTCGTCGATCGTCGAGTTTAAACGGTCGGCATTGTAGACTACCCGCCGTATGACACTCGCCGATGACTTTCCGCTGTTATCCAAGATTGAAGCGCCCGCGGATTTGCGCAAGCTGCCGCGCAGCGAATTGCTGGCCGTCGCGAAGGAATTGCGCAGCTATCTGATCCATACCGTGAGCCAGATGGGCGGTCACTTCGCCGCCGGGCTCGGCACCGTCGAGCTGACGGTCGCACTGCATTACGTGTTCAACACCCCTCACGACCGGTTGGTCTGGGATGTCGGCCACCAAGCGTATCCGCATAAGGTATTGACGGGCCGCCGCGATCAGCTGCGCACGATCAAACAACACGACGGCTTGGCGCCGTTCCCGACTCGATCCGAGAGCGAGTACGACACCTTTGGAGTCGGGCATTCGAGCACCTCGATCAGTGCCGCACTCGGCATGGCGATAGGCGCGGCCGCACACGCCGGCAAGCGTCGCGTCGTCGCGATCATCGGCGATGGTGCAATGACGGCCGGCATGGCATTCGAGGCCATCAATCATGCCGGCAGCCTCAACGTCGACCTATTGGTGATTCTCAACGACAACGACATGTCGATTTCCAACAATGTCGGCGCGATGTCGAATTATTTTGCGCGTGTATTGTCCGGGAAACTATATGCCACGCTGCGCGAGGGCGGCAAAAAAGTCCTCAGGCAGATGCCGACGGTATGGGAACTCGCGCGCCGCTCCGAGGAGCACATGAAGGGCATGATCCTGCCGGGCACCGTATTCGAGGAAATGGGCTTGAACTATATCGGCCCGATCGAAGGGCACGACTTGCATGCGCTGGTGGCGACCCTCGAGAACATGCGCGACCTCAAAGGCCCGCAGCTGCTGCACATCGTGACGCGCAAGGGCAAAGGCTACGCGCCCGCTGAAGCGGATCCGATCAAGTGGCACGGTCCCGGGCCGTTCGATCCGGCCAGCGCGACGATATTCAAGGAAAAAAGCAGCGGGCCGAGCTACTCGCAAGTCTTCGGACAATGGATCTGCGACATGGCCGCACGCGACCCGCGTATCGTGGCGATTACGCCTGCGATGCGCGAGGGTTCCGGATTGGTGGAGTTCGAAAAGAGATTTCCGGATCGCTACTTCGATGTCGGCATCGCGGAACAACATGCCGTGACCTTTGCCGCGGGCTTGGCCTGCGAGGGCATGCGACCCGTCGTGGCGATCTACTCGAGCTTCTTGCAGCGTGCATACGATCAATTGGTGCACGACGTCGCGCTGCAAAATCTCCCGGTGGTATTCGCGATCGATCGCGCCGGCCTAGTCGGCGGCGACGGCGCCACGCACCAGGGCAGCTATGATCTGTCCTTCATGCGGTGCATCCCCGGCATGGTGGTCATGGCGCCCAGCAACGAGGATGAATGCCGCCAAATGCTGTTCACGGCGACGACGCTCGATTCGCCCGCCGCGGTGCGATACCCGCGCGGCACGGGTCCCGGCGTGCCGATTCAAACCGAAATGCGCGCATTGCCGATCGGGCGCGGCGTCGTCATGCGCGAAGGCCGCAGCGGCCTCGCGCTCCTCGCGTTCGGCAGCATGGTCGCCAGCGCCGAGCGTATCGGCGAGCAGCTCGACGCCACCGTCGTCAACATGCGTTTTGTGAAGCCGATCGATGAGGATCTGATCGATCGCATCGCGAGCAAGAATCATTCTCTCATCACGCTCGAAGAAAACGCGATTGCCGGGGGCGCGGGCAGTGCGGTCGCCGAAGTGCTGAGCGCGCAGGGCCACCGAGTCTCGCTGCTGCAAATTGGCATTCCGGATCGACCGATCGCGCATGGCTCTCGCGACGACTCCCTTGCCGAAGCGGGACTTGATTTCGCGTCGCTGCAATCGCAAATCAACGCGTGGTGGCGGCCGCGCTTGCCGCGAGTCGTGGATGCCGCGGGCTAGACCTCAGATCCGCGATTCAGCGGTCTGCAGGCGGCCGATGATGCTGCGCAGAAACACCTGATTGAATCGTAACTGACATTCGGCCGAGACCTGCTCGAGCAGCGTCGAGCTGACCTTCATGACGGTGACCTCGCGTGCGGCGGTGATCGTGGCGGTGCGCTTCGCGCCGCGCACGTAGCTCGTTTCACCGAAACACTCGCCCGTTTCGAGGTAGCCCAGGGCTCGGCCATGGCGCTGCACGGCGACGCTGCCCTGCACGATGATGTAGAACCGATCGTCCATCTCGCCTTCCTTGACGATCTCCTCGTTGGCGGCGTAGTCCTGCCAGCTGCTTGCACGCAGCACTTCCCAAATTTCGCCGTGCGAGAATTCATGGAAAAACTTCAGCTTGCGCAACAGGCTGAATTGTTCCTGCTGATCGATGCGATTGTATTGGGCGCGCAATTTTTGATGCACGCGCGTGAGCTCGGCGGCGAAATCCAAGCCGGTGCGATAGCGCTTTTCCGGATCCTTGAGCAGCGCCATGGCGGTCACGTTCTCCAGTTCCTCTGGAATCTCGGGCCGCAGCGTGTGGATCGGCGGCGGGGTCGCATAGACGATCTGATGCAGCAGCTTCTGCAGATTTCCCGCGCGAAACGGCCGCGTTCCGGTCAATAATTCGTACATGACGGCGCCGAGCGAATACAGATCGGAGCGATTCGTGAGTTCGATCGATTGCACCTGTTCCGGCGACATATATGAAGGGCTGCCCGCAATGCCCTCGATCCGCGATATCTCGGAATCGGCGACGAGCGCGATGCCGAAATCGATGATCCGGACATCGCTATCGAGCGTGAGCATGATGTTGCTCGGCTTGATGTCGCGATGGATGACGCCGCGGCTGTGCGCGTAATGCAGCGCCCTCGCCGCTTTGTAAACCAGCTCGACGACGTCGTCGATACGCAGCAGATTGTCGGGGCGGCAATACGCGGCCAGCGTGCGTGCGCCGTGTACATGCTCGGTCACGATGTAGCAGTGACCGTTCTCCTCACCGGCGTCGTAGATCGGCAGAATGTTCGGATGCTGCAGCATGCCGACCATGTGGGCTTCGGAGAGGAACATCTTGCGCGCGATGCGTTTGCGATTCTCATCGCCGCTCGAATCGACGTTGTAGACCTTGATCGCCACATCCCGGCCGTAGTACGGATCGTGAGACAAGTAGACGACGCCGGTGCTGCCGCGGCCGACTTCGTTGATGATTAAATACTTGCCGATTTTTTCGGGCAGCGACGCATTGCCGCTCGGCGTCTTGGGAATAGTTTTGGAACGAGGGATATTCAAGTTGAACCCAAAAGGCTGCGGCGCGTTCCTTCGAACAATTGCCGTGCAGGATACTGGGGCGATGACGCCCAAACTGTGACTTGGGTCCTAAGGTCAGCGAAAGTGATCGTATCCGAGCACGCCCGGAACCCACGCCAGGCCATTTAAGGTCCACGTGACGCCGCTGCCGGCCCCCAATTCGCCGATTGCGGTCAGCGCAAGGCCGATTCGGGATGCCGCCTCGCCGAGCTGCGCAAAGCGATCGGGCGGTACCGCGAGCAGCAGTTCATAGTCATCGCCGGCGGCGAGCGCCCAATCGCGCGCCTGCTGCGGCGTCGCGAGTTCGCGCAGCGCCTGCGACAGCGGCAGTCGCTCCACCTCGACCCGAGCCGACACGCCGCTCGCCGCGGCCAGTTTGGGCAGATCTCCGACGAGCCCATCGGAGATGTCCATTGCGGCCGTCGCAATACCGCGCGCCGCCAATCCGAATTGGACGCGCGGCGCCGGGTACTCGAAGCGTTCGATGAGTTCACGCGCAAGCGCGCCGCGGTGCGGCGGGGTATCGGTGCCGGTCCGCGTTTGACCGCGCGGCGCGGCGCGCGCCTGCGCCAGCCAGAGACCCGCCCCGGCATCGCCGAGCGTTCCGGTGACCGCGAGAATGTCGCCGGCCCGAGCGCCGCTGCGGCGTATCGCCGCGCCGCGCGGCACATGCCCCAGCAACTGCAGGCTAACGGTCAATGGACCGCCGGTCGTATCGCCGCCCACGAGCGCAACGCCGTAGCGATCCGCGAGTTGCCATAGCCCCGCGGCGAACTCCTCGAGCCATGCCCGCTCGGCCGTCGGCATCGTGAGGGCCAACGTCGCCCACGCGGGGCTCGCGCCCATGGCCGCAAAATCGCTCAAATTGACCGCGAGCGCACGGTGGCCGATGCTGCGTGCGTCGGTCCCCGGCAGAAAGTGGCGCCCCGCGACGATCGTATCGACGGCCGCCACCAAATCGGCGCCGTCGGGAACCCGCAGCAGCGCCGCATCATCGCCAATTCCGAGCAGCACGCCCTCCTGCGCGAGTGCCCGCTCGCCCCTGCGCACGAAGAAGCGGCTGATTAGTTCGAACTCGCCGATGCTCAAGGCCCGATCCCCATGGAGCGTTATTCGAGTGTTTGCCCGTACTCGTGCGGTCGCAGTTCTTGCGCCGCACGGTCGAGCACCGCGTTGACGAACTTGTGTCCATCGGTTGCGCCGAACTGCTTCGCCAGCTGCACCGCCTCGGCGAGCACCACGCGATAGGGTAGGTCGGCGGCGGACTGCAATTCGTGCACTCCGAGCCAGAGCACGGCGTGCTCGATCGGATCGAGTGCGTTCGGAGGAATTTCAGAAAGACGCGCCAGCACCGCGTCCAGCCCCTCGCGATGCGGCACAATTGCCATCATCAACGCACGGAAATAGCCGCGATCGACTCGTTCGGCTTCCGGGTCCGCTGCGTATTGCTTATGCGTATCCTGCCACGAGCGCGGATTGATTTGAATTTGATAGAGCGCCTGCACGGTCAGTCGGCGTGCGAGGCTGCGCGCGCGATGACCGGGAGCCGCATGGCGGCGGCGAGGGGCGGATCCTTTGACGCCCACCGCTACGGCTCCAGACGGCGCAGCAGATTGGCCATCTCGATCGCCGTCAACGCGGCGTCGGCGCCCTTGTTGCCGTCCTTGCCGCCGGCACGATCGGTCGCCTGCTCCACGGTATCGGTCGTCAGAACCCCGAATGCGACCGGTAGCGCACAGTCGAGCGCAACCTGCGCCAGGCCTCGCGCGCACTCGCCCGCCACATAATCGAAATGCGGCGTGTCGCCGCGAATCACGGCCCCCAAGGCGATCAACGCATCGTAACGGCCCGAAAGCGCCAATTTGCGCACGACGAGCGGTATTTCGAAGGCGCCGGGCACACGCACAATGTCGATCCGGGATGCGGCGACACCATGGCGCTTCAGCGTCTCCACGGCACCCTGGACCAGGGGCTCGACCACGAAATCGTTGAATCGCGCCGCGATGCATGCGAAGCGCAAATCGCCGGCCGAAAGATCCCCCTCGATTATTCTTGGCTGATCAACGGGCACGGGTGCTTATCCTCGGGAACTCGGGACTTCAAAGTATATGCCCCTTGACGCGTCATTCAGCGCCATCGACGTATTCGGTGACCGCCAGATCGAATGCCGCCAGTCCCTGCAACTGTTTCGGGGCGCTGAGCACTCGCATGCGCTTCAGGCCGAGATCCTTGAGAATTTGTGCGCCGATGCCGTAGGTACGCAGCACGGTGGCACCCGGGGCAGGCGGCCCCGATGGCTTCTTGCTGTCGAGCAATTGCACGCTGTCCATGAAATCGCGCGGACTCTCGTCCGGCCGCAGAATCACGATGACGCCCGAGGGCTCGCTCGCCACGCGGCGGATCGCCGAACGCAACGGCCAGCCCAAGCGGTCGCTACGTACGCCCAGCACGTCCCGCAAAGTCTCCTTCAGATGCACGCGAACCAGGGGCGGCGGCTCGGAATTCAGATCCCCCTTGACGAGCGCGACGTGCACGTTCTTGTGAACATGGTCCTCGTAACAATAGAGGCGGAACGCGCCGTACTCGGTGTCGACGCTCTCTTCATAGATGCGTTCGACCGAGCGCTCGTTCTTCAAGCGATAGCGGATCAAGTCGGCGATCGTGCCGATCTTCAAATGGTGGGTCTCCGCGAACAACTGCAGGTCCGGTCGGCGCGCCATCGTGCCGTCCTCGTTGAGAATCTCGACGATCACGGCGGCCGGCGCAAAACCGGCGAGACGCGCCAAATCGCAGCCGGCCTCCGTATGCCCGGCCCGCGTGAGCACGCCGCCGGGCTGCGCCATCAACGGGAATATGTGCCCGGGCTGGCGCAGATCTTCGGGCTGTGCACCGGTTGCGACCGCCGTTTGAATCGTGTGCGCGCGATCGTGCGCGGAAATGCCGGTGGTCACGCCCTCCGCGGCCTCGATCGACAGCGTGAAATTGGTTTTGTGCAGGCTGTCGGTGTCGCTGACCATCAGCGGCAAGCGCAGCTGTCGGCAGCGCTCTCGCGTGAGCGTGAGGCAAATCAAGCCCCGCCCGTAGCGGGCCATGAAGTTGACGTCCTCGGCCCGCACGCAGGTGGCGGCCATCACGAGATCCCCTTCATTCTCGCGATCCTCGTCGTCCATGATCACGGCCATTTTGCCGCGGCGTATGTCCTCGAGAATCTCGTCGATCGTATTAAAGCCAGCCATGTTGCGTTTCACTCTTCGGTTTTTGAAATCAGTCGATCCAAATATCTCGCGATCACGTCGATTTCGACGTTCACACCGTCGCCGATTGCCAACTCGCCGAGAGTCGTGGCCCGATGCGTGTGCGGAATGATATTGACGTCGAATACCGCGCCGCGCACCTCGTTGACGGTCAAACTCACGCCATTGATGCAGATGGAGCCCTTCGGCGCGATGAAGCGCGCGAGCGCGAGCGGCACCGTGACGCTCAAACGCCAGGAGCGCGCATCGGGATGAATTCCTACGAGCGTGCCGACCGCATCGACATGTCCGCTGACCAGATGGCCGCCGAGCGGATCGCCGGCCCGCAGGCTCGGCTCCAAATTCACGCGCGAGCCGCTGACCAGCGCGCCCAATGTCGTCTTGGAAATGGTTTCGCGCGACACATCGGCGAAAAACACGTGCGACTCCTTGCGCGTCACGGTCAGGCATGCGCCCTGCACGCACACGCTATCGCCAAGTGCGATGCGTGCGAGATCGAGGTCCGGGGCATCGAATCCCAACTCGAGATCGCCGTCTTTGTCGGTAATCGCAACGAGTCGGCCGGTCGCCACGATGATTCCGGTAAACATACTCAGGCCTCTTTTGGTTTCAAGATGAGGCGCAAGTCGGCGCCGATGCGCCGAACGTCCACGAATTCGAAGCCGCGCGTTATCGCATCGAGGCCGCCCTCCTGCGGAGTGTGCGCTTCTGCACCTCGCAAATCGGCGAGAGGCAGTGCATCTGACCCAAGAAAAATCGGCGCGACGTACAGCAACAGCTCGTCGACGAGCCCCGCGCGCAGAAACGCCGCCGCCAAGCGCGGGCCGCATTCGACGAGCACTTCGTTGACCTCGAACGCGGTCAAACGCCGCAACACCGCGCCGATATCCAAACCACCGTCGCGGCACGCCAAGCGCTCGACACGCAGCGCGGACGCCGGTGCGTCGGGCGAAGCGAATACCAAGGCGCCTTCGCCTTGAAATATCCTGGCCGTCGGCGCGCACGACAGCGAAGGATCGAGCAGCACGCGCAAGGGCTGGCGCACCCACGACCCATAGTCGAGCCGCACGTCGAGCCGCGGATCATCGATCCGCACCGTGCCGGCGCCCGTCAGGACCGCGGAACTGCGCGCCCGCCAAACTTGCACGTCGGCACGCGACTCCTCTCCGCTGATCCACGCCTTGACGCCGTCCGCACGGGCGGTTCGCGCGTCCAAACTCATGGCCAGTTTGAGCCGCACATAGGGACGCGCACGCTCGAAGCGCGAGAAAAAGCCGGGGTTGAGCGCGCGCGCCGCCGCCGCAAGCAGGCCGACCGATACGCCGATACCGGCTTCCTGCAATCGGCGGATGCCCTCGCCCGCGACTTTCGGGTTGGGGTCGGATGTCGCGCAATGCACCTGCGCAACACCGGCCGTAATCAACGCATCCGCACATGGCGGCGTGCGTCCGGTATGACTGCAGGGCTCGAGCGTGACATACGCGGTCGCGCCGCGAGCACTCTCGGCGGCCGCGCGCAGCGCGAGCACTTCGGCATGCGGCTCTCCGGCGCGATAATGCCATCCCTCGCCGACAACGCGTCCGTCGCGGGCCAATACACAGCCGACGCGCGGATTTGGATCGGTCGTGTACAGACCGCGTTCTGCCAATTGCAGCGCGCGCGCCATGTGCATCGAGTCCTGTTGGGCGAGTTGGGCGGTCATTTGGTTTTGTCGTTCGGATCGGTGCCGGGCAGCAGCGGTAATTGATTCGTGCTGCGCTCGCGCCGGCGACGGTGATGCCGCAGTTGATCGATCTCGGTCCGAAACGCCTCGATGTCCTGGAAACTGCGGTACACGGAGGCAAAGCGCACGTAGCCGACTTCGTCCAGGTGGCGCAGCTCCTCCATGACCATGTCCCCAATGCTGCGCGAAGCGATCTCGCGCTCGCCGAGGCTGCGCAGCCGGTGACAGATACGGGCCACGGCATCCTCGATCGCTTCGCGGCTCACGGGACGTTTCTCGAGCGCTTTCTGAATGCCGCCGCGCAGCTTGTTCTCGTCGAAGGGCTCGCGGCTGCGATCGCTCTTGACGACCGTCGGCAACAGCAACTCCGCCTCTTCGAAGGTCGTGAAGCGCTCCGTACACGCCAAGCATTCGCGCCGTCGACGGATCTGGCGCCCCTCTCCCGCAAGGCGCGAATCGATGACTTTAGTCTCCGTGTGGCCGCAGAATGGACAATGCATCGGGGCTGCTTACACTAGTCCCAACACTATCCGCAGCGCCTTCATCCATAGACCGGAAATCGCCTGCATAGCGCTACCACCTCGGAGCGCGCGCGCTCCACGGCCGATTCATCGCCCATGTGATCGAGCACATCGGCAATCCAATTCGCCAGTTGCTGCACTTCGGGCTCCTTGAAGCCGCGCGTCGTGACCGCCGGCGTCCCGATGCGCAAGCCGCTTGCGATCGCAGGCGGCCGCGGATCATTCGGCACAGCGTTCTTGTTGACCGTCATGTGCGCGCGACCCAAAGCCGCGTCGGCATCCTTGCCCGTGATGTTCTTGTCGATCAGATCGAGCAAGAACAAATGATTGTCGGTGCCTCCCGAGACGATCTTGTAGCCGCGCGACTGCAGAACCTTGGTCATTGCCCTCGCGTTCGTGACGACTTGGACGCTATAGGCTTTGAATTCCGGCTGCAGCGCTTCCAAGAAAGCGACGGCCTTGGCGGCTATGACATGCATGAGCGGGCCGCCCTGAGTGCCGGGGAACACCATGGAATTGAATTTCTTGTGCAAATCCGCATGTGGGCGCGCCAAGATCAAGCCACCGCGCGGACCGCGCAGCGTCTTGTGCGTCGTCGAAGTCACGACATCGGCATACGGCACTGGATTCGGATAGACGCCCGCGGCCACGAGCCCCGCGACATGCGCCATGTCCACCATCAAGTACGCGCCCACGGAATCGGCGATCGCGCGAAAGCGCGCCCAATCGATGACGCGCGAATAGGCCGAAAAGCCCGCGACGATGAGCTTCGGTCGATGCTCTTGAGCGAGTCGGGCGACTTGATCGTAATCGATCTCGCCCGAATCCGGCTTGATGCCGTACTGCAGAGCGTTGAAGAGCTTGCCCGAGAAATTGACCTTGGCGCCATGCGTGAGGTGACCGCCGTGATCCAAGCTCATGCCGAGGATCGTATCGCCCGGACTCAGTAGCGCGAGGTAAGCTGCCGCGTTCGCCTGCGAGCCGGAGTGCGGCTGTACGTTCGCATAGGCCGCACCGAATAATTCCTTCGCGCGATCGATCGCGAGCTGCTCGGCGATATCCACATATTCACAACCACCGTAGTAGCGCTTGCCCGGGTAACCTTCGGCATATTTGTTCGTGAGCACCGAACCCTGCGCCTCCAGCACGCGCGGACTCGCGTAATTCTCGGAGGCGATCAGCTCGATATGATCCTCCTGGCGCTGCCGTTCGCCGGCAATCGCACTGCTGAGTTCGGGGTCGAAGCCGGCAATAGTCATTTGCGCACTGAACATGTACCAAGGTCTCCCGGGAATTGGCAGCCAACGATTAGGCGCCAGGAAAATAGCCGATAATTATAGCCGATTCGGCTATGGATCCCTAGCCAGAAACGCGCGTATGACACTTGTCCACGCCTCAGCGAGGTTGCGCCGATTGTAGCCGCCGCCGCCCATGCCGAGCACCCTGCCATGGCCTTGGGCGTCCGCGATCGCGCATAGGCGCCGGGCCGCGTGGGCATGCGCGGCCGCGGTGAATTGCAGGTGCGTGATCGGATCGCCGGCCAGACTGTCGGCGCCGCATTGAAACAAAATGAATTCGCTGGGGTAGCGTTCCAGCGTATCTTCGACTTCCTGCCAGGCCGCCATGAAAGCATCGTCGCCAGACCCGGGTTCGAGCGGCAAATTCAACTTCGTGCCGACGGCGGGCCCGCGGCCGGTTTCCGCGCGTGCGCCGGTGCCGGGATACAGATGCCTGCCGTCCTCATGAATATCGGCGATGATGAGGTCCGCATCGCTCTCGAAGGCATAAAACATGCCGTCGCCATGATGCGCATCGATATCCACGTAGGCGATGCGGCGCACGGAATAGCGCGAACGCAAAGTTTCCACGGCGACGCCGCAATCGCTGAAAACGCAGAATCCCGCCGCCCCGGCGCGCGCCGCATGGTGCAACCCGGCGATCGGCACGAACGCCCGCCGAGCCGCGCCCGACATCAACGCCTCGAGCGCCACCAAGGTCGAACCGACGACCGACCCGGCGGCCTCGAATACGCCCTTGAACGCGGGCGTATCGCCGCCGTCCAGAAAGCCCTCGCCCTGGACGGACCTTTTCTGTACGAAATCAATGTAGGACTGTGTATGGAACGACGCCAACTCCTCCACGGTCGCCATCCGGGGCGCGCGCAAGGCAACCTCGGCCACGAGGCCCTGAGCAGTCAATTCCCGCATGAAATGCGCATGCCGGTCCAGGCCGAAGGGATGACCGCTGCCAAAACCGTAACGGGCGATCTCGTCTCCGGCAACGACGGTAACTGCGGGGTCGGGCATCTCGATATCAGCCTAGCACGAGCCGCATCGGCCGTGACAAGCTTGACATTGTCGCGGATAATTCGGCTCCGGTACCCACCGCTCAGTCACCATTACTTTTCAACGCAGGTCGCTAATGGCTCAGTTCATTTACACCATGAACCGGGTAGGCAAGGTCGTGCCGCCCAAGCGCATTATTTTGCGCGATATCTCCTTGAGTTTCTTTCCCGGCGCCAAAATCGGCGTGCTGGGCCTCAATGGTTCCGGCAAGTCCACGTTGTTGAAGATCATGGCCGGCGACGACAAGGACATCGAAGGCGAGGCGCGCCCGCAACCGGGCATCAAAGTCGGCTACCTGCCGCAAGAGCCGGTGCTCGATGAGCAAAAAAACGTGCGCGAGGTCGTCGGCGAGGGCGTCGGCGACGTCCAGCGCCTCATCGATCGGTTCAATGCGATCAGCGATCGATTCGCCGAGACGCTGTCCGACACTGAAATGAACAAGCTCATGGAAGAGCAGGCCAAGATGCAGGACAAGATCGACGCGGTCGGGGGTTGGGAATTGGAACGTAAGCTCGAAATCGCCGCCGACGCGCTGCGTCTGCCGCCATGGGACGCGGTCGTCGGCAAATTGTCGGGCGGCGAGAAAAGGCGGGTCGCCCTGTGCCGGCTATTGCTCTCGAAGCCGGATATGCTGCTGCTCGATGAGCCGACCAACCACCTCGACGCTGAATCGGTGGCGTGGCTCGAACATTTTCTCGAGGAATATCCGAGCACCGTCATCGCCGTCACTCACGATCGGTATTTTCTCGATAACGTCGCGGAATGGATTCTGGAACTCGACCGCGGTCACGGCATCCCATGGCAGGGCAATTACTCCTCCTGGCTCGAACAGAAAGAGCAGCGCCTCGCACAGGAAAACCGCCAGCAGGACGCGCTGGCGAAGACGCTCAAACGGGAGTTGGAGTGGGTAAGGACCAATCCCAAAGCGCGCCAAGCGAAATCGAAAGCGCGATTGCAGCGCTACGAAGAATTGGCCTCACAAGAATTCCAGAAGCGCAACGAAACCAATGAAATCTACATCCCGCCGGGGGAACGGCTGGGGGACCTGGTCATCGAATGCAAGAGCATTCGCAAAGCCTTCGGCGAACGTCTATTGATCGACTCCTTGAGCTTCAGCCTACCGCCGGGCGGTATTGTCGGCATCATCGGCCCCAACGGGGCCGGCAAGACCACGCTGTTTCGCATGCTGTCGGGCGTTGAAAAGGCCGACGGCGGCGAAATTCGCATGGGCCCCACGGTCAAATTGGCCTATGTCGACCAATCCCGCCAATCGCTCAACGACAAGAACACCGTATGGCAGGAAATCTCGGGCGGCCTCGACCTGATCAAGGTCGGCAACTACGAGACCTCCTCGCGTGGTTACGTGGGCCGATTCAATTTCAAGGGCGTGCAGCAACAGCAGGTGATCGGCGATCTATCGGGCGGCGAACGCAATCGCGTGCACCTCGCCAAGGTATTGAAATCCGGCGGTAATGTCCTGCTGCTCGACGAACCGACGAACGATCTGGACATCGAGACCTTGCGCGCGCTCGAGGAAGCGCTGATCGCCTTCCCGGGCTGCGCGGTGGTCATTTCCCACGATCGGTGGTTTCTCGATCGCATCGCCACGCACATCCTTGCGTTCGAGGGGGACTCGCAAGTAATCTGGTTCGAGGGCAACTATCAGGAATACGTGGAGGACTTCAAACGGCGCAAAGGCGAGGCCGCTGCACAGCCGCACCGTCTCCGCTACAAGCCGTTGGCAGGATGATATGACCATGTTCATCGACCACCAGGACGAATTGCACGTCGAATATCAGGGCATCGCGCTGACCTGCCCGCATTGCCAGACGCTGACGCATTTAACCGCAGTCGCCACGCCGAAGTTCGAGGAGTTGAATCGGCGCAGACCGAAGAACGTCGGCATCGTCTTCAAGTGCGACGCCTGCGGCGAACCCATATTCCTGAAATTCACGGTGCGCTGCTTCAACGCCGCGCGCGTCGAACTCGGGCAAAACTACGTTGAAATCGAGCGTGCGCGCGAAAATTTTCCGCTGACCTATTTGCCCGAGGAAGCGGAACAGCTGTTCAAGGAGGCTCTGACCTGCTATGCGGCCGGCTGCTTCAACGCATTCGGCGCGATGAGCCGCCGCACGGCACAATCTTTGTTTCGCGAGCTCGGCGAACGCGGCAAGCTCGAGATGTTCGACACCCTTCAGGAGATCCGCGATCTCGCGTCGCTCGATGATGAGACGTTCGGCGCGATGCGTGCCGTACTGTTCGGCAGCGACACCGATCCTTGGCCGCACCAACCCATGCTGAATGCGGAGCGCGCCGGCATTCTGCTCGAAGTGATCCGCGATCTGCTGTACCAGACGTTCGTGCGCAAGGCGCGGCTGTTGCAAGCGATGACGTTTCGCAAGTTCGTGGTGCCGGCGCAAAGCGAAACCAGCGCCTAGTTCAAAAATACCCTTGCGTTGCGGAACAACCGCATCCAACCGCCGTCCTCGCCCCACGAGGACGGCGCCCAGGAATTTTGTACGGTGCGAAACACTCGCTCGGGATGCGGCATCAGCGCGGTGATTCGGCCGTCGGCATTGCAGATGCCGGCTACCCCCAAGGGCGAACCGTTGGGATTGAACGGATAGCGCTCGGTGATTCGTTCGCGGTGATCGACATACTGCAGCGTCACCGATCCTTGACTCAGCAACTGCGCCGCACCGGCATCGGATGCCGCACCTGCATCGGCCGTCGCGCCTGCGGCGAACTCGGCATAACCCTCGCCATGGGCCACCGCAATCGGCAGCACCGATCCGTGCATGCCGGCAAACAATACGGAATGCGTTTCCGGCACACGCACGAGAGCGAGACGTGCCTCATATTGCTCGGACCTATTGCGCACAAAACGCGGCCAGGCGTCGCTGCCGGGCACGAGTTCCCGCAGTGCAGACAGCATCTGACAACCATTGCAGACGCCCAGCGTGAATGTCGCCGGCCGTGCGAAGAACGCCGCGAATTCCTCACGCGCACGGGTGTTGAACAGAATCGACTTGGCCCAGCCCTCGCCGGCACCCAGCACGTCTCCATAAGAAAATCCGCCGCAAGCAACCAGACCGTGGAACCGCGATAAGCTCACGCGCCCGCCCTGGATGTCCGTCATGTGCACATCGTAGGCGTCGAAGCCGGCGCTGGTGAACACCGCGGCCATTTCGGTTTGACTGTTGACGCCTTGCTCGCGCAGCACCGCGATCGAAGGCCGCGCGCCGGTCAAAATGAAAGGCGCGGCGACGTCGTCGCCGGCCTCGTAAGTCAAGCGGGCATGCAAGCCCGGGTCATCGGGATCCGAGAGCCGCTCATATTCCTCGAGCGCGCACGCCGGATTGTCGCGCAGGCTCTGCATCCGATACGACACCTCGCTCCAGCATCGATGCAAATCGATGCGCGATCCGAGGTCGAGATCCTGACCGTTGACATGCAGACTTACCGCCGAGCCCGGCACCGGCCTGCCGACGGACCGCGTGTATTCGCCCAATCCATGCCGCAGCAATATGTCGCGGGCCTCGCTCAGGCGCGCAGCTCGGACCTGCACGACCGCGCCGAGTTCTTCTGCGAAACATGCGGCCAAGGGATCGGCTACCGTGCCGAGTTCAATCTCGAGACCACAGTGAGAAGCGAAGGCCATCTCCAGCAGCGCGATCAACAATCCGCCGTCCGAGCGATCGTGATACGCGAGCAGCAGACCGCAATCCTTCAATTCGACGATGGCCGACGCGAATGCCGCGAGCAATCGCGGCGAATCCAGATCGGCCGGCACGCCGCCGGTCTGGCCGAACACCTGCGCCCAACAAGAGCCACCCAAACGATCCTTGCGGCCCCCCAAATCGATGAGCACCAAGTTCGACGGCTCCGATAAATCGAGCTCCGGAGTCAGCGTACGGCGCGCGTCCTGGACCGGTGCGAACGCGGAGACGATCAGCGAGATCGGCGCGATGACCGCGTGTGCACCGCTGGCGTCGGCCCACGCCGTGCGCATCGAAAGAGAATCCTTGCCGACCGGGATCGTGATCCCGAGTTCGGCACACAGATCCACTCCGACCGCGCGCACCGTGGCATAGAGGTCCGCATCCTCGCCGGGCTGACCGCAGGCTGCCATCCAATTGGCCGACAGCCGGATATCCTGCAGTCGCCGCACGTCGGCGGCGAGGATATTGGTGACGGCCTCGGCGACCGCCAGCCTGCCCGACGCCGGCGGATTCAAGACCGCGACCGGAGCCCGTTCGCCCATCGCCATCGCCTCGCCCGTAACGCCTTGATAACTGCTCAGCGTGACCGCCACGTCGGCGACCGGCGTTTGCCAAGGGCCGACCATTTGATCGCGGCTGATCAGTCCGCCGACGGTTCGATCGCCGATCGTGATCAGGAACGACTTGTCGGCGATCGTCGGCAGGCGCAGCAAACGTCGCAGCGACTCCGCGATCGTCGCGCCGGCGGTCGATAGCGGCCGCGCTGATTTCGGCAACGATCGCACGTCACGCATCATGCGCGGCGCCTTGCCGAGCAAGACCTCGATCGGCATGTCGATCGAGGTCGACCCGAACAGCGAATCGGTAACGAGCAGGCGTCCGTCCGCGGTGATCTCGCCGACCACCGCATAGGGGCAACGCTCGCGCTCGCACCACGCCGTGAATTCGCCGACGCTTTCCGGCCGCAGCACGAGCACGTAGCGTTCCTGGGCCTCGTTGCACCAGATCTCCATCGGCGACAGCTCGGGTTCGGCGCTCGGAATTTTTCGCAAATCGATGCGACCGCCGCGCCGGCTATGCGCGATGGCCTCCGGTAGCGCATTCGACAAACCGCCCGCACCGACGTCGTGAATCAGCAGTATCGGATTGCGCCCGCCCATGGCCCAGCAGCGGTCGATGACCTCTTGTGCGCGGCGTTGCATCTCGGGATTGCCGCGCTGCACGGATGCAAAATCCAGATCGGACGAGCTTTGACCGCTGCCGACCGACGAGGCGGCACCGCCGCCCAGGCCAATGAGCATGGAGGGGCCGCCGAGCACGACCAGCGGCGCGCCGACCGTCACGAGCGCCTTTTCGACATGCGCGCGGCGCACGTTGCCGAGCCCGCCGGCGATCATGATCGGCTTGTGATAGCCGCGCACGACTTCGCGGCCCGCTTCCACGCTGCGCTGTTCAAACACGCGAAAATAGCCGCAAATATTCGGGCGGCCGAATTCGTTATTGAATGCCGCGGCGCCGATCGGTGCGCTGATCATGATCTCGAGCGCGGAGGCAATGCGATCGGGCTTCAGCGCATCCGCCTCCCAAGGCTCACGCATTCCCGGAATCCGTAGATTCGAGACCGAAAAGCCGCAAAGGCCGGCCTTCGGCTTGGCGCCGAGGCCGGTCGCACCCTCGTCCCGTATCTCGCCGCCCGCGCCGGTTGCGGCGCCGGGGAACGGCGAGATCGCCGTAGGGTGGTTATGGGTTTCGACCTTCATGAGGATGTCGATAGGCTCACGGACCCCTGCATAATGTTGCGTTGCGGGATTCGGAAAGAAGCGCATCGCGGTCGATCCCTCGATGACCGCCGCGTTATCGCGATAGGCCGACAAAACCCCGGCCGAGTTGGCCTGGTAGGTCGCACGGATCATGTCGAACAGCGATGCGGGCATTTGGGCGCCGTCGACCGTGAACTGCGCATTGAAGATCTTGTGACGGCAATGTTCGGAATTGGCCTGGGCAAACATCATGAGCTCGGCGTCGGTGGGATCGCGCCGCAGCCGCCCGAAAGCGGCCACCAAGTACTCTATTTCCTCTTCCGAGAGCGCAAGCCCCCAGTCACGATTCGCGCGCTCCAGCGCCGCGCGGCCGTCGTGGCTCAAACCCACAACGCGCAGTGGCCGCGCCGCAGCAGCCCCAAAAAGCGCCGCCAAATCAGGCCTTCCGACCCACACGGATTCCGTCATGCGGTCGTGCAACACCGCCCCGAGTCGGCTCAAGACGGCGCTCTCCAGCGGCGCCGTGGAATCGAGAAAATAGACCGTGCCGCGTTCCAGGCGCTCGACGAAACGCAGGCCGCAGACCCTCGTTATATCGGTCGCCTTGCTCGACCAGGGCGAGACCGTGCCGGCACGCGGCGCCACGGTCAGCTCGGTCGTCGATCCAAGCGCTTGCGTAGGCGTGGCTGCCTCCGGCGCGGCCGGGCCGTAGCGCAGGAGTCGCGCGAGCAAGGCCATCTCGCGCGAATCCGGCGCGGCGGTCACGGCAACAAAATGAATGAACCGGGACGCGATCGCGGTCACCCGCGAGTCGAGCGCCTGCAATTCCGTCAGCAGTTTGTCGAGACGAAATCGCGACAGCGCGGGTCCGCCCAGCAGGCTAAACATCGGCAATTCCCCGCAGCGCGCGGCCAATACCGCGCTTCCGGAGGCTATTTGCGGGCGTTGGAATCTCCGCCCGGCGTGTATATAGGCACTGGAAACTGAGCCACATTCGAGCCCTCGAGCGCGACAATCTTGCTGACACCTTGCTTTTTGACCTCATCGATACGCAGCACCGAGTGCATCGGCAAATAAGTTCGCTTTACATCGTTGAATTCGGCCTTTATCTTTTCCTCCGCGGGGTCGACGACCACGGTCGAGCGCTCCCCGAATACCAGTTCCTCGACTTCGATGAAACCGAATAAGTTGCCGTGGCTCACCTTACGGGCATAGATTTCATAGACCTTGCCTTGATTTACGAACAGAACCTTGAAAATGTGACTCGCGGCCATTTAGTAGGCTCCAGACATTGCTAGTGTTTCATCATATTATACGAGCACTTAGCGCAAAACCTACGAGCCGTCCGACGGAGTGAAAAATGGCCTTGCGCTTACGTATTGTCAGCGAACACGCATCCCGGCTCGGAGATAGAGCAACCAAGGTCTTCGGCGTCCATGGCGGCTCGATCGGTCGCGCAACCGACAATGAGTGGATTCTACCCGACCCGGAGCGCTACCTCTCGGGCAAACACGCGCGCGTCGATTTTAGGGTGGGATCGTATTTTCTAGTCGACACCAGCTCGAACGGCACTTACGTCAACGGTGCCCAGGTGCCGCTCGGCAAGTTCCGTGATTACGCGATGAAGGACGGCGACTACATCCGTCTCGGCGAGTACGAGTTGCTGGTCAGCATCGACGCGAGCAACGATTTCCCGCCGGATAGCGGCGCGGTCGTCGCCTACGACGGCGGAACTCCGTCCGCCGCGGTCAAGAAATCGACGGCCAACGATATCGGCGCGGATCTCGATCTGAGCGAGCTCTTGGAGCCCAGCAATCGCCTCGAGGAGGAGTTGGGAAATCTCGCTCGCAATGCTTACGGCCAGCCGATCTCCGGCGATGCGGATCTGCCGCCGGCGGCCCAAGCGGACGCCTCGGGTGTGCCCTGGCACATGATGACGCGTCCGCTCAAGGTCGACCGCAGCGCCACGCCCGGCGCGCCGGTTTGGCCGGCCGCGCCGACCCCTCCGGCCGCGCCTGCGCCCGCGCCCGCGCAGGCGCAGGCGCTGCAGCGTTCGCAGAACTCGATGCTCTACGACGGGGATTTCGATATCGGCCTTGCCGCCTTCTGTCGCGGTGCCGGCATCGACCCGCGTTCCGTGACGGCCGAAGCGCGCGGCAACGCATTGCAACTGGCGGGCCAGCTGCTGCGCGAAACGGTACTCGGGCTCATGGATCTGAATCAGAGCCGCAATGAATTTCGCAATCGTTTTCGCATGGCGCCGCCGGCGGCGGCCGACGCGTCCGACAGTGCGTGGACATTCACTCAGGGAGTCGAACAGACACTGATTCGATTGATGACGACCACTTCGACGCGCTCGGGATCGGTCGAGGGCATGCGCGAGAATTTCCGCGATTTGAAGGCACAGAACACGGCGACGCTCGCCGCGATGCGCTCCGCACTCGAGGAGATGCTGGCGCGTTTCGACCCCAAGGAGCTCGAGGAGCGCTTCGAACGCGGCGCCAAGCGCGGTGTATTCGGTACCCAAAACAAAGCTAAATATTGGGAATTTTACGCCGAATTGTTTGCCGGACTATCGCAAAGCCCGCCGGACGGCTTTCCGCATTTGTTCGTCGAAGCCTTCGGCAAAGCGTATGAGGCCAAATTGCGCGCACTCGCGCCGCGGCGCGGCGCATTCGGCGCCGATCCGGACAGTTCCTCCGATCCAGGAATTGCAGCGGGCAGCGACCGTTAGCGTGGCTCCCGCGTGCGACTCCTAATTGTCGAAGACGACGATCTCGTCGCCGACGCGGTGGCGCGCGGACTAATCGCCGCGAAGTTCGACGTGCAGCGTACGGCGAGTGCGGAAGCGGCGCTCGCGGCCCTCGCGGTGCAGGATTTCGATATGGCGGTCATCGACATCGGCTTGCCCGGCAGCGACGGACTTTCACTGGTACGCCGCCTGCGCAGCGCGGGCAAGGCGCTGCCGGCCTTGATCCTGACCGCCCGCTGCACGCTCGCCGACAAAGTCAAGGCGCTCGATCTCGGCGCCGATGACTTCCTGAGCAAACCGTTCGAGCCGGCCGAGCTCGTGGCGCGCTGCCGCGCACTGATTCGGCGCACCGGCGGCGCGGCCAGCGGCATCATCAAACTCAATAGAATGTCGGTCGATTTGCTCGGCAAGCGTCTTTGCATCGACGAATCGGAAGTCGAATTGACGGCACGAGAATGGCTGGTGCTCGAGTGCCTCGTGCGGCGCACCGGTTTGATCGTCCAGAAAGAGCGCATTCAACAGGCCTTGACGGATACGGATCACGACATCACCCCGAATGCGGTCGAGGTGCATATCTCGCGGCTTCGGGCCAAGCTCGGCAGCGCAGCGCTGATCCGCAGCCTACGCGGCTTGGGCTACCGCCTGGAAGAGCCGAAATCCTAAGTGAACTCCTCGATTAGTCGCACGCTGGTCTTTTGGTTGGCGGTGCCGCTGACCTTATTGGCGCTATGCGGAGCGCTGGTTCATTACTTCAACATCGTCGCGCCGCAAGTCATGAGCACGGATCGGCGTCTGAAGGAAACGGCAACGGCGTTGGTGGCGCATCTGCAGGTTCAGGACGGGCATGTCGCATTGCTCGCGGGGTTGCCGGAGCAACCCTTGATGCCGCCGGACGGCAGCATGCGGTATTCGCTGCGCGACAAGAACCGGCAGCTCATCGACGGGGATGTGCGCCTGCCGATCGTCGCCGTCGAGGCGCCGGCAAATTTCCTCTATGAAACCGCACAGGTGGAGCACCGTAGCCTGCGGATCCTGAGCACGCGGGCCGACACTCCAGCCGGGCCGATCCTCGTGACGGTGGCGACGGCGATGAAGTCCAACGAACCCGAGGCGCGCTATGAATTCCTCAGCACCTTGTTATGGGACTTCGTGCAGCTGGACGTCACGCTCGTGCTGGTATGGGTCGGCATTCAATTGGGATTGCGCCCGGTGCGAAAATTGCGCGATGAGATCGCGCAGCGCTCGGCGCAAGACCTGCGTCCGATCGCCGAATCCTCGGTGCCGCGGGAAATCGCGCCCTTGGCGGCGACACTGAACCGATTGTTCTCGATGTTGAGCACCTCGGTGCAATCGCAGCAACAATTCATCGCCAACACCGCCCACCAATTGCGCACACCGATCACCGGCATGCTGGCCCAGCTGGACCTATTAATAGAGGAGCCCGCCGCGGAGCCGATCCGGCATCGCCTGAGGACACTGCAGGAAGGCGTGCGTCAGCTGGCTCATTCGGCGAATCAATTGTTGAGCTTGGCGCGGGCCGACCCGGCGGCGAATATCGCGGCCAAGAACCAAATCGTGGCCTTGCATGCGATTGCGGGCGAGGTCGTCGCGCGGTTCTTCGATCGCGCACTGCAGAGCAACATCGATCTGGGCGCCGATTTGCAGGCGGCCATTGTGCTTGCCGATGCGTCGCTGCTCGACGATCTATTGAGCAATTTGGTCGACAATGCCTTGAAGTACACACCGGCCGGCGGCAGCGTCACCGTTCATGCGGGCGAGCGGGACGGCCACCCCTTTCTCGCGGTCGAGGACTCCGGACCGGGGATCCCGGAGGCAGACCGTCAGAAGGTGCGCCAGCGCTTTTTTCGCCTGCCAAACTCTTCCGGCCACGGCAGCGGCTTAGGATTGGCGATCGTCGAGGAAATCGCCACGCTCTATGGCGCCGAAGTTCGCATCGATTCCGGGCCCGACCAACGCGGCACCCGGGTCACCGTACGCTTCGCCGCCACGTCAGCTGCAAATCGCAAGCGCACATAATCCGCGCCGCGCCGTGAATGGCATCACATTTTTTTCACCAAGGACCGTGACCGTCAGCTCCAAGACAGCTTAAGCCCCTAAAGTCCGCTCCCATGATGCCGAAAGACGCACAACGAGCATGAAACGGAATTCCGGCTTCACGATGCTCGAATTGGTCATCACCATGTCCATCGTGGCGATTTTGGCGATGATCGCGGTTCCCGGCTTCCAATATGTAACGACGTCGAATCGGGTCTCGACCGAGGTCAATGGCCTGCTCGGCGATATGCAATACGCCCGCAACGAAGCGCTCAAGGAGGGGCTGCCGATCACCATCTGCGCATCGGCAAACCCGACGGCGGTACCGCCGAGCTGCTCGGGCAGCACCTCGTGGCAAAGCGGCTGGATCGTGTTTCCGGACCCCAATAGCACTCAAACCGTCGTGCCCACGAGTCCGATCCTGCGCAGCCAAACTCCGTTCACCGCCAACGATACCTTCGACGCGAACTTCGGCGTCGAAGCCGTGACATTCAACCGCGAAGGGTTTGCCTCCTCGGGCGCGATCGGCAACGTCGCCGCGCAGCTCGGCGTAACGATCACGCTGCACGCCACGCCCCCCAATCCGCAATGGACGCGTTGCCTGATCATCAACGGCGCCGCGACCGCGAATTCCGGCATGCTGGGCACGGTGCGGTCCGGCGCGCCGGGGACGACCTGTTTATGAACCTCGAACGCCAAGTCACGACGCGGCCGAGCTATTCGGCCCGATCGCGAGGTTTCAGCCTCGTCGAGGTACTGGTCGCGCTGGTGGTCGTCTCGGTGGGTCTGCTGGGTCTTGCGAAAATGGAATCCTTGGCGCTATCGAGCACCAGCGTCGCGAGCGCACGCTCGATCGCGGCGATCCAGGCCGCGAGTCTCGCCGCGATGATGCATGCCAACCAGGATTTTTGGCAGAACACCGGCGTCTACCCCTCGACGGTCATCACGTCGCAAAACAATCCGTTTGCGGGCGCCCCTCCCTGCCTGACGCCCGGTACGAGCGCCTGCGCGCCGCAGCTGATGGCCAACTACGACTTGAACAATTGGGCGACGGCGCTGAGCCAGCTTCTTCCGGCCTATTCGGCATGGATTACCTGCGGAAATACCCCGACGCTGCCGTCGATCAGCTGCACGATCCAAATCGTATGGGCCGAAAATGCGGTCGCGATGACCAGTCAACAAAATAACGGCACGCAGAATAATCTCGCGAATCTGTCCCTGCCGACCTACACGCTGTACGTGCAGCCATGAAGCGCATCGCACTGTCACGCGGCTTCTCGCTGATCGAGCTGATGATCGCGGTGGTGCTCGCGGTGTTCTTGATCGGCGGCTTGTTGACGCTCGTGCAAACGATGAAGCAGACCACGGGCGTACAGAACGGTCTCTCGCAGCTCCAGGACGGCGAGCGTTTCGCCTCGGATCTGTTGAATGACGTCATACAGTCGGCCGGCGATTATCCGAATGCGACGATCGGCGGCGCCGCGGCGAGTTTCCCGGCAATCAATGTCGCCGTGCCCGCAACCGGATCGACGCTCGTATTCGCCCAAGGGCAAGTGATCTCCGGCGCCGACACCGCAACGAGCGCCGGTTCCCTCATCGGCGTGCGCTACATCACCTCCGGGACGGCCGCGGCCTACCCCGATGGCCTCATCAGTTGCGCGGGCAACACGAGCGCCGCCCCGGTGACGTGGATCAACGTGTTTTACGTCGACGGCAGCGGCAATCTGCAGTGTCAATTGACCACGATCGATGCCGGAGGCAACCAGACCGTCACGGTTACGCCGCTCGTGTATGGCATCGCGGGCCTGCAGATTCTCTACGGGGAAAGGACCAACACCGATAGCCCGACGATGTCGGTCGATAGCTACTTGACGGCGACGGCGACCTCCGCGCTGCCGATCGTCGCGAATTCCAGCTGGCAGCCCGGCTGGGGCCAGGTCCGGTCCGTGCAAGTCACGTTCACGTTCACGAATCCCTTGGCGAATCTGCCCGGTCAAGTGGCGGTCCCGACCATCAATCTCATGCGCGTCTACGACGTCATGAATCAAGTCGGCGAGGGCCAGACATGAGCGGCCGTCGGCATACCGAGCCGGCGCAGCGCGGCTTTGTGCTGGTCTCGAGCCTGCTGTTGCTGATCGTCGTGACTCTATTGGCGGTCGGCATGTTTCGCAGTTTCGGCGTCGATGAAAAAATCGCAGGCAATACCCGCGATAAGCAGGTCGCGGTGCAAGCCGCCGAAAGCGCCGAGGAATTTGCCGAGAATTGGCTGGCGCTCAATATCGCGAACAACGCCGCGGCGAACAACGGCGCTGCGCTCAACGATGCGGTTCCTGCGATCGCCTGTGCCGGGTTTACTTCCTCCGCCACTCCGCAAGTCTGCAATACCGAATTGCCCAATCCGTCGCAGCTGCCCTGGCCGGCCGGCGTCAATTACACGCTGCCGGCCAATACGCTGCCGAATAACGGCATCGCGATGACGAGCAATCCGATTCTGCAGCCGAGTTTTTACATTTGGTACAAGGGTCAGATCGGCAGTTACGGATACGAATATGAAATCGATGCGGTCGGCTACGGCAGCAGCCCGAATACCGTCGCCATCGTCGATTCCCTCTACGTTTTGAAATGCACGACGTGTGTCGGCGACAATTAACCTCACGCTATGGTTATCACTATGAAGCTATCCAAGATCAACGCACTATCCGTCGGCGTATTCGCGCTCGCAGGTCTCGGCCTCGCGGCCGGCGCGGCCGCGCAGACGACTTATACGGAAAACTTCACCGGCGCGACGACCGTCAATTCCTGGTATTTCATCAACGGCGCCTGCCTGACCGCGGGCAGCTCGAGCGGCACGACGAGCCCGGGCCAGATCCCGCAGTGCGTGGGACTTCCCTATTGGACGCTCAAGGGTGATCCCAATCTGGTCGGCGGCAACACCGGCACTCTGCCGGACGATCCGGCGGTCGGTGGCGCGCTGCGCTTTACCAATGGCTTTCCGGGCGGCTACAACGAGAACGGCGCGATTCTATCGGCCTTCAATTTTCCGACGAACAACGGTATTCAAGTCACGTTCACGACCGAGAGTTATCGTGGAAATTCCGCGGGCGCCAGCGTCCATGACGGCGCGGACGGCATGAGCTTCTTCTTGCAGAGCGTCGACAACGGCGCGTCTCCGGATATCGGCGACTATGGCGGCAGCTTGGGTTACACCTGCTCGAATCAGAATAACGACCCAACCCTGCGCGCGAGTGGCGCGCCGCGCGGCTATGACGGCTTGATCGACGGCTATATCGGTCTCGGGATCGACGAGTACGGTAATTTTCTGAACCCGGGCGATAACACCGCGAGCGGACCTGGTTATCAAGGCAATCGCATCGGCATGCGCGGCGCCGGCGGCACCGCGTGGGCCGCGTTGAATGCGGCCTACCCGAACCAATATCCCGCTACGCTGACCTATCCACAACAAGCAAGCGCCGTGCGGCAGGCCTGCGCGAACGCCTTCGTCTACGACTGGTCCGGCGTCGCCGCGTGGAACGCCGCCCCCGTTGGGGCGGAGCCCGATCCGACGAGCCCGTATCTAAGCGGCGGCACGACGGCGATCCCGCTGCCCGACTACACCGCGATTCCCGGCGCCTTCAAAATCCTGGGCGCCGCGATCAAGATCGCCAACGAGGCCGCGTTGTACCGCGGCAATGGCACGCCGGCGCAGAGCGGCAGCGCCTATGGCGTTCCGATTACCTACAATTTGACGATCACGCCCGCGGGCCTATTGAGTCTCTCGTACAGCTATAACGGCGGCGTCTATCAACCGGTGATCTCCGGACAAGACATCACCGTGGCAAACGGACCGCTGCCCAACAATGTGCGCTTCGGATTCGCAGGCTCGACCGGCGGTGGCACGAATATTCACGAGATCATGTGCTTTCAGGCGCAGCCGACGGGCCAGACATCGTCATCCGCGGGCGTCAACCAGAAGCAATCCGCGAAAGTGCAAATCGGAACGCAAGTCTATTTTGCCTATTACAACAGCAACAACTGGCCGGGATCCCTGACATCGCAGAGTTTGGAATCCGTCGTGGGAAGCCCGAATACGCTGATCATCGATCCGGTCGCAAATTGGGACGCGTCTTGCGTGCTCACGGGCGTGGTAGCGGGCCAAACTTGCAGCTCGACCGGCGTCGCGGGTCCCGTTGCCGCCGAAGGGCCGGCCAATCGCACGATCTTGACTTGGAATGGCGCGAGCGGAACGGCATTCGAATGGAATAGCCTGACCGCCGCGCAACAAGCGGCGCTCGACACGAACGATCCCACGATCACACCGCTGCGCCTCAATTACCTGCGCGGCGATCGCACCAATGAATTGACGACCACAGGCGTCGGCCTGTACCGCACGCGCAGCAGCGTGCTCGGCGACATCATCGATTCGAGCCCGACGTGGGTCGGCCCGCCGAGCGGCGGCTATCCCAACATCTGGACTGATTTCTACGCTACAAACGCACCGACGCCGCCCGAAAACGCCGGCGCCGCGCAAACCTATACGGCCTTTACGACCGCGGAGCAAACGCGCACGAATGTCGTCTACGCCGGATCCAACGACGGTTTGCTGCACGGCTTCAGAGCCGGCGCCTACGACGTCAATAATAACTACGTGGCGACTAACAACGATGGACAGGAACTGCTCGCTTACATGCCCGGATATGTTGTCAACGACATCAATTCGTATGCGAACTTATCGAACGATTATTCCAACCCCCAATATGGGCACCACTTCGCCGTCGATGCGACGCCCGGCACCGGTGATTTGTTTTTCGGCAACCAATGGCATACCTGGCTGGTCGGCGGCCTCGGGCCTGGCGGCAGCGCGATCTATGCGCTCGATGTTACAAACCCGGGCGCCGGCGCAGCCGACAATTTCAGCGAGGCGGGCGCGGCGGCCGCGGCGACCGTCATTGGCGAATGGAATTCGACGACCGTCAGCTGCGTCAACGTCGCCAACTGCGGCGCCAATCTCGGCAAGACCTACGGATCGCCTCTGATCCGCCGCTTTCATAACGGCGATTGGGGTTTCATCGTCGGCAACGGTTTCAGCAGCGCGACCGGAGACGCCGGAATCTATGTCGTGACCGTCGATAGCACCTCGGGCGCATTGACGTGGTACTACTTCAGCACCGGTCAGCCGGTTGGCGCCGGGGACGGCATCGCGTTCATGGACGCGGCCGACCTCGACGGCGATCACATCGTCGACTATGTCTATGCCGGCGACTTGCTGGGCAACCTCTGGCGCTTC
>Ga0187871_10000170_pt1 | contig 58711 bp, 50 predicted proteins | sample June2016WEW_16_1_FD_132988 | JGI IMG/M metagenome (GOLD analysis project Ga0187871, IMG submission 132988) | Peatland microbial communities from SPRUCE experiment site at the Marcell Experimental Forest, Minnesota, USA - June2016WEW_16_10 | ecosystem: Environmental > Terrestrial > Soil >...
CTGGAGCGCCGCGCGACAGTGCAGGGAGTTTAATCGTGGCGCATGCCCCCGGCGTGCCGTGCCGGCATTTCCGCCGATACCGGGAGTTTCTGCATTTTGCGGACCTGGAATTGGAGGGCGGGCTTTAGCCGGCGCGGGGCTTCAGCCCCTCTGGTAACACAGGCTTCAGCCCCTCTGGTGGCGCAGGCTTCAGCCCCTCTGGTGGCGCAGGCTTCAGCCTGTGTGCGGCGAGCGAAGCCCGCCTATGGCGTTAAGTCGTATAATCTCAGTTATGAGCACCACCACGGCGCCGTTGACGGTCGACGAGTTCTTTAACCTGCCCGATATCGAGGAGCAGCGGGTCGAACTGCTGGACGGAGAGGTGGTTGACGTGCCGGGTGGCGGACCTGCGCATGAACAGGTAAAAGCGAATCTGAATCGACTCCTGGACCGCTGGCTCGATCGGCAAGGGGCTGGGCTGGTATATAACGAATCGGCTTACCGGCTGGACGACCGCATCGTTCAAGTGCCAGACCTGAGCGTACTGAGCACCGAGCGCCTCAAGGTGGGGATCGACGAGCGGTTCCGGGGCGCGCCGGACGTAGCCATTGAAGTTGTATCGTCTGAAACCGCCGACCGTCTCCAAACCAAGATCCGGCTGTACTTCAAGCACGGAAGCAAGAGTGTTTGGTCGATCTTTCCAGGGTCTCGGCTTGTGCAGATAAACCACCCCAACGGCCACGCCGAAACGCTGGAGCAAGACCGGATTCTCGAAGACCCCGCCGCCCTGCCCGGTTTCAGCGCTCCCGTCAGCGCGATCTTTGAAGGGCTGTAGCGACATCCGGCGCGCTTCTCCCGTCCTCGCACCGGGTCTGGCCGTTCTAACCGAGGTTACTCGCACTAATGGAGCAGCGCATCAGTATCGTGACACTTGGCGTTAAAGACCTCGGAAGATCGCGGCGCTTCTACGTGGAAGGCCTCGGCTGGAAGCCGGTATTCGAAAATAAAGAGATCGTCTTCTTTCAAACTGGCGGAATAGTCTTCGCCCTCTTCCTGCGCGATCTACTCGCGGCGGACTTTAGCGCCGATGCCAAAGAATTCGGAAATCCCGCCATGGCGCTGGGCCACAACGTTCGTTCCCAGGACCAAGTGGACCCGCTCATGGCGCGCGCCGCGGCCGCCGGCGCAAAGATCCTAAAGCCGGCGCGCCAGGCATCCTGGGGAGGTTACTCGGGCTATTTCGCCGATCTGGATGGCTTCGCCTGGGAAGTGGCATGGAATCCGGCGTGGCCAAATTGGCGCCGGACGGCAGCGTGACGTTTCACCAACCGCCGGACCTTTAGGGAGCCAACCCTTGAGGGGCCGCGGGCACCGCCTCAACCGCCGGGGTCAACGGCGGGAGCGGCAACTCCGGCGGCTTGCAAACGCCGATCGACACCGAAAAAGCCGCGATACTCCGCCATCCTTCCCCGGCGCGCCGCTCCACGCGGTACGACTTGCTGGCGGCATCCGCGCGCACGCGCCAGTCGGGATTCAATTTGTCCCGCATCAGCTCGCTGAAACGCTCGCTGCTCTGGCGCAGCATCCAGGTTTCGCCCGCATTAGGAGTCTCATACAACTCGTATTGGCCGGATTCCGTCGCCCGCCCGCGATAGATCGTCAGGTGGCCATTGGTTCGCGAACTGAACCGGAAATCCACGATGGTCCCGAACTGCGGATCCGCGAAGATCGGGCGCGTCTGCCACGTCTTGCCGCCATCGGTGGTCGCCAACAGGAACGGGTCGTGCGGCAGGGGATGCTGCACTTCGCCGCCGGCCCAGCCATTCTCGAAATCGACGAATTGGATGCGGTCGAGGCCCGCAAACCTGACGCGCGGGTGCGGCTCGCGCCAGGTCTTGCCGGCATCGTCGCTCCCCAGCAGCACGGAAGCCAGGGTAGTCGAAGACGAATGGATGTTACCGGCTGCAAAAATCCGATTTCCGACGGCTTCCACCGACGCCAACTCCAGAAACACGGGGCAGGGATCTTCTATCGTGCAGGTTAAACCGGAGGATCGGATGTCTTCCTCACCGCAATGGTAATCCACCACCATGGGCTTGCCTGTATTTTGCAAAGGAGGGGTTTCCGCGGGTGGTTCGGCGGATTTTTCAACCTGCGCCGCTGCCAAGCACGCGGCCGAGAGAAAGGCCGCCGCCAATGCGATCCGCAACCTCATGCCCCGATTGTATCTCTTTCCTAAATGTGCGAAACATTACAAGTCGGGTGTTTCCCTGTAACCCTGCTTGTTGAGCCGTCGTCTTCTCGGCAAATCCCCGTTACGAAAAGCGGGCGCACTCACCCCTTTCACCCAATCGCGCCCGCTTTATTCCTCGAACAAAGACGTGCTCAGGTAACGCTCGGCCGAGTCGGGCAGAATCACGACGAACATCTTGCCGTTGAATTGCTCTTCATGCGCCAGCCGCAGCGCGGCCGACATGGCCGCGCCACAGGAGATGCCGCAGAGGATACCTTCTTCGCGGGCCAGCCTGCGCGCCGTCTCTATGGCCTCTTCATCCGTGACGGTTTCCACGCGGTCCATCAGCGAGAGGTCCAGCGTGTCAGGAATAAACCCCGCCCCCAGGCCTTGGATTTTGGAGGGACCGGGCCGGACGGGTTCCTTTCTCAAGGTCTGCGTGATCACCGGGCAACGCGCCGGTTCTACGCCCACGGAAAGGATTTTCTTTCGCTGCGTTTGCTTGATATACCGCGAAATGCCGCTGATAGTGCCTCCCGTGCCGATGCCGGCCACCAGCACGTCAATGGCGCCCGCGGTGTCGCTCCAAATCTCCGGCCCCGTGGTCTCGAAATGAATGCGCGGGTTCGCCGGGTTCTCGAACTGTTGCAGCAGGACGTAATGATGCGGATCCGAAGACACCAGCTCCAGCGCCTTGGCGATGGAGCCGGCCATGCCCTGCTCGCCGTCGGACAGCAGTAGCCTGGCGCCCAGCGCTTGTAGAACCTTGCGCCGCTCGATCGACATGGTCTCCGGCATGGCCAGCGTGATGGCATAGCCGCGGGCCGCCGCTACATACGCGAGTGCGATCCCGGTGTTCCCGCTGGTAGGCTCGACGATCTCCTGGCCGGGCTTCAGAATCCCGCGCTGCTCCGCATCCCAAACCATGGCCGCGCCAATGCGGTCCTTCACCGAACCGGCGGGGTTGCGGCCCTCGATTTTGGCGAGCACGGTGACTGGCGCGCCATCGGTAATGCGGTTGACGCGCACCAGTGGCGTGCGGCCGATGCTAAGTGAATTGTCCGCGTAGAACAAGTTCATATCTCCCAATTCGGCACGAATCTGGCGTTTCGCTCAACCCAGGCGCGGCGCAATTCGGCGAAGGTGGTATGGTCCAAAACGTCGGAGACAGCCAAATCCACGCGGCTCCACATCTCGGCGAAAGGCGATTCACCCTTGCGCCGCGAGCGGGAGCGACCCGGCTGCGGACCTTCCACAAAGCGCAACACTTCACCGGCCGTCAGGGTTTCGGGGGGACGCACCAGCAGATAACCGCCCTCCGCCCCCCGCCGCGACTCGACAAAGCCGCCTTGCTTCAGACCCGCCAGGATCAGCTCCAGAAATTTCTGCGGAATCTTCTGCCGCTTGGCAATCTCGCCGATTTTCACGGGTGCGCCGGGCGGTTGTGACGCCAGATCGAACAGGGCTTGCAGCGCATATTCACCTTTCACGGAAATGGTCATGGGGCTCGATGTGAACAATCTCCTCTATTCAACTAGAGATTAGAGGAATCCTCACCGCGAGTCAACTTGTAAGGGGATTCGGCCAGGAACCGGCCGGGGAGCGTGCAGGAGGGAGTGGAACAAACAACTGGAGGGCCGCGTAGGTTTCTCGAACGATCGAGCCTCTACGCGGCGTTCCCAGTCATGAAAGACGGAGTTAGCTCGTTTTGGTGGTGTCTTTCGTGCTCTTCTTCGGCTTCTTGGTCGCCTTCTTCTTGGTGGTGCTCTTGCTGGTATCGGTGGAATTCTGGGCGAACATGGCGAAAGAGCCCAGCGCGATGGACAGGCCCAACATCAGGCTCATTAACTTCTTCATTTTAGGGTGTCTCCTTTTGATTCGACGAATCTGCCTCGTCTGCAACGTATCATAAACGGTGGCAGATGAACCGGCTCTTAAGGTGTAATTAAAATCACTTCATTTCGATAGGCCACTCCCGCTCTCAAGCTTGTCCTTGACAAAAATGACATTTAGTTTCAATGCCTTGGCGATACCAGACACACTTTCCGATCGAATTCCCAAGATTTGGCCCTGACCGTCACGGAGCCTAGACCTCCTAATGATGAAAACAGCCCGAATGGATTGCGCCCGCCATCCTCCCAAATTGGTCGCCGACGTTGACACCCCAGGGGCAGAAACCCAAAGCCTTGGGGGGCGGGATTGATCCCGCGCGGGGCTTTAGCCCCGCACCTCGCCAAGGCGAGCGAAGCCGCCCATCGGCACCTTTCAAGTCGCCCCGCAGGAGTCTCCGGAAACCGACTCGCCAACCTGTCGATTTGAGGTGCGGGGCTAAAGCCCCGCGCGGGATCAATCCCGCCCCCCAAGGCTTTGGGTTTCCGCGTTGGTGACCCCCCAGCCGTCCGCGCCGGAGTCCTGCCGCACTACGGCAAGAACCGGTAGCCTACCCCGTGCACCGTCAAGAAATGCCGCGGCACATTGGGCTCCGGCTCCAGTTTCTGCCGCAGCTTGACGACGTGCGCGTCCACCGTACGGGTGTTGGGGAAAAACTCGTAGCCCCAAACCGAATTCAGAATCATGTCGCGCGTCAACGGCCGGTCGGGGTTTTGCAGGAAGTACGTGAGCAGGTTGTATTCGGCGGGAGTCAATTTCAGCTCTTCGCCGCGGCGGGTGACCACGCGTCTTTCTAAGTCCACCTCGACTTCGCTGAAATGCACCACCTTGCGCGCCTCTGGCGACGTCCGCCGCAGCACCGCGCGGATACGCGCCAGCAGTTCGCGCGTGCCGAAGGGCTTCACCAGGTAGTCGTCGGCGCCGATCTCCAGCAGCAGTACCTTGTCGATCTCATCGCCCAAGGCGCTCAGCACGATGATGGGCGTCACGACTTGGGCGGCGCGCAGTTGTTTGCAGATTTCCACGCCGTTCATCCCGGGCAGGCGTAGATCCACCAGGATCAGGTCCGGCTTGAGCAGCAGGGATTTCTCGTAGCCCGCGCGGCCGTCCGCCACCAGCACCGCGCGGAAGCCCTCCTGCTCCAGCATCACGCCGATGGTGTCGCGCAAGCTCTCGTCGTCGTCGATTACCAGAATCGTCTGCATGCGGGCAATGCTATCCATTGTATCCGAACGGAGTTCCCCGACTTGTAAACTGAGCGTGATAAGCTCGATAATCAAGCTGCGGGTACCGGTCGCGATCACATGCGGGTTACGGTCATTGGAACAGGTTATGTAGGCACGGTAACGGGCGCTTGCCTGGCCTACTGCGGGCATCGGGTGACGTGCGTGGACACCGATGCGCACAAGATCGAGAAGCTGCGCCGCGGCGAAATGCCCATCTACGAGCCTTGCCTGGAGGATTTATTGCGGCTGGCGGCCGCGCGCGGCGGTATAGATTTCAGCACTGAACTGACCGCGCCGGCCGCGGAGAGCGACGTAATTTTCATTGCCGTGGGGACACCGCCGCTCGAAACCGGTGAAGCCAATCTCTGCTACCTGGAGGCGGCCGCGCGCAGCATCGGGGCGGCCATGGACGATCGGAAGTTCCGCGTGGTGGTGAACAAATCCACGGTTCCGGTGGGCAGCGGCAACCTGGTGGAGACGCTGGTGCGCGAAGGTATTCGGGAAGCGCATCCGGACGATTCACGGCGCATCCGCTTCGGCGTGGCCAGCAACCCGGAGTTCCTGCGGGAAGGCAGCGCCATCGCCGATTCACTGTATCCGGATCGCATCGTGCTGGGCGCGGAGGAAGACTGCGCGGTGCAGGTGCTGCGGGAGTTGTATCAACCGCTGATCGCGCAGAGCTTTCCCGCGCCGGCCTTCCTGCCGCGCCCGGCCGCCGTGTCGCAAGTGCCCGTGGTGACCACCACACTGACCAGCGCCGAGATGATCAAATACGCCGCCAACGCGTTCCTGGCGGTGAAGATCGGCTTCGCCAATGAAGTGGCCAATATCTGCGAGCGGGTGGGCGCCGAGGCTCCCGAAGTGATGGCGGGCATCGGCCTGGACGCCCGCATCGGAGCGCGCTTCCTGAATCCCGGCTTGGGTTGGGGCGGCAGTTGTTTCGGCAAGGATATCCAATCGCTGCTGCACACCGCGCGCGAATACGGCTACCAGAGCCGCTTGCTGGAAGCCGCCATGGAGGTGAACCGGGCACAGCGCCAACTGGCGATTCAGAAGCTGCAGGAGAAGCTGTTTATCCTCAAGGGCCGAACCATCGCGCTGCTGGGCCTGGCGTTCAAGCCGGAGACCGACGATCTGCGCGATGCGCCCAGCTTGCAGATTGCCGAGCGGCTGGTGCAGATGGGCGCGCGCGTGAAGGCGTACGACCCGATCGCCATGCAGGCGTGCCGCGACGGCCACCCGGCGCTGCGCATTCAATACTGCGAATCGCCGGAGGACGCCGCCCAGGATGCCGACGCGCTGGTGCTGGTGACGGAGTGGAAACAGTTCGCGGAGCTGGATTTGCGCGGGCTGGCCAAGCGCATGGCGCGCGCCATCCTGGTGGACGGCCGCAACTTGTTCGATCCGGAAGCCGCGCGGCAGGCGGGATTCGACTACTGCGGCATCGGGCGTCCGCAGCGGGCAGCCAGGCATGCCGGAGCGGCCCTGCCGGACCATGCAGGGTAGGTGGAAACCTGTTGACTAGTCAGACGACTAGGCTGTACGGTGAAGGTGGAGGAGGCGCCTATGTCCCTGTGGCCCGTACAGAACGCCAAAACCCGTTTCAGCGAACTGTTGGCCGCTTCGGTCGAGAAAGGCCCACAAATCGCGACACGCCGGGGCATCGAAACCGCTGTACTGGTTTGCATTGAAGAATGGCGGCGGCTGCTCTCCATTCCCCCGCGCGGGAAGCTTCGGCGGCGGGCGCCGGTGGAGTTTCAGCAAAACCCCTCCAAAGTTGAGCCTTCTGGAATGGGGGCGCCTCATGTCCGGGCCGTCCGGCGATCGATTGGAAGACGGGACGACCGCCGCCACGGCCCCATCCACGGCCTGACGGTCGCCACCCGGAATACACGCGGCTTCGACCGCCTCGGTGTAAGTGCGGTCGATCCGTTTCGTCCCGCGCCGTCGCATGAATCGTGACTTTAGGAGAAGGAGATATATGGGTGAATCCGAAGTCGGTCTGACAGAAAAACACTGTATTCCTTGTAAAGGAGGCGTGCCTCCGTTGCGCGGCGACGAGTTAGAGAAGTTATCCGTCCAGTTGCCGGATTGGAAGGTGATTGGCGAGCATCACCTCACAAGAACATTCGTATTCCCCGACTTCAAGACCGCCCTGGCGTTCGTGAATCGCGCGGGCGCGGTGGCCGAGGCCGAGGGGCACCACCCGGACCTTTGGCTTACTTGGGGGCGCGTGGACGTAAAGACATACACGCACAAGATCGACGGCCTGACGGAGAGCGATTTCATCCTGGCCGCCAAGATCGATCGGGAATTCTCCAGCAAGTAATTCATGACGGCGTACGATCGCGACTTGGCCTACATTCACGACACTGGTTTCACCGGTTTCATCAGGAAGGCCGCGCCCGGACTGCTGCGTCTGCTGCGCCAGAACCGCGTCATTGGCGGCGCCGGGGGTGGGGTGGTGGTGGACGCCGGCTGCGGCAGCGGCGTGTGGGCGCGAGAACTGAGCGAGCGCGGTTATCAGGCGCTCGGAATCGATATATCCGTTGACATGATTCGCCTGGCCCGCCAGCAGGCGCCGGCTGCAAAGTTCCAGGTCGGATCGTTTCTGAGCGCCGCCCTGCCCGCGTGCGACGCCGTGACTTCGATCGGTGAATGCGTGAACTATGCATTCGACCGGAAGAGAGGCAAGAAAGGACTGGCGGAGTTCTTCCGCCGCGTATATCGCGCCTTGCGCCCTGGCGGCGTATTCATTTTCGATATCGTGGAACCCGGCGTGGCTGGCGGCGCGCCCCCGCGGAGATTCCTGGAAGGGCCCGACTGGGCGATACTTCTGGAAGTGCGCGAGGACCGCGGACGGAAGACGCTGACCCGGCGGATTGTCGGCTTCCGGCGCGTGGGGAAGCTTTACCGGCGCAGCGAAGAGACGCATCGCTTGCATTTGTACGCAGGCGCCGAGTTACTCGCCGAGCTTAGGCGCGCGGGTTTTGTGGCGCGGTTACTCGGTGGGTACGGGCGGTTTCGATTTGCCGCGGCGCATGTGGGCTTCCTGGCGCGGAAGCCGCGCTAGACTACCGGCGTTCCGCCTCCCGCCGGAATATCTCCAAGATGTCCTGCCGCGCAAACGCCTCGGATAATTCCCGCAGTCTGGGCTCCAGGTAAGCGCGGTCGAGGCTGTGCCGAAATCGGCGGATGAGGCGCCGGGCATCGTCCACATCTTTATGCCTTTCGGAGATCGGCTTCATCCAAGATCAGGTCTTCGACGGCGGCGACGTTGACCGCCCTGCCGCCCAGCCACTTCGGCTGGGCCCTGGCGATCAGGTCGCGCTCCGCAGGCAACGCCGCGAAGAGCAGATCAAGCCGGATGCCGACAGACGACAACATCGGTAGCACTCGCGTCTCTTCGGCAAACTTCAGCGGGTTTGCCGGCAAGGCCTGCAGCCGTGAACACAGAGCCTGCACGGTGGCCGCGAGATTTGGCGGCTCAACCCAGACGCTCACGTCCACATCCAAGGTGGCGCGCGGCTCGCCCCAAGCCGCCACGGCGAGCCCGCCTATTAGCATGTAGGAAAACCGACAGTTCTTCCAGGATGGACGCCACTTCCGCAACAGACGATTCCAGTTCGGTCATGGCCGGCGCTTCAAGACGGCACAGGCTGCCAGCAAAGCCTGGACACCGCGCTTCGCCGGGTCGGGATCGTGAAGACGGTCCGCTTCCGGAATCCAGCCCAAGATAGCCCCAGATCGGCCAGGATTTGGCCGGGGTCTCTTTCGAGCGGCTGCTGCTGCTCCTCCCACCGATTGAAGGTCTCCCATTGCCGGCGGCGCTGCTCGATTTGTTCTTTGCGGGTCATTGCGGCCGCCGGATGGCGATCCCCAAATCCTTCAAGGCCCCCTCGGCCACCGGAGCCGGAGCGTCGCACATCAGGTCCGTGGCGCGCGCGGTCTTCGGGAACGGGATTACGTCGCGGATGGAGGTCTCGCCCGCCAGGATCATCACCAGCCGGTCCAGGCCGAGCGCGATACCGCCGTGCGGCGGCGCCCCGTATTCCAGGGCTTCCAATAGAAAACCGAATCGCCGGCGGGCTTCCTCTTCGCTAAAGCCCAGCGCCGCGAACACCTTCGACTGCACGTCGCGGCGATGAATACGGATCGAGCCGGATCCCAGTTCCGTGCCGTTCAGCACCAGGTCGTACGACTTGGCGCGGCAGCGGGCCGGATCGCTGGTGAGCTTCTCGAGATCCTCGTCGTGCACCGAAGTGAATGGATGGTGCGCCGCGTTCCAGCGTTGCTCGTCGGCATCCCACTCGAACATGGGGAAATCGAGCACCCAGAGAAATTCGAAGCGTTTGGGGTCGAGCAGCTTGTGGCGATCGTTGTATTTCTGCGCCGCGAACAGGCGCAATTGCCCGCATGCCTGGAACACGGTCTCCTCCGGGCGATGGCCCTTCGGCTCGCCGGCCCAGCAGGCCAGCATCAGCAGATCGTCTTCACCCGCGCCGGTCAATTCGCGCACGCGCGCCATGGCCTCGGCGTGATCCCGTTCCACGCGCTTGGGATCGTCGTAGACGCGCAGACCGCGCTCGACGCCGTAGGCTTTCAACTCGTCGCGCTCGCGCCGGCTGAGCGCGCCTGTCGCGGGAATGTGGATGGCCACCAGTGGCAGACCGGGCGCGCTGAGGCTGCCTTCCGGGAACAGATGTTCCACGGGATGCATGGGCGGAATACGGCGGTCGGGCTTATCGCTGCCGTAACTGCGCATGGCTTCCGCATAAGTCAGCCGCGGGAACGGGAAATCCACGTGGAACCCAGCCACCTGGCACACGCGCTCGACCAGCGGCTCGATTACCTCGAAGATGCGCTCCTCTTGCGGAAAGGACATCTCCAGGTCGATCTGCGTAAACTCCGGCTGGCGGTCGGCGCGCAGGTCTTCGTCGCGGAAGCAGCGCACGATTTGGAAATACTTGTCGAACCCGGACACCATCAGCAGTTGCTTAAAGATTTGCGGCGATTGCGGCAGCGCGTAAAAACTGCCCGGCTGCACGCGGCTGGGCACCAGGTAATCGCGCGCGCCTTCGGGCGTGGAGCGGGTCATGAAAGGCGTCTCGATTTCGAGGAAGCCCTGCCCATTGAGGCACTCGCGCACGGCGAAAGAAATCTTCGAGCGCAGGATGATATTACGCTGCATGTGGGGGCGGCGTAAGTCGACGTACCGGTATTTCAGCCGCACCTCTTCGGCCACGTCCACCGTCTCTTCCATGGGGAAGGGAGGCGTGCGGGATTCGTTGAAGATCCAGATTCTTTCCGCGAAAAGTTCGACTTCGCCGGTTTCCAGATTCGGATTGACGGTGTCGGCGCTGCGCATCGCCACCGTGCCTTCCACGGCGATCACGTATTCCGGACGAACTTGCTCGGCCCTACGGTGCGCGGCTTCGTCCGCGTCGGCCCGAATGGCGATCTGCGTGACGCCGTCGCGGTCGCGCAGATGGATGAAGATCACGCCGCCGAGATCGCGATGGCGGTGGACCCAGCCCATCAACAGGGCGCGCGATCCGGCATCCGCTGCGCGCAACTGCCCGCAGGTGTGAGTACGCCGTAAGCCGCCGAGAAAGTCGAGTTCCGTTTCCATAAGTGTCGTTAGCCGCGCGGTCCGGAGGGCGGTCCGAGTCAGCGCGAATCCGGTGGGATAAAACCATGCTAACATGCGGCGCTCCCCCCGGTTCACCTCGACGCTCAGAGGGTGCTCAACCGCTTTGGGGACCCTGACCGATAGAAACCGCTCCCTAACGGTCGCGGCTCAGTAAACGTGCGCAATCAACGCGAGTGTTACCGAGCCGGTAGAGCAGGCATATCCCGATCGCCCTAAGGAAAACTCTGCGCGTGACTGTAGGGTACGATTCGCCGCCGACTGTGGGAAACTAGTTGCATGACCGACGAGGAGATCACTCGGCGCTCTGACGCGACTCAACATGAGATGAATCGGCGCTTCGACGCGACCCAAGATGAGATGAATCGGCGCTTCGACGCGACTCAAGATGAGATGAATCGACGCTTCGACGCGACTGCTCATCTGATCCAGCAGGTGGCTGCCCGGCTCGAGGCACACATCGATCAGACTTACGGGGACCTGAAGGCCCGGTTCGACAGGCAAGACGCCCGCTTAGAGCGCCACGGTGGGCTGCTCCAGGGCGGCGCGCGCGCGACCACGCGGCTGATTGAGTGGAGTGAGAGCGCGGATAAACTGTGGGCGGAACGCGACGAACGGTTGCGGCGGATGGAGGAACGTATCCGCCGCCTCGAGGAAAAGAGCTGATCCCGAAACGGTCCGGATTGTCCCGCCGCCCTCTGGCGCTACAATTCGGTTATGCATCGAGCCTCTCTCGCCCTTCTCGCGGCCGCCGGCCTGTTCGCGCAGAAGCCTCCTTTCGACGCGCCCGCGCTGCTCGAATTAGCGCGCATCGGCGATCCCCAGGTTTCTCCCGACGGCCGGACCGTGGCCTTCCAGGTGCAGACCATCGACCTCCCCAACAACAAGAAAATCGCGCAGATTTACGCGACGCCCGTCGCGGGCGGTGCGGCGCGGCAGATCACGCAGGCCGGGCAGGATAACGAACGGCCCCGCTGGTCGCCCGATTCCAGGCGCATCGCGTTTATTTCCGACCGCGCGGGATCGTCGCAGATCTGGATGATGGACGCGGACGGCGCGAACCCGAAACAGGTGACGAATCTGGCGACCGAAGCGGGTGGGGTGCTGTTCTCGCCCGACGGGAAGAACCTGGTTTTCACGAGCGACGTCTACCCCGGCTGCGGCGCGAACGACGCCTGCAACAAGAAAGCCTTGGACGACGAGAAGAACGGCAAGGTAAAGGCGCGCATCTACAGCAGCCTGCTGTACAGGCATTGGAACCACTGGCAGGGCGCGCGGCGCAGCCATCTGCTGGTGGTCCCGGTAGCGGGCGGGGACCCTAAAGACCTGACGCCCGGAGCGCTGGACGTGCCGCCCTTCTCGCTGGGCGGAGGCGACGATTACGCGATCTCGCCCGACGGCGCCGAAATCAGTTACGCGGCTAACGCCGATCCGGTGCCCGCCATCAGCACCAATGCGGATCTCTATGCGGTATCGATCGGCGGAGGCCCAGCGCGCAAGATCACGAATAATCCCGGCGCCGACAACGCGCCGCGGTACTCTCCCGACGGCAAGTATCTGGCTTGGCGCGCGCAGGTCCGGCCCGGCTATGAAAGCGACCGCTGGCGGTTGTTTGTGCTGGAGCGGGCCACGGGCAAGTTCGCCGATTTGACGGAGAACATGGACCGCTGGGTCGAGAGTTTTGCCTGGTCGCCGGATTCCACTACCTTGTTCTTCACGGCGGAGGATCGCGGCCGCCAGTCCATCCAGTTCAAATCCGTGAAGGGCGGCGAGGCGCGCATAGCGGTTAGCGGCGACAACCACCTCGACGACATGCAGTTCACGCCGGACGGCAAGATCCTGATCTACACGCAGCAGAGCGGCACGCAGCCGGCTGGGATTTACCGCGCGTCCTCCACGGGCGGCGCGGCGGTGGCGTTGACGCACATCAACGATGCCGTGCTCAGTTCACACGAAATGATGCCGCTGGAGGAGTTCTGGGTGGATGGCGCGGAGGGCGCGCGCGTGCAGAGCTTCGTAGTGAAGCCTTACGGCTTCCAGGAGGACCGCAAGTATCCGGTGCTGATGCTGATTCATGGCGGGCCACAAGGCGCGTGGGGACATAGTTGGACCTATCGCTGGAACGCGCAGGTGTTTGCCGCGGCGGGATACCTGGTGGTGATGCCGAATCCGCGCGGGTCCACGGGATACGGCCAGAAGTTCATCGACGAGATCAATGGCGATTGGGGCGGCCGCGCGTTCGAGGATATCATGGCAGTGGCCGATCACGTAGTGACCAGCATGCCCTACGCGGATGGCAGCCGCATGGCCGCCGCCGGCGGCTCGTATGGCGGCTACATGATCGATTGGATCCTCGGCCACACGCAGCGCTTCAAGGCGCTGGTGACGCACGACGGCGTATACGATCTGCGCAGCGAATTCGGCGAGACGGAAGAGCTGTGGTTCCCGCTTTGGGAATTCGGCGGCGCGCCGTGGGACAACCCCGAGACGTATGGCCGCTGGTCGCCCAGCTTGTTCGTGAAGGAGTTTCATACTCCCACGCTGGTGATCCACGGCGAGTTGGACTATCGCGTGCCCGTGGGCCAGGCTCTGCAACTGTTCACGGCGCTGCAACTGCAGAAGGTGCCTTCCAAGCTGCTGCTGTTTCCCGACGAGGGGCATTGGGTGTTGAAGCCGCAAAACAGCCTGCTTTGGTATAAAACATTTATCGATTGGATTGATTCCTGGACCAAAAAGTGAAAATCGTCATTGCGATTGTAGTTGCGTTGTTGGTTGCGGCGATCGTGGTGCTGGCGGCGCTCTCCGCCACGCCCGCGATCACGATGGACCCGCCGGTAAAGGTCATCGGGGCCAGCACGCCCGTGAAGGTGGACGTGACCGCCGCGTACGGGCTGCGCCGGTTCACCGCGGTGCTGGAGCAGAACGGCGCGCGGTACACGGTGTACGACCAACATAATTCCGCGCGCAGGCTGCTCTTCATGCGGCATCGCGAGGCGCCGCGCGCGGTCGGTTTTCCGGCAGGCAAGCAGCAGGCTCCGGCCCTGCGTGCGGGGAAAGCCACGTTGATCGTGGAAGCGCAGTCGAACGATTTCCTGGGCCGTACGATCAGCGCCAGCTTCGACCTGGACGTAGTGCTGGAACCGCCGCGCCTCGCTCTGGATGAAGCGCAGCACTATATCAACCAGGGCGGCAGCGAACTGGTGACGTTCACCGTCTCGGGCGACTGGAGCGAGGCGGGCGTGAAGGTGGGGCCTTACACCTTCCGCAGCTTTCCCATGCCGGGCCGGCCGAAGAACGAGCGCTTCTCGCCGTTTGCTTTTGCTTGGGATTTGCCGGTGGATACCGTGCCGCATGTCTACGCGCGCAACGCGGCGGGCACGGAGGTTACCGGCCGGTTCTGGTTCAAGATCTTCCCCAAGCCGTTCCGCACGCGCGACCTGGAAATCACGGACGCGTTTTTGGACAAGGTGGTGAACCAGATCGATCCGGGCGGGAAGGGCGACCTGCTGGAGCGCTTCCTGCACATCAACCGCGACCTGCGCAAGCAGAACAATCAGGCGCTCGCGGATCTGCGGCTGAAGACCGAAGAGCGCGCCTTGTGGAATGGCCCGTTCGCGCAGCTTGCCAATTCGCAAGTGGAGGCGCATTTCGCCGACGTGCGCAGCTACGTCTACAAGGGCAAGAAAGTGGACCGGCAGGTGCACCTCGGGTTCGATCTCGCGGTCACCGCGCACGTGCCGGTGCTGGCGGCGAACGACGGACGCGTAGTGTGGGCGTCGGACCTGGGCATTTATGGAAACTGCATTGTGCTCGACCATGGCTACGGCCTGCAATCCATTTACGGACATCTGAGCCGGATCGACGTGAAGGTGGGCGACATGCTGAAGAAGGGTCAGTCCATGGGCCATAGCGGCTCGACGGGCCTCGCCGGCGGCGACCATGTGCACTTCAGCATGCAAGTGGACGGCGTGCAGGTGAATCCGGTGGAATGGTTCGACGCGCACTGGATTCACGATCGGATTTTGAGTAAGCTGGGGGCGGAGGGCGCGGCTGGTACGCGCTGAGTGCTCGCCTGTGATGTAGCGTCGTTTCGTGATCGCCACAGCGTCTCGACAAGGGAAGCTTGTCTTTTTAACGGCTTCCTTATCAGTGTGTGATAATGATAACGCATGGAGCGCGATCCGTCCATGGACGCCCTGCTCGAACTGGACGGGCAGGTGTTGGTCATCGACCCGGAAACCAGGCACTGGGTTGCGGTTCGCTGTCCGGCTCGTTCCGGCAAGCGGGGCGAAGCCGCATGGCCTCGACTACTCGCTGACGCTGCATGGTCCCGATAGTGAACGCTTGATGGGGTTCGACAACGCGCACCCGGTGAGGAGCCGGTCGGGTCCAGGCGGAAAGCCGGGCTCGACGCTTGACCACAAACACCGGCTGAAGACGGTGCGCCCATACGAATACAAAGACGCGGCGACTCTACTCGCCGACTTCTGGTCGGCGGTTGACGCGGTCCTCCGCGAGAAAGGAATAATGCCATGAAAACCCTCAAGATCGGAATTGCCTCCTACGAGGACATGCAGGCGCGAACGATGGCGATCGCGCGGGGCAAGCTCAAGCCGAAGCCGGGGGATCCAAAAGTGTGGTTTACCTCGACGGAGAGTTTTGCCAAGGTTTTGTCGAACAAGAACCGCGCGCTGCTCGCGACGATTGCGGCCACACACCCGGTTTCACTTCAGGAACTGGCAGGACGCACCGGCCGCAAGGCCTCCAACCTGTCCCGGACGTTGAAAACGATGGAGCATTATGGCTTCGTGCGGCTTCATCGTGGGGCGCGCGGTCGGGTCCGGCCGGAGGTGCCGTATCAATCGATCTCTCTCGAACTTCCTTTCAGCGCTTGAGGCCGGTTCGGCGGGCCGTCGACTTGAGGGATTGATCCTTGTGGGAATGGTCCGGCTGGAGGTCACCCCGCGCGCCGGAAAACCAGGAACATTCCCTTCCCTTCCTGAGGCGATGAATGACAAAGGACGTTATCATTCATAAGATGCCGCCTCGGCAGTCGGGAGGAAAAAACGATCATGAGCGGCATTGGTGCAGCGGCGGGTCATGCTTCACCGGCTTCCTCATCGCATTCCACCGCAAACCCGCACCCTACTCCTGTGCGCTGGCTGAAGATTCTCACCGCATGGCGCTGCCCTACGAGTGGCGATTTCGGGTACACTGATCCTTAAGCAACCCAGAGAGGTGTGTCCATGCCCGACAACGAAGGCTCCTTCAATCGCAGAGATTTCATGGCCAAGACCGCGGCCGCAGCCGGCGCGCTCGGAGCCGCCAAGGAATTATTCGCCAAGCCCGCCCGCGCCGCCGCAGGCGCCGGCCGGGTGATCGGCGCCAACGACCGCATCAACGTCGGCATCATCGGCGTCGGCGGGCGCGGCTTCTACCTGGCCGGCCAGTACGCCTCCATCGGGGAGAAGACCAACGCCTGCAAGGTGGTCGCCGTAGCCGACGTCTACGAGAAACGCAAACGCAAGGCCGTCGAAAAGTTCCAGTGCGACGGCTATCTCGACTACCACGAAATCATCAATCGCGCCGACATCGATGCCGTCGTGGTGGCCACGCCCGATCACTGGCATGCCCCCATCGCGCTCGAAGCCCTCGACCATGGCAAGGACGTGTATCTCGAAAAGCCCATGTGCCACACCATCGAAGAGGCGCGGCACCTTTCCCAAACCGTGAAGGAGACCAAGCGGGTGCTGCAGGTCGGCTCGCAGACTACCTCGGCTTTGCAATGGCATGTGGCCAAGAAATACATCGCCGACGGCGCCATCGGCAAGATGATCATGAGCCAGGGTTCCTATCACCGCAACTCCAAGGACGGCGAATGGAATTGGGACATCGACGCAGGCGCCGGCCCGGATGGCAAGGACGAGAACTACATCGACTGGAAGATGTGGCTGGGCAAAGCCCCCAAGCGCGCGTTCGACGCGGACCGGTTCTTCCGTTTCCGCAAGTATTGGGATTACTCGGGCGGCATCGCCACGGACCTCTTCTTCCACGTGGTGGCGCCGTTGAACATCTGCTGGTCCGAGCCGCAATTCCCGACGAAAGTATCGGCCAGCGGCGGCATCTATATCTTCAAAGACGAGCGCGAGGTGCCGGACACCTTCCATTTGATGGCGGAATTCCCGCAGGGCCACTCCCTGGTGCTCAGTTCCACCATGGCCAACTCCAAACACATTCCCGGCCTGATCCGCGGCCACCAGGGCACCATCATCATGGTGGACCACGGCATGTTCGAGGGCAAAACCGACCACATCACCCTGTTACCCGAGCGCCGCGTGATGGACGACGCCTACAAGGCCAAGTTCGGCGACGACGTGGAAACCAAGATTCCGATCGAATCGAAGAACGAGATGGTGGTGCACATCACCAACTTCCTCGATTGCATCCGCTCCCGCGAGAAGCCCACGCTGGACGTGGACACCGCCTTCCGCGCGCAAGTCACGATCTCCATGGCGGTGCAATCTTACCGCGAGGGCCGCGTCCTATATTGGGACGACAAGAACCAGAAGGTGGTAAATAAGCCGGTAAAGGCATGAACAAAATGAAAAACTCGATCTATCTTCTGACCGCCGCCGTACTTGCCGCACCGCTGTTCGCGGCGACCCTTACGCAAGCCGAGCGCGACCGCGCCATCGCCGAGCTGACCGCCAGCCGCCAACAGTTCCTCGATTCGGTGGCCGGCCTCTCGCCGGCGCAATGGAACTTCAAGCCCGACGAGAAGACCTGGTCGGTGGCCGAGTGCGCCGAGCACATCGCGGTCAGTGAAGATGTGATCTTCGGCATGGTCACCAAGCAGGTCATGCAATCGCCCGCGGCGCCGGACAAGAAATCGGCGGTGACGGACGATTTCATCCTGACGGCGGTGGTCAATCGCACGCAGAAATTTCAGGCGCCCGAGGTGCTTCGTCCCACGCATCGTTTCGCCACGCCGCAGGAGATCGTCGACCACTTCAAGCAGAGCCGCGAAGCGACCATCGCCTACATGCGCACCACGCAGGACGATTTGCGCGGCCACTTCGGCGAGCATCCGGTCCTTAAGACCCTGGATGCCTATCAGTGGATTCTGCTGCTATCGGCCCACAGCCAGCGTCACACGGCGCAGTTGAACGAAGTGAAGGCCAACCCGAATTTTCCGAAGCAATAGACCGGTATCGCTGCCTTACGCGCACGGCTCGGCAGCACGTTCGGAGTTGCGCCCTTTGTTTTTGCGCGGCAAGCGCGTTCTGCCTGGGAGATCCCAGAAGGGGTTGTCGTAAATCTCAACCTCCTCGTCGTCATATAGAGGCCAAAATTTGTTTGGGGGAGTCATGGCTGTAATCCAAGGCGCCGGTCGGAAAGGCTCTGAAGGGCGCAATTCCATTATAACGGACCAGCCGGTCTAATTTTAGTTGCAAAGCAACTGCCTGTATTATCAGCTATTTACAGGTGAATGAAAGACCATGGCGGCACAGGCCGAACTCAACCGCAATCCGATGCAGCCAGTGACGATGAGGCCCTGGACGGTTCGGGGATCGCCCTTCGCCCTTTCCCGTAGAATCAAAGGGATCAGCGCGGCCCACTGCGTTACGCCCCAGCTCACAAGCACGACGCCGCACAGCTTGGCGTTTCGAATTCTATCGGCGCCCACTACGGACACGACGATAAAACCAGCCCTGCCAAAGACACCCGAACAGACATCCGCGGCGGACGCTGTAAGGCGGCGCTTGCGTGAGATCCGGAGGTTCGAAATCCACGCTCAGGCCCGCGTCTCGCGCTCGCGCCGCGACGGATCGAGCACGCTGTTCTCCAACTCGTCGCGATAAAAGAGATTGTACGTATCGAATGGAATGATCCGCCGCGCGTCCGGGCGCGCGACGCACATCGAATCCCCAGGCGTCCATGAAATGAACTGCATGATCATCACGCGAAACACGTTGCGGTAGTCGATGTCCGCCGGTGTCAGGACTTGCGGAAGGCAGCACAGAAGTTCGCGCAGGGTTCCCAGCAGAGCGCGGATGTGTTGGAAAATCCGGATCGAGTGGGACAAACCGGACCACTCGTCCGTTTTGGCGCCACTCTGGCGTGGGTGGTGGGGAATTGACGATCGGGACGCGGCGCTCCCTGGACTTACAGCGCCGTCTTTACCACGCTCTCCAACGCATCCGCCGGCGTATAGCCTTCGAAGCGCTGCAGCGTTTTACCGTGGCGATCGAAGACCACCGTGGTGGGCAACTTGTCCACATGGAAAAGGTCCGTCATCTTTTCGGAGCCCAGCGCCACGCGGTATTTCATCGGGTGTTTCTTAAGGAACGATTCCACCAGCGGGGCGCCGCCGTCGGTGTCCATCGACACGCCCAGCACCACTAGCCCACGGCCGGCAAGCTGGTCGTGCAGGCGGTCAAAGGTCGGAATTTCTTTCAGGCACGGCACGCAGTAGGTGGCCCAGAAGTCTATTACGACGACTTTGCCTTGGAGGGTGGCGGTATCTATGGGGGCACCGTCGAGAGTCGTCGCTTGGAGGATTGAGAGATCGTTATGGTCGAGCGGCGGGGCTGAAGCCACGCGCGGGCTCAAGCCCGCCCCACCTTTTTGCAGGAAGGCCAGGTACTCGCCGGTGTCCCGGGTCACCCCCAGATACGTAGCAACGGCGTTTCCGTCGGCATCCATAATCGCGTAATACGGAATGGAAATCGACTGGAACTTGCTCAGCTCCAAGTGTTGGTTCTGCTCCGACGCGGCGTCGGTGCCGTCCGTGTAAAGATCCACCAGCACGAAGTTTTTCAGTGCGCCCGCGATCTCCGGCCGCGTGAACATGTTGGCCTTCATCCAATGGCAATTGGTGCAGGCATAGCCGGTAAAGGTGACGAATACCAGCTTGCCTTCGCGCCGCGCCTGGTCGAGTGCTTCGCGATACTGGTTCTTCAGAAACACCAGCCCGCCCTCGCCCGCCGCCCCGCCGCCGGCACCGCCAGAAGCCACCGGAACGTACGCGTCCAACTCACCCAGCTTGGCGCCGGACATCCCCGGCACCAGGCTAATGGCGAAGATCAGGAACACCATCCCGGTCAGCAGTCGTCCGAGTCCCACGGGCTCATCTTTGGCCACGCCTTCCAGGCGCAGGAAGCCCAGCAGATACAAGCCGGCCATCGCGAACAACACGATCCACGCCGCCAGGAATCGCTCGCGCGTGATGACGTTCCATTGCAACACCTGGTCCACGCTGGCCAGATACTTCACCATGGCGGCCAGCACGATAAATCCCATCACCACTTTCACGCGCGCCAACCATCCGCCGCTCTTGGGCAACCGCTTCAGATACGACGGAAATAGCGCCAGCAGGAAGAAAGGCAGCGCCAGCCCGGAGGCGAACGTCAGCATGCCGAGCAGGGGCCGCGCGCCGCCACTGCCCACCGAAGCCGCCAGCAGGGACCCCATGAACGGTCCCACGCAAGCGAACGAGGAAAGCGCGAACGTCAGGCCCATCAGCAGGGTCCCCGCGATGCCGCCCTTCTGCGAGCCGCGATCCAGCTTGGTCAGCACCGACGACGGGATGGTGATCTCGAACGCGCCCAGCAGGCTCAACCCGAACGCCAGAAAGACCAGCGCAATGAAACCGTTGACCCAGGGATTCGATCCGAGTTGCACCACTCCGAACGGGCCCAGGATGGCCGTGGTCGCCAGACCCAGCCCAGAGAAAAGCACCACGATTCCCAGGCAGAAGAGGGCCGCGTGAAAGACACTTTCGCGCCGCGTCCCCTGCCGGTTCAGAAAGAACGACATGGTGATGGGGATCATGGGAAAGACGCACGGTGTGAAGATGGCCGCCAGGCCGACGCCGAAGGCCACCAGTAGGAACGCGCCCAGGCCTTGCGTGTCCGGGCCTGTCTTGCTGGCCTTGGGCGTCCCGCTCACTTCCGCGTATCCCGCGGGAATCAGTGGAGCGGCGAGTGGGGCGGCGCCATGCGCCGCTGGTTCAACGGTCAATGTGGCGCTAACCGTATGCCGCCGGGGTGGAATGCAGACCTTGTCGTTGCAAGTCTGATAGCGTACTTCCGCGGAGATTTCGGAGGCGCCCGCGGCCGCGTCCGGCTTCAGTTGCAGCTCCAGCAGGAAAACCGCGGAGCCTTCGTAAGTCTCGGTGTCAAGCTGGAAATTCGGATCGAAAGCTTTCTTGGGGGGCGCTTGAAAAACCCGCGCCTTTTGCACGACGGCGTTTGCGGCCAGCTTGATGGTGGTGGGGATGGCTCCCGCGCTGCTCATGGAATAGACGTGCCAGCCCGGATCGATCCGGCCTTCGAGACGCGCTTGAACTTTCGACGCCGGAGCCGCGGACGCGGGTTCCAGGGTGAGGGACCACTGGACGTTATTGGGGCCTTGGGCTAACGCCGGAAGAAGGAAAAGAAGCGATGCCACAAGGCGGCCTGCGAGGCCGCTGCAGGCTGCGAGCCTGCCCCACATACGGCAACCTAGAAGGCGACGTGCTCGGCAGCCCATTGGCGTAACTCGTCCTCGATGCGCTCGTTGACCTTGCCGCCGGAGAACTCCGCACCCACGCGGATGGCGTTCTTGATGGCATTCGCGTTGGACCGCCCGTGGCAGATGATGCAGATGCCGCGCACTCCCAGCAGCGGCGCCCCGCCATATTCGGAGTAATCCACGCGCTTCTTGAAATCGGTGAAGGCGGCCCGCGCCAGCAAAGCTCCCATCTGCCGCGTAATGGTGGCGCTCAGCGATTCCTGCAACATCTGCTTGACCATGTCCACCAGTCCTTCGCTGACTTTGAGCGCCACATTGCCGATAAAGCCGTCACATACTATTACGTCGCTCTTGCCCGTATAGATGTCCCGGCCCTCCACGTTGCCCATGAAATCGAGGGGCAGGCTCTTGAGCAAGGGAGTCGCACTGCGCGTGGTGTCGTTGCCCTTATGCTCTTCCTCGCCGATCGAGAGCAACCCCACTTTGGGGCGCGGCTGGTGCAGCACCACGCGGGAATAAATCTCGCCCATCACGGCGAACTGCGCCAACATGCGCGGAGAACAATCCACGTTGGCGCCCACGTCGATCACCACCACGGGCTTGCCCACCAGTGTCGGGAAAATGCCCGCCAGCGCCGGACGGTCGACCCCGTGGATCACGCCCTGCACCATCTTGGCGGTGGCCATCACGGCCCCGGTATTGCCGGCCGAGACGAACCCCTGCGCGATCCCATCGCGCACCAGGCGGGAGGCTACGCGCACGGAGCTGTCGCGCTTGGCCCGCACGGCGCGCGCCGCGCTATCCTCCATGGTGACCTGTTGGGTGGCGTTGACCACCTCGATGGGCAAGCCGCGGTAGTCGTCGAATCGCTGCAACTCCCGCCGCAGAACTTCCTGCCGCCCAACCAGGATGACCCTGACATCCAGAGTTCTGGCCGCCTCGACGGCCCCCTCGACTTCCGCTTTCGGGGCGTTATCTCCGCCCATTGCGTCGACAGCAATGGTGACCATGTTGGGAGGGTGCTACTCCTGCTCGACTTCCACTACTTCGCGGCCCTTGTATTGTCCGCAATGCGGGCACACACGGTGCGGCAGCTTGGGCTCATGACAGTTCGGGCATTCGGACATCCCGGGCGTTTTCAGCGCATCGTGCGCGCGGCGCGTTTGGGTGCGCCGGGCGGAGTGGCGTCGTTTCGGATTCGGCATTTCAGTACCTCAAAGAGTTTACCCCGTAACTGCCGGGGGGTCAAAATGTTTTCAGATCTTTCAGACCTTGGAAAGCCTCCCACCGGTCACCGGCGGGGTCTTCCTTGCAGTCGCACGGCGTTTCATTGCGGTTACCGCCGCACGTGGGACAGATCCCCTTGCAATCCTCGCGGCAGACTCGCTGCATGGGCATCCCGAGCAGGACCTGCTCGCGTAAGATGTCTTCCAATTCCATCCCGCCGCCCTGATAAAAGCCCAGTTGAGCCTGACCTTCGTCGATTTCCACCTCTTCTTCTCGCGCGATGAAAGACGCCGACCGGTAGAAGAGATCGAAACCGGTATCGAGCGGAAATCGGGCGCGGCCCAGGCAGCGGTCGCATTCCGCCTCCATCTGTACTTCCAGGCGGCCCTGGATGCGGACTTCGCCTTCGGTATTGGCCAGCAATTCGGCCGTTCCCTGCACGTGCAGGGGACCCGCCTGCCAGATTTCATCTTGTTGAAAATCCAACTCGCCGGGGGCGAAAGTTTCGTCGAAACGAATCTTCCGCAATTCCATCTCTTTGATGCTAAGGAACATAGGTATAGCCGGGAGCGAGGGGGCGCAAACTGCCATTATACCGCAGACGGGTGCGCGGGAAGTGTGCGACACTGTGGACAGGCGCCAGCCCCCATGACCCAGGAAGATCTCAATCAAATCCGCGCTGTCGTGCGCGAGGAAGCCCGCGCTGTGGTGCGCGAGGAAACCCGCGCTGTGGTGCGGGAGGAAATCGCCAACAACAACGAAACCCTCTCCGCAGCGCTCCGGAAAGAGTTCCACGCGGATCTAACGGCGGCGGTAGTAGCCATTCGTCAGGATTTCGCCGAACGGCTGGGAGCCGCTGCCGTCTCCTTCGTTACCAATCTCTCAGAACTCCGCAAAGAACTGGGCGTGCGCCTAGATGGCTTGGGCCGCCGCATGGACGCCCTGGAACACCGCATGGACCGCATCGCGGAAACGACTGGCGCCATCGCCATGGAGGTTGCCTCGCTCACCCGCTGGGCCAACCGCCTGGACCGGGAAAACCTGGAAACGAACACGCAGGCGGCTCAACAGCGCGCCATCGACGAGCTTGCAAAGCGCCTCCCCCCGCCGGATCAGCCAGCCAACTAACGCCGCTCGCGGGCTATTCCGGCAAGAAACGCCGCACGCCCCAATCGTAAGCCGCCGCGCCCAGGATTCCCCCCACAATCGGCCCCACAATCGGCACCCAAAACACCATGCTCCCGTCGGTAAGGCCGTTGTTCTTGAATCCCGCTACCACGGTGAACAGCCGCGGACCGAAGTCCCGGGCCGGGTTGATGGCATACCCGTGCATGCCGCCGAACGACATGCCGATGGCGACCACCACCGCGCCCACCAGCACCGGTGTCAGATTGGCGCCGGGCGGCTGATTGCGCGCGTCGGTCAGCGCCATCACCATGAACAGCAGGATCGCCGTCCCAATAGTCTGGTCGAGCAGGCCGGCGCTGGGGACCTCCGGAAACGCGGGGAAGGTGGTGAAGACGCCGGCGGTGTGATCGAGGTTGGGATCGGCAGCGCGGAAGGCCGGCAAGTAATTCCAAAAGACCAGAGCCGACGCCAGGAATGCACCCGCCACCTGCGCCAGGATATACGGCGCCACCTTCCGCCAGGAGAAGTCACGGAATATTGCGAATGCGACGGTCACGGCCGGATTCAGATGCGCGCCGGAGATGCGCCCCGCCACGTAGCAGCCCATGGTCACGGCCAGCCCCCATCCGATGGTGATGTTGGTGAAGCCGCCATGCACGATCTCGCCGGGTGTGCCCTTGGCGAAGAGCACCACCATGGCGACTACGCCATTGCCCAGCAGGATCAGAATCAATGTTCCCAGGAATTCGGCGGCCAGTTCCGCGCGGAGAGAGTTATTTTGCACGCGATGCGAATTCTATCACACGGGCCAATGCAGCGCGCGCCAGGCATCCACGCCGCCGTAGAGCGGCCGCACGCGCACCACTCCCCGCTTCTGCAACAGCAGCGCCGCACGGGCGCTGGAGGCTTCGTTTGGTCAACTGCAGAATAGGATGATGTCGCGGTCGCGCGGAATGTCGCCGTGGCGCGTCTCCAGGTCTTCGAGCGGAATGCGCAAAGCGCCGGGCACCGTGTCCGCCTGGCTTTCGACAGCGGTCCGCACATCCACTACCACGACCTCTTCGCCGGCTTGCAGCATGGCCCGCAACTCCGTCGCCGTAATGCGCGCCACCGCCAGTTTCTTGAGGAAGCGCTTTCGCTGCAGGATTTTCCAGCCGATCCAGGCGGCCAGCAGTCCCACGGCCACCACCGCGACCCAGGAACCCATGCGCGCCGCGTAGTCTCCGACCTTGTCGAGCTGGTCGCTGAAGATGTAGCCCAAGCCGGCGTAGGAAACGATCCAAATCAGCGCGCCGAAAGTATCGAACAGGACGAATCTGCCGAAACTCAGACCGGATATAGCAGCCAGCGGCGCGGAAACGGCGTTCAGTCCGGGCACGAACTTGGCCACCAGCAGAGAACGGCTGCCGTATTTTTGGTAGGCGGTTTCGGTCTGCCGCACGCAGGAGTCCGGCTCCAGCGCCACCCGGCAGATGAAGCGCAACACCTTGGCGCCGCGCCGCCGTCCCAGAAAGAACCAAACGTTGTCCGCGATCAGACACGCGGCCAGCCCGGTGAGGACGATCCAGTGAGCGCTCAGGCGCCCGTCTTTAGCGAGGGCTCCACAAGCCAGCAGCAAAGGCGCGGAAGGCAGTGGCAGAGCGCCTTGCTCGGCCAGTATCCAGAAGAATAGCAGCGCGTAGCCATGCCGCACCACAAAGTCGATGGTGTGGATCACGGGGTGGGCGCGAGGCCTCGCATAGGGAGTATCGTAACAAGAAGCCAGGAGGCGGAAGCCGGACTCGGAATACGAATACGAGCGGACCTAACCCCGTTTGCCCAAACCGTCGATTACTACTTCGAGGTTACTGTGCAACGGGCCATCGCATTTCTTGTTTTGTCGATCTTTCTTATCCCCACCGCGTCAGCCGCCGACCGGCCGTGGCGGTGGCGCACAGTCTGGCGCGTTAGCCAGGCGTTGCTGGTGGGCGCCGACGCTGCCGACGCGGCGTCCTCATGGGGAAAGAATGAAGCCAATCCGCTGGTGCGGGCCGGACAGCGCTTCAGTTATGGCTCGCTGGCGATCAAGCTCGGCGCGTTGAGTGGAGGCTTGGCCGCGCAGCACCTTATCCTGCGCAAAACTCCCGGGCTAACACCGTTGTTCGCATCCGCGAATCTGGCCGCAGCCGCCATGCTGGGAGTCGTGGCCGAGCGGAACATGCACGTGCCGCGTTACTGAACGGCGTGAAATTGCCAGGCCGGCCATGGTGCGCCGGGCCGGCTCGACAGCCGCGCAAATCCAGTGCGGCGGGTGAGCTCCTATTGTACCGGCAGCAGTTGGATGCCGTGCTGTATTGGGGCGGGTTTCTCCCGCGGCGCGTCCACTCCATGCGGCGGCGGAGTATAGGCCGGCGTAGGTTCCGGCTCCGGCTGGTAGGGCGCGAGCTTCGGCGGATGCGCGTCCGGTTCCAATAACCAAACTGTACGATCCGGATAATAATGCCGCAGCGTTTCGTTTTCCGCGGGGCCGCGGTCGAGCGCCCAGACCACGCGCGCCCGATCGATATCGGCGGCGTTTTGAATCCACTCCTGGAACCGGTGTTGCGGCCAATAGCGCACTAACACCAGTTGCTTGCCGGGGGCCTGCGCGAGACGGTCGCGCACGGCGAGGCGCCCTTCAGGGTCGCCGTGATTCACGAAGTCCCAGGCGTCGTATGGGAGCATGGCGACCGAAGCGTTCGTATTCGCGAACAGATGGAAGCCGTACCAGAACAGAAACTGCGCGGCGCAAAGGCAGACGAGGAGTTGAGCGGCTTCCGCACCGGCCGCCCATCCGTGGATAGTCAGGCGGCTGAGCTTTTCGAGACCGATCACGCTCATCAGCACGAACAGGCATGTGGCCGCCGCGATGTAATGCGGATAGAAGTAAGGGTAGAAGTTTGTGCCCAGGCTGAACGCCGCCAGCGCCAACGCAACCCACGCGAATCGCCACTCCCGCAGCGATGGCAAGAAGAACAGCAGCGCCAGATACAGCGGCGGCAGGAAAAAGAAGCGGTAGAACCGCGCGCGGGCGGCCAGTCGCTCCACATAGCCGCGGGCAGTGTCCGTCTTCGGGCCGTGCGTGGCGGCTTGCTCCTCATAGTCGAGCTGCTGATTGGGAGTGAGTTCTTCATGGGGCACGGGGTTGGGCTGGACGGTGAACGCCGCCGGCACGCCATACCGATACTGGCTGAGCATATAAGGAAGCGTCGTCCAACTGCCAGTGACTTGTCGGTTGTGAAGGAGAGTCAGTCCGGCCGCCGGCAAGACAGTAAGAGTCACCGCCGCCATCGCCCGCGCCAGGCTGCGCCAGTCTTTCGGCCCGCGCAGAGCCGGCAAGAAGTACAGTATCGCGCCCACCATCGGCAGAACGCATTCGAAGGGTCGCGCGAGCAACTGGATGCCGATTCCCAGGCCCAGCAAGACCGCATCTCGCGTGCGGCCGGCGGCGCGCAGCCGCGGCAGGGATCCAAACACCAGACAACCCGCCACCGCCGACACCGCGCCGCCCCAATACGTGTTCATCCAATAGCGGAGCGGTCCGAACTGAATGACGGCCAACAATCCACCTACCAGCGCCCAACCAGGCGTGGTCCAAGCGCGCAGCATCCAGTAGCACAGCGCGCAAAGCGCCGCTACCGAAAGCGCCACCCCGGCCCAGGGATGGCCGAAAATCAGGCTCCCGAGCGCTAGCGCCATGCCTTGCCCGAGGGGAAAGATCGAGCTGTAGCTTGGTTTCTGCAAGACGAAAATGGTTTCTAAAAACCGGTGCATCGGATGTGGCGCATTGGCCAGCCGGAAGTGGCGCAAGGTATCGGCCACCAGCAGATGCGCAAAGTCGTCGGAGCCGCTCGGCGTGGGCACGGGACTCTGCGCGAGCATTGCCAGCCGCAGCGCAAGGGGCAGGAGCGCGAGCCACAGCATCGACCATCCGGTGCGCGCCGCCAGCCTGCGCGCCCATCCGGCCAAGCCCGCGTGCGCCGCGATCAGCAAAACGAGCAGGGCCACCAGTTCCAGCTCGATGAAATCGCTCGCGCCGAAGCCGATCGGATTGTGCAGTGGCAGAAACGACCGGAAGAGATCGAACATCGGACGCTTCCATTCTAGCGTGGGACGCTTAATACAAATTAATCCAAAATGCCTTGCTCGCACGACAGCGCTTATGATAGGCTGCTGAAGGTAGTATCTATCTCACTGGAAGGAGGCGCTCATGCAATATACGTATACCGGCATTCTGGCAGAGAGCCTTCGCCCGGTTCCCGCCAGTTACCTCTAATTTCCGTTCCAAGACCGCTTCTTGACGGTCGCGGCTCGTTAACCCGTTCATAACTGTATTTGCATTTCATCTTAATGGAATTATGCTGACTTTAGTCGAACGCCAGGCGTCCCAGCCGGTTCGGGATAGCCTGATTGGCATTGAAGATCGGAACGAATTGACACCCGCGCAACGGGTAGCCGCCGAGCGCCTGCTCGCCGCCATCCGCGCCTGCAATATCGTTGCGCTGCAAGCGGCCCATGGCGCGGGCAGAACCACGGTGTTGCGCGCCGTGGCCGCCGCAACCGGAGGCGTATCGATCGGCGCCAGGGAGTTTATGACCGCATTGGCGGGCCATCAAGCCTCCGCCTTCGAAGAGGCTTTCGTATCGCTGATGGAGCGAGCGCTGGACAGCCACGACTTCGTTATCTTGGACGACCTCCATCTGATCGACGCCGTCGCGAACGCCTGCGACTACCCGCGCACCTGGCTGCTGGATATCGCGCTGACCGCGATTCTCGACCGCGTCATCGCGCGCCACCAGCGCGTGTTGTTCGGCATGCATTACCACGATGTGCCGCGGCCGGTAGAGAGCCGGGCTCTATTTGTCGAAATCGAGAGCTTCACGGCGGCCGACTACGAATTCATCTGCCGCGCGTATCTGGGCGCCGCCGCGCGCGGACTGGAATATGCGGAGATCCACCGGTTCGCGCCGGAATTGAACGCGCACCAACTCCGCAACGCGTGCGTCTGTTTGCGCGCCGATCGCGAGCTGACCACCGGCCGCTTCACGGCATACCTGGCCGAGCGGAATATGACCAGCAACGTCGAACTGGAACAGGTCGCGCCCGTTGACTGGAAGGATCTGAAGGGCTTCGACGACGTCATCCAGGCCCTCGAAGCTAAGATCGCGCTGCCGTTCGAGAATCGCGCCCTGGCCGCCGAGCTGCAACTGAAGCCCAAACGCGGCGTGTTGCTGGCCGGCCCTCCGGGCACCGGCAAGACCACCATTGGGCGTGCTCTGGCCGCCCGCCTCAAAAGCAAGTTTTTCCTGATCGACGGCACCGTGATCGCGGGAAGCGACAACTTCTACGGCCGCGTGAGGAGAATTTTCGACGCCGCCAAACGGAATGCTCCCGCCGTCGTCTTCATCGACGATGGCGACCTGATTTTCGAGAACTCGGACGGCGCCGGATTCTGCCGTTACCTGCTGACCATGCTGGACGGATTGGAGAGCGCCAGCGCGGAGCGGGTGTGCGTGATCGTCACGGCTATGGACGCGCACAGCTTGCCGCCCGCCCTGCTGCGCTCGGGCCGCATCGAACTGTGGCTGGAAACCCGCCTGCCCGACCCAGACGCGCGCGCCGCGATTCTAAGCGACCGGTTGTCCAAGGCGCCGCCGCCTCTGGCTAAGGTCGACCTTGGCGCCATCGTGGAAGCCAGCCACGGGCTGACGGGCGCGGATCTGAGGGCGGTGGTAGAGGATGGCAAACTGCTGTTCGCGCACGGCAGAGTCAGCGGAGAGCAGGCGCGTCCGGTGGAGGAATATTTCCTGGAAGCCATCGCTACGGTGCGCGCCAACCGGCGCAACTACGCCAGACGACGGCCCGCGCAATACATGGAAGCCCGCGGGTACGGCTTCATCGCGGAGTAACGGGACCATGCCATTGTGGGGCAGGACTCCAGTCCTGCGGGCCGGCGTCCACGCCGGCCTGTGTGAGTCCAGTCGGGGCTAATTTCGTTACGCGCAGAGCGGGTCCTGGAGGACCCGCGCAGGACTGGAGTCCTGCCCCACAAAGTTACTGAATCTCCACGGCTGTGTTGTCGGACGCCATCATCTGGCCTTCGCTGTCTCGCACCACCACACGCACCACGTAGCTTCCCGTCTTGACGTCGAAGCTGGACTTTACTCTAATCCCGGAATCGAGCTTCTTTTCCAGAGTTTCGTCCTTCAGCCGGAGAGTCAGCGTCCTCTGTTGACCGGCGACGTAGTTTCCATTGAGGTCGAAAAGGGCGGACACGACGGTCACGACATCCTGGTTTCGCCCATCCGCCTTTCGATAATGGAGGCTCTTGATATCCAGTAGCGTGACCACAGTGAGGTTGGCATCCACATCGCCGGAGCGGAAGAACTGCGTGCGCACGGCGAGGGGAATATCTTTGACGACCTCGCGGGAGAAGACCGCATCCTCGATATCCTGGTTGGCCAGGTCCACGGCGTCGGAATCGCGGCGCGGCGCGTAATAGCCTTTGCGCGCCTGCACGGTCAGGCCTTTGGGTTCCCGCAGCGCGATCTGAAGTTTGTGAAACTTGCCATCCGACTTCAGATTTTCCGGCGTGAAAGCCAGCACATAGATGAATTCCGGCGCGGCGGCCAGGCGCCGGAATCCGTCGCCAAGGTCGTTATTAGCGTGAAACCAATCGCCGCCCGTGGCATGCGCCAGGTCTTCCATGACCAACTCCTGGGCCATCGCCTCCTGTTGCATGAACTGGCTCACCATGGTGAGCACCTGGACGCCTCCAGCCGGCCCTGGCCGGGAGGCGTCGAATCCAGGGAGTGTCCAAAGCCCGCGCAAATCCAACGTGCTTATGATCACGTTGGCGCGGATGGCGCGATTGATGACATCGGTGATCTGCGCTTGGTCGGCGAAAGGCACCAGGAAGCCCGGCGAGGCCAGCACCAGGCTGCGCTGTCCCGGCATGGCCGCCATACGGCGGACGACCTGAACCAGCACGCTGGCGGCCAGCAGGGTCTGGTGCTCGCCCTCGTGCAGCGCGCGTTGCGCAAACCCCATAACCTCGTTCGCGGTGGCATAGGGATTTATGCTGCACGCTTGATAATTGATCAGCGCAACCTGGAGGGCCTGCGGGTCGTTCAGGTTGACGATGCGGTCCGCCATATAGTAGCTGATATCCGGACAGTCCAGGCCATGGCCGATCCCGCCGGTAACCGGGGCTGGCCGCAACCGCGCCAGCGTCTCCTGTAATCTCTCCTTTTCGTTGGTGAACTCCAGCATGACGAGTCCGGACGTGGTGTAGATGGCCGCGCGGTCGGCGGGCTGTATGGAGGCCGCGATTACGCGCCCGGCCGCGTCGCGCGCGCGCCAGGTCTTCGAACGTCGCGTGCACGTCGTCGAACAGGTAAGCCACGAAGTGGTCGGCGATTACCGGGGGCGGCGCCGGCGCGGCCGTGCCCGCTTCCGGCGGCTTGGCCTCCGGCTGCAGGTCGGGCTCCGCGGGCTCTTTTTGCAGCACGACCGGAGTGCCGGGCTTCTCGATGGAAAATCTCGCGATGGTCTGCGGCTTGCCGTTGTCCAGAAGCCGAAAGTCTTCTTTGGTGAGGTTGCCCACGGCATGGCCGTCGCGGTTGCGCACGACTGCGGTCACGGGCACCAGGTTCACCCGCGACGTAAATGTCGCGGGAGCTTCCTTCGTCTCCATTTCGGACTGCTGCGCCGTGGCGAGCGCGCCGGGCAAGAGGAGGAGAGTAAGCAAGCTGTGCAATTTCATGACTCTGCTCATTCATTCTACTCCCGGCCACGCTAAGATGGCTCTGAGTCGTGCCGATCGCTATCGTCATCTTCCTGCCGACCTACCTGGTGCTGGCTATCGGCCGTCCGCTCGCGCACGGTGCGCAGTTGCGCTTCGTCGGAGCGGAGGCGATCGGATGCCAACTCCGCCTGCGTGTAGGATGTTTTGGCGATACATCGGGCGTCCCGCCGATCAGATAATATTCAGATGTGAATATCTTATCGGGGCCGTCTGCATGGCACACGGGAATGCTCCGCAATTAGCGCGTGCGCGACAGGGCGCGCACTTCGGCTTCGGTAAGATGGCGCCACTTCCCGATCGGCAGACCGCCGATGCGAACCGGGCCAATGGCCACGCGCGTCAGCTTCAACACTTTGCTGCCGACGGCTTCCACCATCCGGCGCACCTGCCGGTTGCGGCCTTCGCCGATGGTCAGCTCGATGTGCGTGTATTTGCCGGAGTCGCGCAAGCGCTGCACCAGGGCTGGACGCGTGGGACCATCGCTCAACTGTACGCCTTCGCGCAGACGCGCGATCTGTTGGTCCGCCAGCCGGTCCGCGCATTTCGCCTGATATGTCTTCGGAACCTTGAAATCGGGATTGGTCAGGCGTTCGGCGAACTCGGTGTCGTTGGTCATGATCAGCAGTCCGGTGGTGTCGAGGTCCAGGCGGCCGACCGGGACCAGCCACACGCCCGCGTCCCGCACCAGATCGTAAACGGTGGGCCGGCCTTGCGGATCGGTATAAGTCGTGAGATAGCCTTTGGGTTTGTAGAGCAGGAGATAGACCTTCTTTACGCCGCGCACGGGCTTTCCATCCAGGGTAACGCGGTCGCGCTCCAGGTCCACCCAATGGTCGGGCGTTTGCACGACTTTGCCGTTCACGCGGACGCGGCCCGCGCCGATCCAGCTTCGCGCCTCGGTGCGTGAACCCAGGCCGGCTTTGGACAGCACTCTCTCCAGTGTCTTCAACGGGCGCCGCGGGGGCATCTTGCTATATTAAAACAAGGTCCTCCGATTGTCTGGAACTTTGCTGGTGAGGGGGGCGCGGCAACTGATCACCTTGCGCGGCTCGGCGGAGCCCAGGCGCGGCACCGCTCTCAAAGAACTCGGAATCATTCGGGATGGCGCAATGTTGATCGAGGACGGGCGCATCGTCGAAGTGGGCCTCAGCAGGCGCGTGGAGAACCTCGCGCTGGCGCACCGATCGCAGGAGATCGATGCCACGGGGCATGTGGTAATGCCGGGTTTTGTGGACTGCCACGCGCACTTGGTCTGGGGCGTTCCGTTGCTGGACGAGTACGAGGACGGCATCGAGGCCGGCGCCCCGGAGCCTGCGCCTGGAAGCGCGCCCACCGTTCACGATTTGCGCAACAATTCCGCCAGGCGCCTGGAATCGCGCGCGCGCCAGTTTGTGAACGCCATGGTCCGGCATGGAACGACCAGTCTGGAGGCCAAATCGGGCTACGGCCTGGACGCCAGAAGCGAGCTCAAGATCCTGCGCGTGCATGCCATGCTGGATCGCGAGCCGCTGGATATCGTGTCCACGTTCCTGGTCCCGCGGTGCATTCCCGCCGGGCACGCGGGCGACCCCGCCGGCTACCTCTCATGGACCTGCCGCGAGCTGCTGCCGGGGATCCAGCGTAGAGCGTACGCGCGTTTCGCCGGACTTCGCGGCGGCGGGACGGCCTTCAACATGGAGCAAAGCCGCCACTACCTGGGGACGGCGCGCGGCCTCGGATTCCAACTCAAGATCCACGCGGGCCCAGACGCGGCGCAGGCTGCCGTGCGCCTGGCGGTGGAAGTGGGGGCGGCCACCGTAGAACACCTGCAAAATGCCGGACCGGCGGATGTGGACCTGCTGGCGCGTTCGACCACTTTGGCGGTGTTACTGCCCGGCGCAGCCTTCCAGCATGGCTTTGGGCATAGCTTCGATCATGGCCGCGGGTGCGCATCCGCGCGGCAACTCATCGATGCAGGCGCGGCGGTGGCGCTGGGCAGCAACTTCAATCCGGGCGCCAGCTCGACTTGCAGTATGCCGGCCATTGTAGCGCTGGCGTGCGCGCACTGGGGGATGAGTCCCGCGGAAGCGATCTGCGCGGCGACCTTCAATGCGGCCTGCGCTATCGGATCGGGACCCGCGGCCGGTTCGCTTGAAGTGGGCAAGCCCGCGGATTTCATCGTGCTGAACGCCGCGGATTACCGCGAGATTCCGTATCGTTTCGGAGTCAACCTGGTGAACCGGACGGTGAAGCGCGGGGTGACGATTTATCAGGAGGGGAAGGTCGCGGCGCGGTAAGTCTACCGGGTTTGCTCCGACGAGATTTGCCAGAGGTCCGCGTTCCGCACCAGCGTCATGCGTTCCTCCTCTTCGCCGGCCGAGTGCCGGCGTCCGGAGAACTGCCAATGCTTGCGGAAAGTGGCCACCGCGCGGGTGTCGTTCACCGGCGTAATGCCGACGCCGGATATGCGATAGAAGTCCAGATGTCCGTAGCGTGCGCGGCCCTGCCGGATGCTCTGGCGCACCGCCTCGCGTGCTACATCGTGCCGGTCGAAGTAAGTGCTCACTATGGGCGCATAGCATTGCGCGGCTGCCTCGACGTCGCCGCGTTTGAGCGCGCCCGCCCAGCGATCGAGGAGCCGATGAACTCCGGCCGTGTCCGGCTCGGGCGGGGCGGGTGTGCCTTCCACGATGGGCCGCGCGGGCGGCGGAGCCGGAGTGGCCGCCGCGATACGTTCCACGCCGGCGTCCGGATGCCACCACAGATAGCCGAGCGCGCCCCCCACCAGTCCGAGCAGGATGGCGGCCATGTACCAAGGCCAGCGCTTTCGGGCGGGACGCTCGGGTCCGGACTCGGGCATCGATTGACGGGGACGCGGCGCGGGCCACGTCATCAGCGGCGGCGGGCTCGCGGGCGGCGCTGGCATCCTTGCCGGCGGCGCTGGCGCGATGTGCCCGCAGCGGTGGATAAAGAAGTCCGCGTCGCTCGATCCCATCAAACCGGGTTTCACCAACAGCACCAGATCCTCGCCGGGCGCAAAATGCGCGCGCATGAGATCTTCGTCTTCCGGGAAAAGCTCGAACTCCGCGAGCGTTTGACTGCGATAGAAGCCCAGCACCGACAGGCCCGGCTGCGCGGCGCCGCGAAACCACTGCACAGTCTCTTCGAGCAGCGCGCGGTCGGTATCGGAGAGGCGGTAAGAAGGACCGAAGCGATGCTCCGAGGGGACCGGCTCGAAATCCTCCACCAGGATGCGATCTTCTTCGCGCCGGCCGAGCAGAATCCCGCCCGTCTCCGCGCAACGGTGCGGCGCGGCGGCGAAAGCTTCGCTGACTTCCCGGTGGATGCCATCCATGGCGCGCCGGCGAATGTCGATGGGCGGCGACTCCGGCGCGTGCCAAGTCACATACTCGAGTTGCATTTCCTGGCTGGCAGATAGTCCTGGCATACGTTAACGGCTACCTAGTGAGACGGCGCGGCATGGGGACACGTTGCGAAAACCCTCACCGGCTGAAGCCAGTGCCACCAAGGCTTCGCAGTAAGTCCACCGCCGACGCTATATCTCGCTGGCGTTGTATAGGGTCGCTGGCTTCGCGCTCGATAATAAGTGGACCTTTGTAACCAATCTCCTTCAACTTAGCGATGAACAACTCCATTCCGACCGAACCTTGGCCCAGCGGCCGCTCGCGGCCCAGCGCGCCGCCGATCGCCCTGGGCGGCCAGTCGCCGTCCTTGCAGTGTACCGTAACCACGTACGGCGCGAGCGTATCCAGCGCGGCGATCGGGTCGCCGGTCCCATAGAGTATCATGTTGGCCGGATCGAAATTGATGCGCAGATTCGCGCGGTCCGCCGACAACAGAAACGCGCGCAATACGGGCGCGGACTCCTGGCCGGTCTCGAGGGCGAATGTCTGGCCGTATCCGGCGGCATGATCGCACACGCGGCGCACCATTTCCTGCACGGCTTTGTAGTCCTCCGCCAAGCGGTCTTCGGGGACGAAGCCGATATGGGTGGCGATGCCTGGCACGCCGAGTTCGGCGGCGAAATCGCCGACCGCCATGGTGCGCAACTCCCGTTCCGCGCGCGTAGCCGGCGGTACGAAGCCCACTGTCCGGCGGACCGTAGGAATGTCGGCGTAGCTTTCACCTATATAAGCTGCAAACACCGTAGCCACCGTAAAGTTCTCATCGGCCAGCGTCTGTTTCCAGAGTGCCGCCGCGCCTGGCAGCGGCAGGTCCCCGGGGATGCCTATCTGGCCGCATCGCACGCCCCACGATTTCAGCTCCCGTACGGTTTCATACGGATCGCGCCCAGCCCAAAACATGACTCCGATTTCCAATTCGTTCAAAGGTGGCATGCGATCTTCTCTCCGTTTCGATTGCGGGATTCCAGCATGAGATGCGCCAACTTCACGGCCGCGGCGGATTCTTCGGGCGGGCACGCCAGCGGTTTTACGCCGTGCGCGGCGCAGTCGAGAAAGTATTCGAGTTCGGCGCGGTAGCCGTCGGTCTCTGGCACATGGAGCGGATGCGGACAGCCGTCCGCGCCGTATTCGGCTAGAGGCGCGCCAGCAGAGCTGAATTCCAGCGTGCCGTTGTCCGCCACGATGGTGAACTCCATCGAAAATGGGTAAGCCGCGGGATGATGCCAGCCGCCCGAGATGGCCACGGCGCCGATGGACGGATACCAGAATTGCGCCAGGATCCAATCCACGCCGTGCGGCAGATCCTCGAATCCGGAGGCGGTGACGGCTTCCGGGGCGCCGAACAGGTGCAGGCAGAAATCGATGTCGTGGATCAGCAGGTCGAATACTCCGCCGCCACTTTGCGCCGGGTCGGTGAGCCACGCGCTCCAGGCGGGCGCGGCGCATCGGCGGCGAAAAATGGCCGCGCGCACGGCTCCCAATCGGCCGGAGCGCAGGATATCGGAGGTGGCGCGATACGGCGGAATGAAGCGCACCACCTGCGCGGCCATCAAGACGCGGCCGTGACGTTCGGCCGCGGCGATCATGCGATCGGCGGCGGCGCCGTCGAGGGCCATGGGCTTCTCGACCAACACGTGTTTGCCCCGGGCGAGCGCCAGCAACGCGATGCGCGCATGCAGGTGCGTGGGCAGGCAGATGTCGACGGCCTGGACCGCGGAATCCAGCACGGCCTCCTCGGCGCTCGCGTACTGGGCTACCGCGGAGAAATCCAGCTTCTCGCCCGGGCCTCCGAGATTGCCCTGGACGCCGGTAAAGTCGCCCGCGAGGCGGCGCGGGTCGCGACTGGCCACCGCGGCCAACTCAGCGCCGGCGATTTGCCGCCACGCCCGCACGTGGGTACCGCCCATGAAACCCAAGCCGAGAACCGCGATTTTCATGACGGCTTCCGCGCGACGAACATCTTCAGCGGCGGAAAGGTGTCGCCCCAGAACGGGCCCCGCCATTCGACCGCCAATCCCTCGCTGGCGAGCACCGCCGCGTACTTCCCGGTGAGCCTGTAATCGGAGATCACGGCCCTGCCGCCGGGCCGCAAGACACGCGCGATCTCGCGGCAGGCGCGGGCGCGGCCCGCGCGGTTCGGGATGTTATGGATGCACAGGTTCGAGACTACCACGTCGAACGAAGCGTCCGGGAAAGTCATCTGGCTGGCGTCTTCGGTGCGCAGTTCCACCTTGCCGCTCACGCCTTCCATCGCTACGTTGGCCTGCGTGCGCTCGATGGCGTTGCCGGCCATGTCCCTGGCGCTCCAGATATCGATACCTATCGCGCGCCCCGTGGTCAGCCGTTTCGCAGCGCCGACGACCAGCAGCCCGCGGCCGGTGCCGACATCCAGCACGCGCTCGCTGCCGGTCCACGGAACTTGCGCCAGCATGCGGTCGCGGTGCCGGAACTTGCCCCACTTCACGTAGACGAACATCAGCACGCCTTCCAGCAGAAAGATGCCGCCGGTGATCCGCGGGGCGTAGCCGAAATCGAAGGTGACCGCGCCGACAGCGAACGGGCGCGCGAAAGGGCCAAGGGCCAGGCAGAGTGCGCCGAGGGCGAAGAACATGGCCAGGACGCCGGGCGCATCGATGCCGTAATCGGGACGTTTGGGCATGCGGGCCGTGGTCACCTGGGGGCGTACGTTTTCGAGTATTTGTTGCGGGTGTTGGTCACCACGAAGCCGCCATCGGGATGCACGGTCACGTGGATCCAATTCCCTTGATCGCCCACTTCATCCGTGTTGGCGATGAATGTGTCGGGCGCGTTATTGTCCTTGCCGCCGGCGATGGCATAATGCAACTGCCAGATATCTTCGAGGCCCGGCGAAGTGTGGATGGTTTGCCAGACGGACGCCGAACCTCCTTTTCGCGCGCCATTATCCATGATGGCCACGCGCGGATGAATGCCCTGCACGAAAGCCGGAGAGCCGGAGAGATCCGAGCCGTGGTGCGAGACGACGTAGAGATCCACCGTGCCGACTTTGTTATTTGGGCAGACCAACTCGTGCTCCTTGTTCCAGGTGAGGTCGCCCATGTCCAGGATACGGAAGTTTCCGAACGCGATCAGCGTGCCTACGGAGCGGGCGTTTTCAGTGGCGTCGGGGGCCCGCAGTTTGGCGCCCGCGCAGAGCGGATTGGCTTGCCCGGCGCCGGGCAGGGGGTCTGCGATCTCGTCGCCATCGGCGGTCAGCACCTGTACGTCGAGGCCTTTGATCGGAATGGCGACGCCGGGCTTGGCCAGGATGTGCGTGCCCTTCGCGCGGTATTCCAGGTAGGCGGCGTAAAGCTCCTTGGCGCGTTGGTCCTGCTCGACGCTTTCGCCGTGGTCGATGAAGTTGCGGATAGGCAGCTTGCGGGCGAGCTGCGGTACGCCGCCGACGTGGTCTTCGTGAAAGTGGGTGATCAGGAGGTAATCGATGGCTTTCACACCGGCGTGCTTGGCAGCCGCGGCGATGCGGTCGGCGTCGCGGCTATTGTTGCCGGACCAACCTGTATCGATGAGCAGGGATTGGCCGGAAGGCGCCACGAACAGCGTGGCCTGGCCGCCTTCTACGTCGATGAAATAGATTTCGAGATTCTTGGCGGCGGGGAGCAGGGCGGCGCCCGCGAGGGCTAGCAGGGGAACGAGGAATGCGCGCATGGGTAGATTTTAACGCTTGTTAGTTAGCTTTCAGCTTTCAGCAAAATTGGTGGGGCGGAAGGCGCGAGTTGCAGCCACAAGCGTTGCTCGGGCGTCTCGGGCACAGCCTGGCCGCGGGCGGAACTGACAACCTCGATTGCCAGTTCGGGATCGATCCCTGCATTTGCCAGAACTGCCGCCGCAATCCGGCCCGAGCGGCCAAGGGTCTGACGGCAGTGCACCGCAACGTGCTGCCCTCTTTCCAATGCGTCTGAAATATCGGCAATGAGCGAGAAAGCCGCCGCCGCGGACGCTGGCACCCCGCGATCCGGGATCGGGAATGAGATGAAGCGAATGCCATTTGCCAGCGCGGCCTTAGGCTCGTCAACCAGGGCATCCCCTTCCAGCAGGGACACGACAACATCGATGCCGGCCTGCCGCCAGCCGCTTGCCTCGTCCGCCAGCCAGTCCCCTCCCCTAGGCCGGGCAGCGACAGCCAGCCGCCCGCGCCATGGGCCTGGTATCCAAAAAAGTTCGGGACTCATGATTCTCTTTCCATTATCTCCCGCCGAAGCTGGTGAATGTCCACGCCGCGTTCGAGGAGGATGGATAGCCGGTGATGGCCATCGAGGACCGTTCCGTCCGTCCGGACCTTTAGCGAACCTGGCTGCCCGGATGCAGCGAGGACTTGATAGCGTCGGTCGACAGACGGCGGAGTGCTTCGAGCTTGACGCGGTTCAACGCATCGTCGGAATACAGGAATTTCAGTTTCGGTCTTGGCGCGGACAGCATCTGGGTCTCTACCCGACATTGTGCGAGTAGAAGACAGGAAATCTCATTCGGGTGTGCGCCTGGCCCACTCTAGCTTAGTTTAGCTAGCCTTCAGTTTTCAGCTCTCAGCTTCCAGCCGGAGGCGGGTCTGGAGACCCGCCGCAGGCTGCCAGCCTGCCCCACTCTAGGGCGCGGTAACTTCGACAGGGTCGGAGAGTTTGCTCTCCACCTTATTGCTTTTGACCGCGCTGACGGCGTAGCGATAAGCCTTGCCGGCTTCGATCTTGTGGTCGCTGTATGCGGGTAGTTCCTGTGAATCTGCCAGCCGCTCGAAGGCTCCGTTGGCGAGCGCCCGATAGACGCGATATCCGGCTATATTCGGCTCGGTGTTGCGCTCCCAAACCAACTCGATGCTGGCGGTGGAGGGCACCGCGGCGAGGCCCGCGGGCGCGGCGGGCGGGAAGGTGTCCAGCGGGGTGAGGGCCGCCTCGTTGGACAAGTCGCTCTGCGCCTCGCCCGCTCCCGCCTTAACGATGGACTGCACCAGGTAGCGGTATGGTTTGCCGAACTCGGCGGTGGCGTCGATGTATTCGGGCTTGGGGGAGCGGCCGATCTCTCTGTAATCCGGCTCATCCGGACCGCGCCGCAAGACAATAAAAGCGCTTGCCGCGCCATGCCAGGCGAGGCGCACGCCCTGCGGCACCGCCGCGGCGCTCAAATCTTGCGGTTGTTCCGGCGGGGCCACCAAGGTCAGCTCGGCCGGGGTCGACCAGCCCGCGTCGTGTCCATTCGCGCCGATAATCTTGACCGCGATCAGCACCTGCTTGCCGATCCACTCGGTGGCCGGAATGCGATACTCGGCGATGCCGTTGGCAGTGGTGCCGCCGCCCACGGCTTTGGCGCCGGCGGCCCACGCATCGGCATTAAACGGCCCCTTGGGCTTCGGTCCGATGCGCAGGTCCAGCCGCACGCTGCTTTTGATGAGCACCCCTTCAGTGGTCAAAGTCGGCAAGGTTACGTGTGCGATGATGGTGGTCCCGCGCTGTACGGCGGCCAAGTTTTCACCGCGCCCCGGAATGTTCATCAAGGGAGGCAACGGCTGCCCGATATATCCGCAGCCGCACCAAAGCAGCAAAGGGGCGACGATGCAAACCGACGCGCGCACGCGCGGAACTAAGGTCATGGCTTCAGGGCGATCGACTCCGGCTGGCTGCAATACCGCTGGTTGCCGGCTCCCGTGACGCAGATCGTCAGGTTGGAGGTCACACCTTGCAGATCGGATGGCACAGCCACGTTGACCTGCTGCAAGCCTGGTAGACCGGGCGCTGCGCCGGCGTAAAGCGGAACCAGGTTGCCGCGATTCTGAATGGTTACCGTGAAGGCGCCGCCGGAGTCCGGCATGCCCGTACCAAAGATCTGCAGAACCGATCCCAAAGGCGCGGGGTTGGCGGGAGAGTTCACGGTGTTGTCCTGGTTCAGTACGCCCGGAGTGAAGATGGCGGGCGCGATAGCCGTGAGCGGAACGGTGAACGGAGCGCTGCTCGCGCTGTCGACGGTCACCACCAGCGTGGCCGACGACTGGCCGGTAAGCGCGGGCGGAATCCGCAGGTTGATCTGCTGCGCGCCGGTGTAGAGCAGCGTGGCCGGCGTTCCATTGAAGGTGACCGATATGTTCTGTCCCGCCAGGTTGCTTCCAAAGACGCTTGCCAGCGAGCCGGGCGCCACGGGTCCGGGATGAAAATCGGCAGCGTTGGTAACGCTGCCGACGACCACGGACGGTACAGGCGTGGAAGTAGCCACGGCCGCGGTAACCGTCAGAGTAAGTGGAAGCGTTTGGCTGCCCGCGACGGGTCCGCCATCGATGGTTATGGTGGCTTGATAGGTGCCCGGTGCGAGCGTGGCAGGATTGACAAAAGGTATGATCACGGTGCTGTCGACCCCGAAGGACGGCGAGACCGACGCCCAGCCCGAGCCGGTGGCGTAGGCGATACTGGCGGTCCAGTCGAGCACGCCGCCCCTGGCATTCTTCACCTGAATGACGCCCGCCGCGGATTGCGGTCCTCCAGCCACCTTGGTAGTTACCAGAGACGACGCCGTGACTTGCAAGAGAGGCAAGTAAGAGGCGTTGCAATCTTTGTCGGCAGTGCAATCCGACGGCGGCGTGACGGCCACGAAGCGCGGTATGGGCGCGGTGGCGGATGCGGTAGGCACCGATGAAACGGGAGCCAGCGAGAGGCTGCCACTGGATGTTGACGGCGGACTGTCGGCGGGGATGGCGAAGAAGTTCGGAATCTGCGCGCTTTCGGTATTGGCGGCGTCGGCGGCCGCAACTTCATACACGGCGTAGCCCGCGCCATTGGTGAGGGGCACGGGGTTAGCTCCGTTGAGCACCAGCACTCCGGAGCCGTTGGGAGGGGGAAGTGTTGTGAGCGTACCGCCCGCGCCAGCCGCGTCCGCGTTCAGGACACGGACCAGCAGCAGCGTGTTGCTGCCGGCGGTGTACTGGCCAACCATGGCCGGGGTTCCCAAATCGCCGCCGGAGGTGGGCACGGTGGCGCTCGATCCGGCGACCGCATCGGGAACATAGATGGCGGCGCCGGCGGGGACGCCTGAATAGGAGAGCAGGAAGCGCGTGCCGGTGTCGCTAGTGGGATCCTTCGGCTGGAAAGACGCCGGGAAGCCCTCGGTGACGCGCGTGGTTTGCTCAGCGGTCCCAGCGGAAAACAAGCTGCTCAAACTGACGCTGGACGGCGTGGGCGAGCCTGTGCAGGTGACGGCGGAGTTCATACTGGTGGCCAGCAGACCCTGCTGCGCCGTAGCCAGGGTGACGGGATTATTATCGATCAGCAGCGAGCCCCCGAGGTAAGCCTGGATGGGCACCTGCTGCTGCAGGCCGAGTTGGTTCACATTGGCGCGGAGATCGTCGACCAATATAAAAAATGCGCCGTTGGCAGGCACCGTAAATTGAAAGCCGTTGAACGAAATGCTTTGGTTGGTGACCAGGCCGGATACGCCCGACGGGACGGTCCCCGTGCTGGTTTCGAAGCTGAGCGAGGCATCCGTGGAGTACCCGCTGGAGTTGATACGATTGGTGATGGCGACCGGAAGGTAAACGTTCAGGCTTCCGGTAACTGCGGCGCCGGGCGTGCCGGTGCACTGCAGAACGATGTCGCCCAGGCGTTCCGCGACGCCTTCGGAGTGCACGATGGTCGGTGCGGCGACGGCGGTGCAGGTGGTTGGTTGTTGGGCGAATATGCCGGCTGGGAGCGTCAATAACAGGATAAAGATGAAAGAGAGATAAAAAGACTTCATGCTGTTTATTGTAACGGAGTTGCGACCGGCGATGCGGCGACACGGTCGAACACCCACTGAACCACCCACTGAACGTTTGACTGCGCCGCTGCGGCGGGGATAAATCCCGCCCCCCAAAGCGCTTTCTATTTACTTACTCCTCGCGGAGGGCAGCCACTGGGTCCAGGCGGGCGGCGCGGTGCGCGGGCAGATAGGCCGCGATGCCGGTGGCGATTCCGAGCACGAGCGCCGCCAAGGCCAGCGGCGCCGCATCGTACGGCTTCACGCCGTATAGCAGGTTGGCGACGAGGCGGCCGGCGGCCAGCGACGCGCCCAAGCCGAGCAGCGTGCCGACGGCCAGCATGGCGGCCACTTCGCGCAGCACCAGCCAGACTACCGACGCGGGCTGCGCGCCGAGCGCCATGCGGATGCCGATCTCGGCCTGCCGGCGCGCCACGCCGTAAGCCGTCACGCCGTACAGCCCGACCATGGCGAGCAGCAGCGCGAGTCCGCCGAAGAAGGCGGACAGCAGTGCTACCATGCGGGGCTGCAGGAGCGAGTCGTTCACCTGGGTTTCGAAGTTGTGAAACTCGAGCGCAATGTCGCGATTCACTTCGCCGACGGCCGCACGCACCGCTGGGATCAATGTCTTGACCGGGCGCTCGGAGCGGACCGCGAAGGTTACTTCCGGAAACCGATCGGCGTACTGCGCACAGGGGAAGTATGCCGACAGGAGCAGGTCCTCGTGGACCTCCTGATACTTGGTATCCTTGACCACGCCGATCACCTGATAGACCTGTTTTCCGGCGGGCCACTCGTAGCGGATAGTCTTGCCGATGGGATTGGCTTCTCCGAAGAAACGCCGGGCAGCCGACTCGCCGATCACCATCACTTTGGGCGCGCCGGCGTCGTCGTGCGCGGAGAAATCGCGGCCCAACAGCAGCGGCGTACGCATGGTCGCGAAGTATCCTGGCGAGACGGCATTGAAATACACGATCGTGTCGTCTTTTCCTTTTGGAGTGTAGCCTTCGGGTTCCACGAAGTTGTTCCACGCATCGCCGCTGATGGGTGTGAGCAGGGAACTGGAGGCCGCTACCACGCCGGGGATGGCGCGCAGGCGCTCCACGATCTCGCCGTACACGCGGGGGCGCCGCTCCTTGGGAATGTTGGACGTCATGGTGGCGGCCCGCACGAGGAGAACATTGTGGCGGTTGAAGCCCAGATCGGTACCCAACAGATTGCGGAACGTGCCGAGAAACAAGCCCGCTCCCACCAGCAGCATCAGCGACAGAGCGACCTGAAAGGTGACCAGCGCGCGTCCCAGACCGAGGCGGCCCGACACCATGCCGCGGGAGTGCTCTTTCAGGGCGTTGTTGGGCGAGATGCTCGTGGCGCGCAGGGCTGGGACGAGTCCAAATAGAAGCCCGGTGAGAACGGCCACGCCCATGGTGAAGGCGAGCACGCGCAGATCCGGGGCGGTGTCGAGTTGGAGGTCACTGCCGGCTTTGGACAGGAAGCGGACCAGCAGTTGGCTTCCCCAGACGGCGAAGAGCAAGCCGCCCGCCGCGCCCAATACGGAGAGCAGCAGACTCTCCGACATAAGCTGGCGAATCACGCGGCGGCGCGCAGCGCCAATCGCCATGCGGATGGAGATCTCGCGCTGGCGGGCGGCGGCGCGGGCCAGCAACAGGTTGGCGATATTGGCGCAGGCGATCAGCAGGACCAGGCCGACTACCGCCATGAGGGTGAAGAGGGCCGTGCGGTACTGGTGGCCTGTATCCGAGAAGCCAGTGGCGGCGGGCCGCAGGGCGAATTGGCGGCGCAGGTCGTTCGCGCCCCATTCCGGGAGAAGCGTGGCCCGATAGATCTCCGGCGCCAGCGCCTTCATTTTGGCTTCCGCTTGTTGCGGAGTCTCGCCCGGCGGCAGCCGGCCCAGAATGCGCAGCCACCACGAGCTTCGGGAGTCCAAGTAGCTGTGATCGGTGTGCAGGATCGGCTCGCATCCGATGGGGATGGCGACATCGTAGGCGGTGTCTACGTCGAGGCCCCTGAACCAAGGCGGAGTCACGCCGACGATCGTGAATGGGTGGCGGTTCAGCCGGATGGGTTTGCCGACGATCGCGGGATCGCCCGCGAAATGCCGCTTCCAGAATCCGTGACTGATCACCGCCACGGGTCCGGCATGCCCGCCGCCGTGGAGATCGTCATCCGGCGTGAAAACGCGGCCGCGCATGGCGGGCACGCCCAGGACGCGGAAATAATCGCCGCTGACCCACAGCCCTTCCGCGAAATGGCTTTCGCCGCCGGCGGCCAGATCGAAGCGGTTCGCGCTGAAGGCCAGGGTGCCCGAGAAAGCCTGCTGGTGATCGCGCACCTGCTCCCAGATCGGGTTAGTGACATAGGGGTTATAGGCGCTGCCTTCCGGGGCGGCGAGTTGCACCAGGCGCTGCGGATCTTCGACCGGGAGCGAGCGCAGCATCACGGCGTTGAGGATGCTGAAAATGGCCGTGTTCGCGCCGATGCCGAGCGCGAGAGACAGGATGGCCGTGGCGGCGAATCCGGGATTGGCGCGCAGGGTTCGCAGGGCGTAGCGGGTGTCCTGGGCGAGGGTGTCGAGGAACGGCCAGATCCAGACGGCGCGGCTGGCTTCGGCTAGTTGGGTGGCGTTGCCGAGGGAGCGGTTCTGGGATCCGCCGGCTGAAGCCTGCGCTACCAGGTCGCGATGCAGGCGCATCTCGTCGGCCAGATCCTGTTCGTTTCGCCCGCTATTAATGAGATATCGCAATCTGCGCCATATTTCGCCCATATTCACTCCTCTCGCAGCGCGGCCATGGGATCCAGGCGCGCGGCGCGATGCGCGGGCAGATAAGCCGCGATTCCAGTGGCGATTCCCAACACCACGGCCGCGATGGCGAGCGGCGCCGCGTCGTGCGGCTTTACGCCATAAAGCAGACTGGCGACCAGCCGTCCGGCGGCCAGCGATGCGCCCAATCCGAGCAGCGTGCCGATAGCCAGCATCGCGGCCACTTCGCGCAGCACCAGCCAGACGACAGAGCCCGGCTGCGCGCCGAGCGCCATGCGGATGCCGATTTCGGCTTGCCGCCGCGCGACTCCGTAAGCGGTGACGCCGTAGAGCCCGATCATGGCCAGCAGCAGCGCCAGACCGCCGAAGAAGGCCGCTAGCATGGCCACCATGCGGGGCTGCAGCAGAGAGTCGTTCACCTGGGTTTCGAAGTTGCGAAACTCGAGCGAAATGCCGCGATTCACCTCGCCGATGGCCGCACGCACGGCTGGGATGAACGCCTCGACCGGGCGTTCGGAGCGCACCTCGAAAGTGACTTCCGGCCAGAAATCGGTATCCTGGGCGCAAGCGACATACGCGGACAGGAGCGGGGTCTCGTTGACCTCCTGATACTTGATATCTTTCACCACGCCGATCACCTGGTAGACCGCATGAATGCCAGGGTGACTCTCCGCGCGGATGGTTTTGCCGATGGGATTGGCGCGCCCGAAGAAACGGCGGGCAGCGGACTCGTCAATCACCATCGCCTTGGGCGCGGCGGCATCGTCGTGCGCCGAGAAATCGCGGCCCAGCAATAGGGGCGTGCGCATGGTGGCGAAGTATTCCGGCGAAACACGGTTCATATACAACATCGTGTCGTCCTGACCCTTCGATACGTAGCCCGCGGGTTCCACCATATTGTTCCAGGTGGTGCCGCTAATGGGTGTCAACCCGGAGCTGGACGCCGCTACTACGCCGGGAATGGCGCGCAGGCGGTCTACAATCTCGCGGTAGACGCGCGGGCGCTGCTCCTTCGGAACATCTGACTGCATCATGCTTGCGTTGACCAGAAGAACGTTGTGGCGGCTAAAGCCCAGATCGGTGGTCAACAGATTGCGGAGCGTGCCCAGGAACAGGCCCGCGCCCACCAGCAGCATCAGCGACAGCGCGACCTGACCTGTTACCAGCGCGCGGCCGAGACCGAAGCGGCCAGGGGCCATGCCGCGAGCGTGCTCCTTCAAGACGTTGTTGGGCGAGACGCTGGTGGCGCGCAGGGCGGGGGCGAGTCCGAAAAGAAGCCCAGTTAAAACGGCCACGCACATGGTGAAGGCGAGCACGCGCAGGTCCGGCGCGGTGTCGAGTTGGAGTTCGCCGCCAGTCTTCGACAGGAAGTGGACCAGCAGGCGGCTTCCCCAGACGGCGAAGAGCAGTCCTCCCACCGCACCCAATATGGAGAGCAGCAGGCTTTCGGACATAAGCTGGCGCATCACGCGGCGGCGCGCCGCGCCGATGGCCATGCGGATGGAGATCTCGCGTTGGCGGGCGGCGGCGCGGGCCAGCAGTAGATTGGCGAGGTTGGCGCAGGCGATTAGCAGCACCAGGCCGACCACCACCATGAGGGTGAATAGCGCCGTGCGGTACTGCGATCCCGTTTCGGAGAAGCCCGTGGCGGCAGGACGCAGGCCGAACGACCGCTTCAGGTATTGCCGCTGGCCGTCCGCATCCCAATTCGGGGGAAGGGTGGCGCGGTCCACTTCCGGCGCCAGCGCCTTCATTTTGGCGTCCGCCTGCGGTAGAGTCTCGCCTGGCTTGAGACGGCCCAGGATGCGCAGCCACCACCAGCTTCGGGCGGCCAATGCACTGCGATCCGTATGCAGGATTGGCTCGCATCCGATAGGGATGGCGACATCATAATGCGTATCCACATCCAGGCCCGTGAACCAGGGCGGCGTCACGCCGACGATCGTGAATAGGTGGCGGTCCAGCCTGACCGTCTTGCCAACGATATCGGGATCGCTGGCGAAATGGCGCTTCCAGAATGTATGACTGATCACCGCGACTGGTCCGGCGCGCCCGCCACCGTGCAGATCGTCATCGGGCGTGAAGACGCGGCCGCGCATGGCGGGCACGCCCAGGACGCGGAAGTAATCGCCGCTGACCCAAAGGCCTTCCACGAAATGGCTCTCCCCGCCCGCGGTCAGGTCGAAGCGGTCCGGAAAGTAGGCCAAGGTACCGGAGAAGGCCTGCTGCCGATCGCGCACCTCTTCCCAAATCGGGTTAGTGAAATTGATGGACAGCGGGCTGGTGCCGCTGGAATTGGGAGAGCCCAGTTGCACGAGCCGCTGCGGATCTTCCACCGGCAGCGAGCGCAGCATGACGGCATTGAGGATGCTGAAAATGGCCGTGTTGGCGCCTATGCCTAGGGCGAGGGACAGGACGGCGGTGGCGGCGAATCCGGGATTAGCGCGCAGGGTACGCAGGGCATAGCGGGCGTCTTGGACCAGGGTTTCGAGGAACGGCCAGATCCAGACGGCGCGGCTGTTTTCGTGGAGTTGGGTCAGGTTGCCGAGGGAGCGGGTGGGGGATTGAGATAACAGATCCCGATGCAAGCGCATTTCGTCGGCCAGGTCTTGCGCGTGCTGGTTACGGTTAAGAAGGTAGCGCAGTCTGCGCCTTAGTTCGCCCATACGGTTCTCCTCCCGCGGTGTGGGCGCCCTGCGAGGGCGCCGCAGGCTACGAGCCTGCCCCACTGACATAGTTAGACTATGTCAGATTTGGTTCGTTAGGTCAAGAGGCTAATTTATGTCGTAGGTGTGGATGTCTTGGCCCTCCAGATATTTGTCGAACCAGGCGACGATATGCTGCAGGCGCTCGACGCGATGGACCGGCTTGCCGGAGCGCGACAGCTCGTGCGATTCGCCCGGAAAACGCACCATCACTGCCGTCTTGTGCTGGTACTTCAGCGCGCGGAACATCTGCTCGCCGCCCGCGCCCGGCGGGGTACGGAAATCGGCTTCGCCTTCGATCAGCATCAGCGGCGTGGCGATCTTATCGACGTAGGTGATGGGCGACCGTTCTTTGAAATCGGCTTCCTGTTCCCAAGGTGCGCCGCGGAACCAGAAGGGCGTGAAGAGAGTGAAGTCGGCGGTGTACCAGAAGTCGCGCCAATCGGCGATGGATCGCTGAGAGACGGCGGCCTTGAAGCGGGTGGTGTGGCCGACGGTCCAGTTGGTGAGCACCCCGCCGCCGCTGCCGCCAGTGACGCCGAGTTTGGCGGGGTCCACCCAACCGCGTGCGATGAGCTCGTCGACGCCGGCCATGAGGTCCTTGAAATCGTCGCCCGGATAAGCGTACTGGATGATGTTGCCGAATTCCTGGCCATAGCTGGTGCTACCGCGCGGATTGGGATAGAGCACGATGTAGCCTTTGGCGGCCATCCACTGGAATTCGTGATCGAAGGTGTAGCCGTAGGCGGCGTGCGGCCCGCCGTGGATGTCGAGAATGAGCGGGTATTTTTTGGCCGGATTAAAATCGGGCGGCCGCTGCACCCAAGCCTGGATGCGACGGCCGTCGAAGCTCTGGTACCAGATCGTTTCGGGCTCGGCGAGGTTGAGGGTAGCGAACAGATCGTCGTTGATGTGGGTGAGACGGTCGAGGCGGCCCGAGGCAGCGTCGAGCAGGTACAGGTCGCCGATGTTGGTGGGCGTTGAAATGAGCACGGCGGCCTTCGATCCATCGGGCGTGGCGCTATAGGAATAGACGTTTTGGTCGCCGCTGGTGAGCGCCTCCACCTTGCCCGTTTCGGCGTCGATGCGCTGGAGGTTGGCGCGGCCCTCCGCAGCGGAATCGACGAAGACGCCGCGGCCGTCGGCGCTCCAGTAGGGCGGCGATGGACCGGAGCCGCGCGGCGGAGCCTGATCGCCGCCCACACCGCCGCTAATATCGTAGTCGTAAGCGGCGGTGAGATTTCGCCGAGTTCCGCCCGGCTCGGTGGAAGCGATGAACAGGTCCGGCTGGCTGTAGGAGCGCTGCGGCAGTCCGCCTCCGGAATTGATGGAGCCGACAAAGGCGATGTGGCTGCCGTCCGGGCTGAGCGAGATCGCGTGGATGGAACCGTCGATCGCGGCGACTTTGGCGACGTCGCCGCCCGCCGGCTTGACGGCATAGATCTCGTCGTGCGGCGGCTCGTAATAAGGCTCGCGCACGCGGTTCGAGGTGAAGTAGATCCGTGCGCCATCACGCGACCAGGCGAGGTCGGATTCGCTGAAGTCGCCGGTGGTGACTGGCGTGGCCTTTTGCGCGCTGGTGAGCGTTGCGGGGACGGGCACGGTCCAGATGTGAGTGGGGCGGCCGGGTTCGTAATATCCTTCGCCGTTCATGCGGTAGGCGGCTTTGACGATGACGCGGACATCGCTCTCGGCTTCGTCTTTGTCGTCCTTCTTCTTGTCGAGCTTCTTGTCCAGATCCTTGGGCAGCGTGGTGGAGAGAAACGCGATGGAATGGCCGCCGGGCGCCCATGCCAGGCCGCTCGCGCCTTTTGGAATGTCGGTGAGCGGGCGGGCTTCGCCGCCATCCATGGAGAGCAGATAGATTTGCGCGGGTTGGGGTTTGGCGTCTTTCTCCTTCTGCTCGGGCGCGCGGAGGAAGGCGAGGGTGCGGCCGTCCGGCGACCAGCGTGGAGTGGAGTCGTGCGGGCCGGAGGTGAGCTGGCGTGCGGCGCCACTGCCACTCGCGGGGACGATCCAGAGCTGGGTTTCGTAGTTATCGTGTTTGGTGTTTACGGTGACTAGGGTGTAGACGATTCTTGCGCTGTCCGGCGAGATTTGGGGCGCGGCGATCCAGCGGAAGGCGTAGAGATCGGTCTCGGCGATGGGGCGCTTGGGCGCGGCGACGGATACCAGGCAGGAAGCGAGGATTAGGGACACGACTCTTGAGTGCATACGTTGCATTAGAGCACAGGCTAGGAGCGGGGCTACGAGCCCCGTGCAGGCTGCGAGCCTGCCCCACGCAAAACATATGGCGGTCATTTCGCCATACGCGCGGCCGTTGGCGCGGGGCGCGGCCGGATCTTTTTGCAGGGCCGGATCGATGGTCAAATAGGTTTCACGTCGCCTGTCCGCCGCCGTGGGGCAGGCTCGCAGCCTGCGCGGGTGAGCGCTTACTGCGAGATCGAGCGTCATGTTCAGGGTCGTCTGATCCAGCATTTGCAACGCCGCAGTCAGCGGCCGTATCAGCCTCCCGCAGGGGAGTCCTGGTTGCGGCATCTGGGGCGGCTGGGCCTGATCCATCTGTCGGAACTGGCGCATGCCTGAGGCGAGAGCTTTCTGGAGAGCCGGACGCGGGAAATCTGCACCGCCGGTTCGACGAGGGGAGAGTGGGTCGCGCTGTTAGCGTCGCCCTCTCTCCTACTCTGCCGGCTCAGTAAGCCATGCGCAATCAACGCGAGTGCGCAATCAACGCGAGTATTACCGAGCCGCGACCGTCAGGGAGCGGTTTCCCCAAATCTGTTAAGCGCGCCCTGAGATATACTGTGAACCAATGGCTACCACCCCTAAGCGGCCCTCCAAACCGACCACTAAGTTAACCAAGCTAACCACGACGCCACGTGTGAAGCGGCCCGCGAAAGCCACGTCGTCGTCCACCAAGCCATTCCTGCGCTTCTACCATTCGGAAAGCCTGCGCGAGAAGACCCTGGCCGTCATCACGGATGTCGAAAAAGCGAAAGACACCAAACCGCATCGCAATGCGTTGGCGGATATCGTCGCCGAGCTTACCGACAGCGGCCTGGATTTCTATTTCATGCAACCGCTGAAGCTTGCCAAAGCGGGCTTTTTTGCCGAACAATCGGCCAACCTTGGCATCGGAGCCGCGAAACGGGTGTTCGGTTCCGTGATCCGTAACATCATAGGCGGCATGGATGGCCCGCAACTTCTCTCGGTATGCCGCTCCATCCGGCAGTTTATGAAGTAGACCGGTAGTCTAAGATGTAAGCGGCGATCCCCGCACTTAACGACAATTTTAGGCTCTGTTCGTCCGGTTCCGTTTTTCCCGGCCGAGCGTGTAACAATGTTACCGATACACAAAAGTGTACATAGACGGCTCACACCCGGAACCCGATACCCAGCAGCGCGCGCGGCGTGCGGCCAACGGGAACACCGAGGAAATGGACGCCGGGCGCCCCGCGGCCGCCGCTGGCCCTCTTGACCCGCCTGCGCCGCGGCGATGGCCGGTGCTCGCGGCATTCCTCGGCGCATTGATCCTCACCCAGGTATTCTGGTACAACTTCGCGCCCCTGATCTCTCTTCTTATGGCCAAGTACCGCATCGGCGGGCTGGCCGCCAGTTGGACAATACTCGTCTTCCCCCTGGCGAGCATGCTGTTCTCCGGCTACGCCGGCGCGCTGATCGATCGCCGCGGTTACCGCTTTGCCATCCAGCTCGGGCTGGCCCTCATGGCCTTCTCCGCCGCCTTGCGTATATTTGACGGCTTTTACATGCTGCTAGCCGGCCAGATCGGCATCGCCATCTCGGTTCCTTGCATCGTCACCTGCATTTCCACGTTGGTCGCCGACTGGTTCGGCCCCGCCGAAGAAGGCTTCCTCACCGGCATCTGCACCATCGGAATCTTCGTGGGCATGGCCCTCTCGCTGGCCGCGTCCCCGCTGCTGGTCGATTGGCTGGGATTCCGCGGCGCCATGGTGTTCCTGGCCGCCGCCGCCGCCGGATGGGCTCTGTTGTTCCACTTCACGGCGCGCGAGAACCACCCGGTGCGCGCTGTAGCGCCCAATGTCAAACCCGCCGCCACACCGGTGCGCGCCTTGCTGACGAATCGCAATCTGGCCATCGTCTTCGTGACCGCCTTCATCGGTCAGGGCTGCTTTAACGCGCTCACCACCTGGCTGGAAGTGATCTGGCACGAACGTGGTTTTTCGAGCGATGCCGCGGGCATGGCCGGCGGCACGATCATCGCCGGTGGCATTGCGGGCTCGCTATTCATTCCCCGCCTGCTGGACAAATTCGATCACCCCCGCCTGCTGCTGTGGATCTGTCTGGCGCCGAGCCTCCTGGTGGTCCATCCATTTGTATTCGCGGCCAGCCCGCGCCTGGGCTACGCCTGGGGCGCGTTGCTGGGTTTTCTCTGGCTGCCGTCGCTGGCCATCACCCTCACCGTCATCGAGCGCATCGCGCACAAGGAGCACGCCGGCGCGGCTTCCGGAATTTTTTGGACCATCGGCAACGCGGGCGTGCTGGGACTGACGATCTGCTTTGAAGTCCTCCATCAGGCCACCAACTGGCGCGTGTCCATCAACGTCCTGGTGTTGCTATTGGCCGGCATGAACGCGCTGATCGCGCTGCTCCGCATACCCGCGCGGCATGCCCCCGCCGCGCGTAGCATAAGTTATGGGACTTTACCAGAATCGGATACTGCCACGCCTGATTGATCTGGTAATGCGCCATGACCGTCTGGTGCCTTCGGCAGCGCGCCATCGCCCAAGCCGAGGGCAGGGTACTCGAGATCGGCGCCGGATCGGGATTGAATCTTCCTTTCTACGCGGGCGATGTGACCGAGATCCTGGGCCTGGATCCGCATCCGAAACTCCTGGCCCTGGCGCGCGGCAAGCAGTGTGGCATCCCCTTAACCATGGTCGAAGCGCCGGCGGAGGCAGTTCCATTGGACGATGCCAGTGTGGATACCGTGGTGTCCACCTGGACGCTATGTTCGATTTCCGGCGTGGCGCAAGCCCTTCAAGAGACGCGGCGCGTGCTTAAGCCGGGCGGTAAGCTTCTGTTTGTGGAACACGGGCTGGCGCCGGACGCCGGTGTGCGCCGATGGCAGGATCGCTTGACCCGGCATGGAAACGGGTGGCCGGCGGTTGCCATCTGAACCGCCCGATTCCGGAACTCGTGCGCCAGGCTGGATTCGAGATTACCCGGTTGGAGACGGGCTGCATGCACGGGCCCCGGCCGATGACCTTCATCTATGAGGGCTGCGCGCGCCGCTAAGGCGAGACGCTCGGCGCCGAGATCCAAATAGTCACCCCCTGCTGGCTGGGGACGCCATTCTCCACCAGCTCCACCATCGCCTGGCCGGCCGGCTGGGTTCCGAGGGGCGGCACAGTCGCCTGGATTTCAAGCACATCGGCCGGGAAGCCGGGCGCGGGGCCGACGCTGAACTGAACGGACGAAACGTAGTTATACGCGATAAATACGTTAATCGGAAGAGCGGGGCTGGCGGGCGTAGTCCGATGCAGCACTCCGTCCGCTCCCGGCGGCACGGTCTGGCCAGCGCCGGTCGCGTAGAATGTGACAATCGAACCTACGGGCGCTGGGGAATTCTGCGAGTTGGGTGTCCCGTCCTGGTTAAATGCCAACGCCTGGCCCGTTCCCAAGCCATTCCGCGTGAAGATGCCTAGCGCGGCGGGCGCAATGGGAACCAAGACAGAGTTAGAGGACTGGCCTCCGGATTGCACCTGCGCCACGGCGGACGTTTGGCCGGCGAGCGCATAGGGCACAATCGCCGTGGGAGCGCTGGAACCGGGGATCATGGTAGCGGCCACGTTGTTGAAGAAAAGCTGCGCGCCGGCCGCGAAGCCCGCGCCACTGACGGTGACCAGTTCACCCGGCGACGGCGCCACGGGGAACTGGCTGGCCAAATTTTTCAGGGAGTCCAGCCGCAACGCGGGAATGCCGGAGGTGTCGTACTTCGCCACCCAGACGTTCTGGGAGAGGCCGATCTGGGGGTAGATTTGCGCGCCGTCCATCATAATCTGCCCGGCGTAAGTGTTGCCGCACAGAATCGGCTTGCCGGACGGATCGAGCGCCAGGCCGCTAACCTGGAAAAAACTGGTGTCGCCGGCATAGGAGGAGTAAAGCAGATTCGCGGAACTGTCCAGTTCGGCGAGAAAGCCGGTCACCGGGCTGAATTGTTCTTGCACCGGGCCGCGCAGCGGGAAACCTTGCGATATGGTGTTGCCGGCCACGAAGATGTTGCCGGCGGAATCCAGCGCGACGCCTTGCGCGCTGTCGTTCTGCTCGCCGGCCAGCGTGCGTTTGGCGGCGGTGTTGAAGACCGTGTTGCCGCTGACATCGTACTTGTTCACGTAGGCGTGCCCGTATTGCGTTTGCCCGGCGACGTACGCGTTTCCCTGCGCGTCGAGCGCGATCGCTCTCCCGATGTAGCCTGGCGCACCCCAAGGATTGTTCGGCGCGGTATATACGAGTGCGCTTCCCGCGGCATTGAATTTCAGCAGGTTATACATTCCCGTGATATAAGCGTTGCCGGATGCGTCCACGGCGATGGCGTTGGCGACGGACGCGCCGCCGATTGATTCCGCGGGCGTGTTGGCATACGTGGCATAGGATAATGTTCCCGATGCGTTCACCTTCAACACGAAGGCATCGGATCCCTGCAAAGTGAAGAAGAAGTCGTTTTGGCTGGGAGGCGGAGTAGAATAATAGGCGCCCGGAGTGACCGGCAAGTCCCCGCCAGTCGTACCGGTGATGTAGGCGTTGGCGCTCGCATCCAGCGCGATGCCGGCCGGTTGAGTCATTAAGTCGGCCACGATTTCGGAGTAACCCAGGGTGTCTCCTCCGGGATTGAATTTCAGCATGAATGCGCCGGTCGAAGAAGCGTTGTGGACCCCTGCTGAGGTTGGAAAATCGGGAGATGACGTAGAGCCCGTTACGCAGGCATCTCCCTGTTGATCCACGGCGATGCCGGTAGCATTGTCGTAAACAGAGCCGCCGAAGTAGGTGGAATACAGAATGTTTTGTCCGGTGGGATCCAGCTTAGTCACAAACGCCTTGACGGAAAAAATCCCGCCGGCGTACATCCTTTCGTCCGGCGCGATAGCAAACGTGGTCAGACCGGCCGGACTTAACAGACGCCAGGATACACCGCCGTCGCTGGTCTTATAGATGCCAATTGCGTTACCCGCGTAAAACGTGTTCTGCACGACGGGGTCGGCGGCCAACTCATTTACCGGAATCTGAAAAGTGGTCGGCGACCAGGTTTGTCCGCCATCGGCGCTCGTGTAAACTCCGTTGCCCGTGCCGGCCCAAATGGTCCCGGCATGGAAGGGATCGAGTGCCAGCACGGCGACGAAAACAGAGCCGCCGGAAGTGCCGCTCGGCGATGCCAGTGCGTTCCAAACAAGGCCGCCATCGGTGCTCTTATAGATTCCCGCGGCAGCGGTCGCGTTTGCCGCGGTGCATGCGTATACCGTTCCGGCGTGGTTGGGATCGAAGGTCAGGGAAATATAGCCGAAACTGCTGGTGACCCACGATGCGCCGCCATCGATGGAGCGAAACGACACGCTCAGGGTCTGTGCCGCGGCGTTCTCAGCGAACAGATGCGACGGCTGGGTAGGATCGACGTACAATGCGGTGATAAATGCGGGACCCTGCGCGCCGGGAAGCCCGTTGTTGATAGCGGCCCAATCGGCGCCGCCGTCGGTGGTCTTATAGACTCCCAGGCCGTTATAGTACTCGTCGTGGGCGGCCAGATAGACGGTGGAGACGTTGGACGGATCCACCGCGACCGCGTCGATCCCGGACCCAACCGGCAGCCCAACCGCAAGCAATGTGGCATGCGCGCCCGCATCGGTAGTTTTGAACAACCCGGCCGGGGTGACGAAATAGGCAATCGCGGAGTTGGATGGCTCCACGGCAATAGCGGTGACGGAAAGTCCCACGCTCTGCAGGGGATTGAGCGGACCGCCCGCGTCGGATCGGTACAGCGTAGACATACTCGAGCCGGGGAGCGGATTCTTCAACGGGAAGTTCGCCGAGCCGGTCTGGCCCGCGATATAAGTGTTGCCCTGGCTGTCGGTGGCGATGGCGTTGACTTGGTCGCCGCCGCTGCCGGTGCCTACTTCGACGGCATAGACTAATTCCGGGTCGATCACCAGCGGACGGCCGCGGTCGTAGTGCGGGATGTCCACGGCAACTTGGCCGTCGCCCGAGATCCGGTATCGGCCGTCGACGATTTCGCGGCGGCCGTCGCGTTCCTGGTAGATCGACGGCTTCTTTTGGCGCAGTTCGCCGGCGGCTGTTTCAAGGAGCAAGTCGCCGCTATCCGCCACGCGCAGGCTTCGCGCGCCGGTGAATCTAAGTCCGATGCCGGATGCATCCGCGCCGGGCGCCAGCAAAAAGTCGTATTCCAGGCGGCTCTCGGTTCCGTGATAGAGGACATCCACGCCGGGATAGAGATTGTGCGCGCGAATCCGCGCATAGGTCGGGATGCGCCGCAGCCAACGGTTTGGATCGTTGCCCAGCAGGTAGTTGACCACGCCAGGCTGCTGGTCGAGGCCTTCCAGCGCGGCGAGACGGCTATTCACAAACTGAAGCTGAACCTGGGCGTTTCCGGCGCGGATGGCCGTGCCGTCGGCCGAGATCGCCACGCTGTACCCGCGGGCGCGGGCTAGAAATTGGAAACCGGCGTCTGTCTGCCCGGCATTCCGTTCGAAGACCAACCGTGCGGGCAGCATCGGGGTCGGGCTGGCTGCCTGCGCTATGCAGACGATAAAGGCGGCGCACAATAAACGCATAAGCACCTCCTTTATTAGCCTACAACGATATTCACGATGTGTTCACCGTGGGGCGGGCTATACAGCCCGCGGACCCGCTTTCAAGCGGGTCCAGCCGCCTGGAAAGGCGGCTGCGGCCAGAATTGGCCGCCCCACGGTGCGCGGCGACACGAAGTACCATAGCCGTATGCGCGTATTCGTTACAGGCGCCACGGGCCTGTTAGGCAGCAATATCGTCAATGCGTTCCTGACGGCCGGCCACGCGGTGAAAGCCTTGGCGCGCACGCCCGCCAAGACCGCGGGTCTCTACGTGTCAGGCGATGTGACCGTAGTCCAGGGAGATTTGGGCGCAATCGGCGGCTTCGCGGGTCAACTCGCCGGCTGCGACCTGCTGGTGCATGCGGCCGCTTATTTTCGCGAATACTACGCGCCGGGCGATCATTGGGACCGGTTGTACCGCACCAACGTGGACGGCACGCGCGAAATCCTGAGCGCGGCGGCGGACCATGGCGTCGCGAAGGTGGTCTACATCAGCACTTCCGGCCTGATCGGGCCGCCCGCTTCGGGGAACGTCAGCGACGAAACCACTCCGCCCGGCCGGCGCACACACCAAAACCTGTACTTCCGCAGCAAACTGCTGGCAGAAGAGGCCATTACGGAATGGAGCCGCACGCATGCCACGCCGGTGATGCACATTCTGCCCGGCTGGATGTTCGGGCCGGGCGACACGGGGCCGACCGGCAGCGGACGCATGGTCCTCGATTTTCTGGCGCGGAAGCTGCCGGCCATTGCGCCGGGCCATGCTTCGGTAGTGGATGCGCGGGACGTGGCCGCCGCGGTGGTGCGGGCGGCGGAACGCGGCCGGTCCGGTGAGCGCTATATTGTGGCCGGCCGCCCCGCGACCCTGCGGGAGATCGTGGAGACGCTCGCACGCGTGTCGGGCATCCCCGCGCCGCGCCTGCGGCTGCCCTATTTTGCCATGTTGGGATTCGCGTACGTGTCGAAGTTCGTAGGCCGCGTCACGGGTGCGCCAGTCCTGGTGACGCCGGAAGCGATCAGGACCTTGCAGGAAAACTATGACGTGAGTTCCGCGAAAGCCGAACGGGAATTGGGCGCGACTTTCCGGCCGCTGGAGGAGACGCTGCGCGACGAGATCGCCTGGTTCCGCCAGCGGCAAGTGCATTGAAATGGCATCCGTCGAACCGTGAGTCCTAGAAACGCGTTCCGTCTCCGGAGCCGTCCGGCCCCGCCGTAATGTCCGAAATGTTCGCCGATGAGTAGTAAGTATTCACGGCGCCGATCTGCGCGACAGAAAACGTTGACGCACTCGCATGGCTTCCTCCAATCGCGCTACTACTCGAACTGCCGCTTCAGATCCGCGACCTCAGCCTCGATGCGATCCACGGTGGCTTGCAGATGCGCAACAGGGCTTTGCGCCACCGGTGCCGCCCCCGCAGGCGCCGCCACCGCTTGTGGCTCGCCCGAAAGCAAGTGGGCGTAACGCACCTCTTTGTATCCCACCTGCCGCGGCAGCCGGGTGACCAGCGGCTCCGGCTGCCATTCCATCAGACGAATCAGGCAGGCGTCCACGGCTTCCAAA
>Ga0187871_10000171_pt1 | contig 58628 bp, 66 predicted proteins | sample June2016WEW_16_1_FD_132988 | JGI IMG/M metagenome (GOLD analysis project Ga0187871, IMG submission 132988) | Peatland microbial communities from SPRUCE experiment site at the Marcell Experimental Forest, Minnesota, USA - June2016WEW_16_10 | ecosystem: Environmental > Terrestrial > Soil >...
CAGGAAAACGGCATCACCCTTGCGTGCCGGTGCATCCTTTGTGGCCGCAGACTCCGGAACAATCCAGGCAAGCCGACCGTCGGGCACAAACAGCGCGCGGAAGCGGTCCCAGTCGCGCTGTCCGGCTGGGCCGGAGACCACGTCATAGAGCGCAGCTACCAGATGGTCCACAGTGTCTACGTCGCCCGGATTCTTTGCCGCAGGCCAGTCTGGATGCCCCGCAAGTGTTCCCACGGGCGGAGGCGGCACAGGTGCGGCAGGAGTAGACTGCTGTGCGCTCGCATTGAGCGTCACTCCCATAAGAAAACAACACAATATGAGATTGCAGCTACGAATCATGAGCTCATCTCCTTGTTCTATTAAGTCAACCGGTGCGCTATGCGATGAGAACCGGGCCAAACCGCGCGCGGCGCTCCTACTTAGACCAGGGCGGAACCACGCCGTTGGTGCGCGCGTACGCGATCGACTGCCCGAGATGCTCGTGTTGATCTTCGAGAATCAGAAACAGCGCGCCCTGCTTCGTCATGTCTCTTCCGAACAGTTTCACAGGCGTCTGCAGGTCGTTGTCGGAAAGTCCCGTAATCGCTTTTTGCAGGTCGGCGTAAGAATCCTTCAGAGCTTCCTGCATTTTCTCCGGATCGGTGATGGGCGCGGGCTTTGCCCCCATATTCGGTGTGCCCGAGAGCACGCCTGCGAGCAGGCCATTCTCCGTAACGATCAGGTTGAACACGTCGCCGACGGAGCGAACGCCCTGGCCGGGCTTCCAGTCGTACTTGCCCGACATAACGCGCGCGAGTCCGGTGAATTTGTCGGAAAGCGTTCCGGCATCTTTTGCGAAGGCGGCCTGCAATCCTGCCGGCTGCGCCTGCGCGAACGCCACCAACAGAGCGATCGCAAGCGCGCACACTGCGTACTGAGTCAGATTCTTCTTCATCTGGAACTCCTCTATGTCAATTTAAACGACTCGCGCTTGCTGCTCTTAACTCCGAATGCAGATCCCAACGCCGCGTTTCTTGCTTTGCGATTCAAATGCGAGACTACTTCATGGGTGAGAAATCCTCCGGCCGCATGTAAGTCGAGTCAACTTTCTCAACCAGCTTGTCGGCCTGCTCGGATTTCAGCATCTCTTGAGTTGCGGGGTCTGCCCGCATCGCATCCCAGTTCTTTTTCGCTTCCTCCCGGCTGGAATGAGCCACGAGGTAGATGAATGTGTTGTCCCAGGCGGGCGCCCCCTCGGGCACCCAGTAACCCACAACCTTCAGATCGTGTTTGGCGAGCAGCTTGGACCATGTGTCGCGAAAGTTAGACTCCAGCGCCGGCAGTTTGTCCGGCACGGCATGATAAACGCGAAGCTCAAAGACGCGATCGCTGGCGGCGCTCACTGGATTCACGTGCATCCAGCGAGCAGTAGTGAGCGATCCAGCGGCAAAGGCAACCAGGGCCAAGCCGCAAACAGACCATCCCTTAAATTTCCAGACTTTAGCTTTCCAGCTATTAAGTTTCATGGTTCCTGCCTTTCCCATCGCAAGCGCATTGAATCGATGCCCTGTCGATGGTCCTGCGGACTGGACAATATGTCGTGAAGAACCAGTGTTTGCAGGAAAAGTGACATGCGGCGTCCGAAATGAGACAAGCGGTCAGAGTTGGCCATCAAAGAGCACTACGCGCTTAGGACGGCCCTGTCCTCAGTGATGTCTCTTTCGAAGGTTCAGCTATAATCCGTGCCGGAGGGTTGACACACCCATTGCCGCAGACCACACCAAATATGGGACGGGCGAGATGGATTTTGATCCTGTGTGCGTGGACGATCGTAGGACTGTTATTTGCCGTGCGCAGGGTCGTGCTGGTGAAGTTAATGGGTTCCCACGTCAGCTGGGTGACCCTGGGTGCGCTCGAACTTGTCTACTGGTACGTATGGGCGGCGTACACACCGCTTGTGATTGCTCTGGCCAAACGGTTCCCGTTGACGGGGCCGAGGGTTGTACCGCATATAGCGATCCACGCAATCACGTCGCTCATCATGGCTCCCCTGGCAGCTGTCACCGAATACGTGCTGAGCTTTGGACTTCTGCGGTCCGTTTTTCGCATACCCGATCCGGGCGCGCTGGACCTTCTCTCGCCGTTCGCAGTCAGTGTTTTATCTATGAGCTTCACTGGCATGCTTACCTACTGGTTAGTTGTGGGATTGTATCAGTCGATCCACTTTTACCAGGCCGCTATGGAGCGCCAGACGATAGCAGCGCAGTTGGAGATGCAGCTCTCCCATGCCGAACTTCAGAACCTGAAGAGCCAGCTACATCCGCACTTCTTGTTCAACAGTCTTCACACCATTGGAATCCTGATGCAGGAAGACGTGGATGCTGCGAGCCATCTGCTAGTCTGCCTCGGCGACTTGCTGCGCATGGCCCTGGAACGGCGGGAGAACGAGATCACCTTGCAGAGCGAGCTCGAGTTCGTCGGCAAGTATCTGGAGATCGAACAGACACGCTTTCATGATCGCTTGAAAGTTCAGATGGACGTCCCACCTGACCTTCTCGGAGTCTATGTACCGAGCCTGGCGCTTCAGCCACTGGTTGAGAATGCGATCAAGCACGGTTTCAGCGTCGATTCCGCCGCAGGCCGGCTAGATATCTCTGCCAAGCTCCACAACGGCAGAGTTTCGCTCTGCGTTCGCGATGATGGCCCGGGTCCGGCACCGGGATCGCGGCTGCGCTTCGGCGTCGGACTCACCAACATCCAGTCACGCTTGAAACAGCTCTACGGCGAGGAGTCGTCGCTGGAACTTAAAGGGGGCAACGGTCGAGGCTGCGAAGCCATCATCACCATTCCACTGAGGAGTTCGCATGAAGACACGAGTCCTCATCGTCGATGACGAACCGATCGCCCGGCGCGGTATCCGTCGCTATCTGGCCGAACACAACAGCATTGAAGTTGTAGGCGAGGCGGCGAACGGAATAAGTGCGGTGGAGAAGATCAATGAACTTCATCCCAACATCGTTTTTCTCGATGTGCAGATGCCTGATCTGGATGGTTTTGGAGTCATCGAAAATGTGGAGCCATCGACCGGCCTTGCTCCGGTATATATCTTCGTCACGGCTTACGATGCGCATGCCATTCGCGCATTCGAAGTGCACGCTGTGGACTATCTCTTGAAACCGTACGATAAGAAGCGATTTGCCAAGGCCCTGGTTCACGCGCGCCAGGTCCTCGAACAGCGCGGGAAAGCAAATCGCGGTCTCGAACCACTGCTCCAATCCCTCCGTAGTCTCCGCCCGTTGGAACGCTTTGTGGTAAAGGACAAGAAGCGGATTTTCTTTGTTCCCGTTTCCCACGTTTTGTGGATCGAAGCCACGGGAAACTATGCCTGCATACACACCGCCAGCGACAGCCACCTGTTGCGGGAAACCCTGGCACACTTGGAAGAGAAGTTGGCGCCACACCATTTCATCCGAGTGCGGAAGTCGGCCATCGTGAACAGTGCCCGCATTAGCGAGATTCGTCCGATGTTCGATGGGGTATACGACATCATACTGGCAGAAGGAACGGTGGTCACGTCGAGTCGCAGATATGCTCACAAGTTACGGGCTCTGCTGGAATCCTAGTCTTGGCACCTGGGATGTTAGGTGGCGCGTCGGCGTGAAATGCCGGCGGCGAAAATGAATTCGGTGCCTGCCCCGATCCCGATTTGGCGGGCGTCGGCTTTTTGCCTTCAATCGTGGGCCTGTGGCGCAGCTGCTCTTACCTGACGTTTTCCCTCGAACATTCGGATGGAAGCCAAACAGCATGCAGTAGCGAATCTAAGCGGGGCAGATTTTGAGCCAGGTGCGGCACAAAACTTGGCACGATTCTTCATCTCGGATAAATCCGAAGACGCTAACTTATTGAAAGGAAGTGGTGAGCCGGGGAGGACTCGAACCTCCAACCCGCTGCTTAAGAGGCAGCTGCTCTACCATTGAGCTACCGGCCCACTGAAAAAATTGTAACACGAGTGAATGCAGCGCCCAACCGCCGCCGCTGATTGCATAAAATGACAGCCCCGATTGGCCTGCCGCATTCGTGGCAACAAAAAAATCTATTTGTGCCGGCGCAGAGTTGCCGCGATTTCCTGCGCCACCTGCCGAGCACGGACTAGGTCGCCGGGACCGAGCGAAATAGCTGCCACGCGCGCGTGCCCACCTCCGCCATACTTTTCGCACAACGACGCCAGATTCACGTCCGCGGAAGCTTCCTTCCAGGGATTAGTGCCAACCGAAACTTTGGAGCGCAGCGGCGAAGCGCTCACGCCCACCGAATAAAGCGCATCGGGAAACAAAAAGTACGGAACGAATTTGTTGTAGCCCTCGAGATCCAAGTCGCTGACATCGAAAAAAATCACGCCATCGCGAAAATCGGCGCGTTCGCGAAACACATCGAGTGACTTGCGGTGGCGCTCGAGCAACGGCCCCAGATATTTTTTCACGATGGGCAATTCGACCATCTCCGCCAGCGACTTATAGGCCAGGTTCGGGATCAGTTTGGGCACCAAGTCGGCCTCGGGCGCAGCTTCGATTACCAGGGCCAGCTGCGTGGCGGGTTCTGTAAGGCTGACGGCGTCCGCAGGCGAGGCGAATTGCGCGCCATCGATGATGTCGCCCCAGTGAATCAGATTGGCGAGGGGCTTGGCGTCAAAGCCGAATTTTTCCGACGCGATGGTGGCTAGAAACTTGGTGCAGGATTTGTAGGTCGGATCGTAAAACTTCTTGCCGGAATGGTCTTGGCGGAAATGCTCGGCGTCGGCGGGCGTCAGAAACGCGCTTTGATGATGGTCGAACCACCAAGTAAGCTTCGGCGAACTGGAATACTTGAAATCCACGATGGCGTTTTCGTCGCCGTCGAACGTGCCGTCCTCGAAAGGCTGCGAAGCCTTATGCGTCATTCCAGTGTAGAAAAACTCGGCGGCAGGATTGATCCGCTCCTTATAGAAGCGCGTGAAGATTGCGGCGGAGGAGGCTCCGTCGAAGCATTTATCGTGGAAACAAACCCGGACCTTCAATTCCCTCTCCTGACCACCCTCGCGCATGGAAGCCCGCGTACGGGAAAGCCAACAACGATGGACGTTCAGTCGGCTAATGTCAAGAGCGAACGAGGGCGAGCAAATTCGGCGGCGGCAATTTGGGACTTTGTGATTTTCCCGCGACTGGAACTACTCAAGCCTGATTAGCGGTATTGCAAACTTGGTCGTCCCTGAAGGAGTTACCATCGAGCAGAGCTTCAGGACTTTCCGAAAATCTTATCTGCCAGATCAGCAGCGACAGGAACGCGGAATTTTTCGCCTTGGTACGCCTTGACCATGCAGAGAATCCAGAGAACCAGTTCCACAAGCTGCAGCAGCCGAAACAGAGCAAGCCCCAGAGAGAATCCCGTTAACCCACCCGCCAGCATGCTAAACCCGAAGGCCATTCCGACCACGATACTAATGATATGAAGACCACCGAATATGACGATGGATTGCGCCGCGTGGAAGCGGACAAACGGCCGCTTATCCGTCAAAAAGAATATCAACCCGGTGATCCATCCCAGCAGGTAGCAAAGCAACCCGGCTACATTTTCGGATAGACCTGATTGCGTGCTGGTAGCGGGGGCCATGGCAGTCGTTACTCCTTCCGCCTGGGGCGCGCCGCAACTGGGGCAGAACGCCACGTTGTCGGCAACCATCGTTCCGCACTTAGTGCAATGTGGCATGAAGTTCTCCCGGAAGGTTTGGCGTCCCAGTGTGGCATTTGCCGCGCAGCCTAGCAAAAGCACGGAGCAACGGCAAGCGTAATCGAGAATTACGTGCGTCGCCCCTGTGGCGTACAAGCTGTCTCAAAGCGCAGCAGTGGGAACGCTTGAAATCCGGGGCAAATGTTATACTCAGGCGTCCACCGCGGAAGTGGCGGAATTGGCAGACGCGCCAGCCTTAGGAGCTGGTGGCCGAAAGGCCGTAGGGGTTCGAGTCCCTTCTTCCGCACTCTTCGTGCAAATTCACCTTCTGCAGGACGCGAATCGCTACAGCCCGATTTGTCCCAGCATGCCGCTCAGGCGGGTCAGTTCCACTTCTGCTTCCAATATCTCAGGCTTTAACTTCTCTTCGAACTCGTGGCCCAGCTTGCGCGCCTCTTCCCGCAGCGATTCCAATCTGTGCTTGGCGGCCTCATGCTCGCGCTTCAATTGCGCGGCGGCCTCTTCGTTTGGCTGGTTCATCTTGGCCCCCCCGCTGCAAGTATAGCGCGTGTTCCGGAATTGTCGGCAAGTTCACTAAGCTCAATGCGCGTTACGACGCACATCGAACTAAAATCGCGTGTTCCGTTCTGACTCGATCAGGTTGACGCGCACGCACAGTTTCTCTATACTGGAGTTTCTGATGCGGTCGCGTTTGGCCGCACTTCCCTGCCGTCCTCCCTCTCGAACTTCGAACAGGTGAAAGGCAGACTGGAAACAGGGTGTTCCGCAGTCCTTCCCCTGCAAAAAATCCCATGACCGAATCAACCTGCAAGCGCGAAATCGAGCTGGAAATTCCGGCCGACGTCGTCAGCAAAGCCAGTCAGAAAGTAGAGCGCGATCTTGCGCGCGTGGCGCGCATACCCGGCTTCCGTCCGGGCAAGGCGCCCGTGACGCTAATCCGCCGTCGTTTCGCCGAAGACATTCAGGGCGAAGTGGTGCAATCGCTCGTGCCGGAATACCTGGAAAAGGCGCTCGACGAGAAGAAGCTGGTCCCAGTAACCCGCCCCGAAGTGGACAAGGTCGAATTCAAGGAAGGCGAGCCGCTGAAATTCCGTGCGATTTTTGAAGTACTCCCGGAGTTCGATCTGGGCGATTACAAGGGACTGGAAGTGCAAGTGGACGACCTCGACGCCGGCGACGCCAAGGTTGACGAGGTCATCAAGGAAATGCGTGAGCGCGCCGCGACGTTTGTTCCTGTAGAGGGCCGCGCGGCAAAAGATGGCGACTACGCGCTCATGAAGCTTTCCGGCATGCCGGAGGGCGGAGGCGAACCCGTCGAAGCCGATAACATCATGTGCCACATCGGCGCGGAAGAAACCCTCGAAAGCTTCACCGAAAATCTGCGGGGCGCGAACTCTGGCGAGACCAAGAAATTCCAGGCGAAGTACCCTGATGATTATCCGGACGAGAAGCTCAAAGGCAAGACCTACGACTACACCGTAGAAGTGCAAGCCATCAAGGAAAAGAAGCTCCCGGAACTGAATGACGAATTCGCGGTAGAGGTGGCCAAGGAAGTGGGCGGCGTGACTACCATCGCCGAGCTGCGCAAGAGAATTCAAGATAATCTGGAAGCCGATAAGGAAGCGCGGCAGTCGGCGCAAGCGCGCGAAAAGATCCTGGAAACGCTGGTAAAAAAGCACGATTTTCCGGTTCCCGAAGCGCTGGTCGAGCATCAGATGGATGTGCGGCTGGAACGTACGGTACGGTCATTGGCGTCTCAGGGAGTCGATCCCCGCGCAGTGAACGTGGATTGGGTTTCGCTCCGAAAGGGACAGCACGATCGCGCGGTGGACGACGTGAAGGCCGAGCTGATCATTGACCGAATCGCCGACGCGGAAAAAATCGAAGCAACCGACGAAGACGTCGAAAAGGAAATAAATGCGCTGGCGGAACACAGTGGCGAATCGGCAACGTCACTGCGGGCTCGCTTGACAAAGCAGGGAGCGCTCGATAGGATGAAGTCGAAGTTGCGAAGCGACAAAACAATCGAGTGGCTCTACAGCAATACCCGAATCGAGAAGACAGCCAAACGTGAAGAGTAATATCTGGTTCGGGCTCCTCAGCGCGCAAAGACACTTCCAATGAAATATACAGACGACGCGACTCCGTACGCCACCACGCTCGTTCCCATGGTCGTCGAACAGACGAACCGCGGCGAGCGGGCCTATGACATCTATTCGCGGCTGCTGAAGGACCACATTATTTTCATCGGTACGCCGATCGACGACCACGTGGCGAACCTGGTCACAGCGCAATTATTGTTTCTGGCCTCGGAAGACCCTGAGAAGGATATCTCGGTGTACATCAATTCGCCGGGCGGCTCGATTTCCGCGGGCATGGCGATTTACGATACGATGCAATTTGTGCGTCCCGACGTGGTTACCTACTGCATCGGGCAATCTGCCTCGATCGCTGCCGTGCTGCTGGCGTCCGGCACGCCGAAAAAGCGCTACGCGCTGCCGAATTCACGGGTATTGATCCACCAGCCTTGGATGTCTGGCCTGTCAGGCCAGGCGACGGACATTGATATTCACGCGAAAGAGATCATCCGCACGCGCGAATCGCTCAACAAGCTGCTGGCCGGCCACACGGGTCAAACGCTGGAAAAGATAGAGCGAGATGTGGAACGCGATTTCATCATGACGGCCGAACAGGCGAAGGCGTACGGCATCGTGGACGAAATCATTACGAAGCACAGGTAATTGCCGTTCCAAAGGGTTAGTACCCAAACAGATGATTCCCTGCCGCCCGGCCGGATTCCGATTTAGAATACAAAGTACATTCGTCTGGGGTGTGGTGAAATCCGAACCAAGGGAGCCTAATCAGTGAAACGGTTCACACCGGAAGAGCCGTTACGCTGTTCCTTCTGCCATAAAACGCAGGAGCAGGTGGAGAAGCTGATCAGTTCTCCATCGGAATATCCGCGCTCGTACATTTGCAACGAGTGCGTGGGCGTCTGCCAGCAGATTCTCGAGGACGAGAAGCGCGAGCAGTCCAGCCCTGCGAACCGGCGTCTGCCCCGCCCTCCTGAGATCAAGGCGTTCCTTGACGGCTACGTTATCGGTCAGGACAAGACCAAGAAGAAGCTGGCGGTCGCGGTTTACAACCATTACAAGCGCATCTTCCTGAATAAGCAGCCGGGCGATGTGGAGCTTGCGAAGTCGAATATTCTTCTGGTGGGTCCCACGGGAACCGGCAAGACGCTGATGGCGCAGACGCTATCGCGCATGTTGGACGTGCCGTTCGCGATCGTGGACGCCACGACGTTGACCGAAGCGGGATACGTCGGCGAAGACGTCGAAAACATCATTCTGAAGCTGCTGCAAGCTGCGGACGGAGACGTCCAAAAGGCCCAGCAAGGCATCATATACATAGACGAGATTGACAAGATTTCGAAGAAAGACGAAAACCCTTCGATTACCCGCGACGTCTCTGGCGAAGGCGTGCAACAGGCGCTGCTGAAAATCCTGGAAGGCACTGTTGCGAACGTGCCGCCGCAGGGTGGACGCAAGCACCCGCACCAGGAATTTACGCCGGTGGACACGACCAACATCCTGTTCATCTGCGGCGGGGCTTTCGTGGGGCTCGAAAAGATTATCGAACGGCGCGTAGGGCATAAATCGCTGGGGTTCCAGGCCGATGCGCAGGTTACGACCGCATCGCGGCGCAATATCGAAATGCTGGAGCAGGCCCAGCCCACCGATCTGATCCGCTACGGCTTGATTCCGGAGTTTGTGGGGCGCTTGCCCGTTGTGGGCGTGCTCAGCGATCTGGATAAGTCGGCGTTGGTGCGCATTCTCACCGAACCGAAGAATGCGCTGGTGCGGCAATATCAGCGGCTCTTTGAGTTCGAAAATGTCCGGCTGCGCTTCACGGACGACGCGCTGGATACCGTGGCGGAGCTGGCGCTGCAGCGCAAAGTGGGCGCGCGCGGTTTGCGCATGATTCTAGAAGATCTGATGCTGGAGATGATGTATCACCTGCCCGCGCAGCGTAAACTGCGCGACTTCGTGGTAACGGCAGACATGGTCAAGGGACGCGAAATCAATTGGAGCCTGCTGGAAAAAGCGGGCTAGCGTACCGGGAGAAAAAAGGACTCGATGTTCAATCGCGAAAAAGGCGAAATCAAGCGCGTACCGATGATGCCGGTCCGGGAAATGGTCATTTTCCCGGAGATGATGCACCCCTTCATCGTGGGCCGAGAAGCGTCTGTGCGTGCGCTGGAAGACGCGCTGGCAGGCGACAAGAAGATTTTCCTGGTCACGCAGCACGACGCGTCGGTGGACGACCCCAAGCCGGAGGAAATCTACCAGGTAGGCACACTCGCGAACATCGTGCAGAGCGTGAAGCTGCCCGACGGCAATATCAAGGTGCTGGTGGAAGGCACCGAGCGCGCCAAGATCGTGCAGATTACCAGCGACGAGGGCTTTTTCCGCGCGTCGATTCGCGTGGTGACGTCCAAGACCGAGCCTTCACCGCAGTTGCAGCAGGCTTCCGAGCGCGTCACGGGGCTGTTCGAACAGTATGTGAAGCTCTCGCAGAGCCTGAATTACGACACCATGATCGCGGCCGTGCGCGTGGAAGATGCCGGAAAGCTTTCCGATGCAATCTCTGCGAACCTGCAGATCCCCGTGGAAGAAAAACAGGAACTGCTGGAGCTTTTCGAACCGCTCGAGCGCCTAAATCGCATCGCGGACATCCTAGAAGTCGAAATCGAAAAGCTGAACGTGGATCGCTCGATTAACACGCGCGTGAAGCGCCAGATGGAACGCGCGCAGAAAGAGTACTACCTCAACGAGAAGCTGAAGGCCATTCAGAAAGAACTTGGCCGCGGCGAAGCCAACGAAATCGAGCAGCTGAAAAAGAAGATCGAAACTTCCGGCATGCCAGAAGGGCCGCAGGAAAAGGCCATGCAGGAGCTGAAGCGCCTCGAAATGATGCCGCCGATGTCCGCGGAATCCACGGTATCCCGCAACTACCTCGACTGGCTGCTGGCGGTGCCCTGGAAGAAGCGCTCCAAGGAAATTCGCGACATCAAGCGCGCCGAAGTGATTCTTTCCGAAGATCATTACGGCTTGGACAAGATCAAGGACCGCATCCTCGAATATCTCGCCGTTCGCCAGCTGGTAAAGAATCCCAAGGGCTCGATCCTGTGCTTCCTCGGACCTCCAGGCGTGGGCAAGACTTCGCTGGCGATGTCTATCGGCCGCGCCACGGGACGCAAGTTCGTGCGCGTGTCGCTGGGCGGTGTGCGCGATGAGGCTGAAATTCGCGGCCACCGCCGGACCTACATCGGCGCCCTGCCCGGCCAGATCATCCAGATGATGCGCAAGGCCGGCACCACCAATCCAGTGTTCGTGCTGGATGAAGTGGACAAGATGTCCATGGATTTCCGCGGCGATCCGTCGGCGGCGTTGATGGAAGTGCTGGATCCCGAGTTGAACCACGCCTTCACCGACCACTACCTGGACGTGGAGTACGATCTTTCGAAAGTCATGTTCGTTTGCACCGCGAACGTACTGCACACGATTCCGCAGCCGTTGCAGGATCGCATGGAAGTGCTGCGCATACCGGGCTACACCGAGCATGAAAAATATCAGATCGCCACGCGCTACCTGATTCCCAAGCAGCTGGAAGCCACCGGTTTGGCGAAAAATCAGTTGAAGATCACGGACGACGCCATCAAGAGCACCATTCGCCATTACACGCGCGAAGCGGGCGTGCGCAACCTGAATCGCGAACTGGCCAACATTTCGCGGAAGGTCGCGCGCAAAGTCGTCACCGAGGGCAAGGATGTCGCCGTGGAAGTGACCCCGGCGAACCTGAACGATTATCTCGGAATCTTGAAGTACCGCGACTTCCTCGCGGAAAAGAAGAACGAAATCGGCCTGACCACCGGTCTCGCTTGGACCGAAGTCGGCGGCGAAGTGCTCTCCACCGAAGCCACCTTGATGCAGGGACGCGGCCGCCTGACGCTCACCGGCAAGTTGGGCGACGTGATGCAGGAATCGGCGCAGGCCGCGATGAGCTACATTCGCTCGCGCAGCCATCTTTTTAGCCTGCCCAAGGATTTCTACCGCCACTTGGACATTCACATGCACGTGCCCGAAGGCGCGATACCGAAGGACGGTCCCTCGGCTGGTATCACGATCTGCACTTCGATCGTCAGCGCGCTGACCAAAATTCCGGTCCGCTGCGATATCGCCATGACCGGCGAAATTACCTTGCGCGGTAAGGTGCTGCCCATCGGCGGGGTGAAGGAAAAGCTGCTGGCGGCGCACCGCCTCGGTTTGCGCACGATTATTCTGCCGAAGGACAATGAAAAAGATCTGGCGGATATCCCGCTGGACATCCAGTCGCAGATGTCCATTCATTTCGTCGAGTCCATGGACGATGTGTTGCAAATTGCGCTGGAGCATCCGCTGCCGATTCCCGGCCACCCACCGGTTGCAGGAGTCGAACCCGAGTTCGGCGTGGACGTCGCGCAGGACAATGAACTAACCAATTGAAACCCTCTGGTCCTTCCTCACTTTGATCAGCAGGCTTGGCCCGCGGCCAGAGGTTTCCGGTTGTCTGTAGGTTTTCCCGTATTTAAGTTGCAAAAGAGTGGCAGGTTCGAATTTGCGCCCGCCCGTAATCCATTCAGAAATCAATCTGCCTGAAAACCAGGCTTGAGAAGGAACGAAATCGATGAGCATTAGCCTTGCAGAACTGAAAGACAAGAACATCACAGACCTGGCGAAAATCGCCAAGGAGCTGAACATTCCCGGCGCCTCGGGCATGCGCAAGCAGGAGTTGATCTTCCAGATCCTCCGCGCCCAGACGGAAAAGAACGGGCTGATCTTCTCTGAAGGAGTGCTGGAATGCCTGCCGGACGGCTTCGGCTTCCTGCGCGCGCCCGAATACAATTACCTGCCCGGCCCGGACGACATCTACGTCTCGCCGTCGCAAATCCGCAAATTCGATCTGCGCACCGGCGACACCGTCTCCGGCCAAGTGCGCCCGCCCAAGGATGGGGAGCGCTACTTCGCGCTCATCAAGGTCGAAGCGGTCAACTTCGAGGACCCGGAAGTCGCGCGCAGCAAGATATTTTTTGACAACCTGACGCCGCTGTATCCGGCCGACCGCATCCGTCTGGAAACCACCAAGGAAAACCTCACCGGGCGAGTGCTGGACATGCTTTGCCCCATCGGCAAGGGACAGCGCGGCTTGATCGTCGCTCCGCCGCGCACCGGAAAAACGATGATGCTGCAGTCCATCGCCAATTCCGTCACCACCAATCATCCCGAAGTCGCGTTGATCGTGCTCCTGATTGACGAACGTCCGGAAGAAGTAACGGACATGCAGCGCACGGTGAAGGGCGAAGTAATCAGCTCCACCTTCGACGAACCGCCGCAACGGCACATTCAGGTGGCGGAAATGGTGCTGGAAAAGGCCAAGCGCCTGGTGGAGCACAAGCGCGACGTGGTGATCCTGCTCGATTCGCTCACGCGCTTGGGCCGCGCCTACAACGCCGTCACGCCGCCTTCGGGCAAAGTGCTCTCCGGCGGTATTGACGCGAACGCCCTGCAGCGTCCGCGGCGGTTTTTTGCCGCAGCGCGCAACGTGGAAGAAGGCGGATCGCTCACCATCATCGCCACTGCGCTGATTGATACCGGCAGCCGCATGGACGACGTCATCTTCGAAGAGTTCAAGGGCACCGGCAACATGGAAATCAATCTGGACCGCAGGCTGGTGGACAAGCGCGTGTTTCCCACGATTGACATCAACCGGTCCGGAACACGTAAGGACGAGCTGCTGCTGCCCGCGGATGAATTAAACCGCATTTGGGTGTTACGCAAGGTGCTGAGTCCTCTCTCAACTGTCGAAGCCATGGAGCTTCTGCTCGGACGTCTCTCCAAGACCAAAACGAACGGCGAATTCCTGGCATCCATGTCGAGCCCGGCGTAGCCGAAGTTTTCTCATGGGGCGCATGCCCCTTTTCCCCCTTCCCGTAACAGAGCACCCGCGCACAGCGGGAAGGAGAAACACGTGCAACGTTTTCTCGCGCGCCAGCCGATCTTCAATTCCGCACGCGTCGTCTACGGCTACGAACTGCTATTCCGCTCGGGCCCGGAAAATCGCTACGACGGAACAGCGCCCGACAAGGCTTCCGCTTCGACCGTGGACAGCATTTTGCTTTTCGGCATGGACAGGCTGACCCCTGGATGCCGATCCTTCCTGAATTGCACGCGCGATTTCTTGATTCGCGATTTTGCGACCATGCTGCCCAAAGACCGCGTGGTGCTCGAAATCCTGGAATCGGTTGCCATGGACGACGAAGTTCGCAACGCGTGCCGGCGGTTAAAAAACGCTGGCTACCTGCTGGCGCTGGACGATTTTGAGGACCGCCCCGATTGGAAACCGCTTGTCGCCATGGCGGATTTCATCAAGGTGGACCTGCTCGCAACTCCCCCCGCGGACCAGCTTCGTCTGGCGCAAACCTACTTGCCAATGAATATCCATATGCTCGCGGAAAAAGTAGAAACGTATGACGATTTCAACCGGACCCGAGCGTGGGGATACGCCTATTTTCAAGGCTATTTTTTCAGCAAGCCGGAAATGCTTTCGCGCAAAGACATCCCTCAGAATCAGATGAATTACTTGCTGGTGCTGCAGGCGGTGAACCGCGCGGATATGGACATCGCCGAAGTAAGCGAACGAATCAAGGCGGAAGCGTCACTCAGCTTTCGCCTGCTCCGCTATCTGAATTCGCCGGCGTTCCCGTTGATTGTGGAAGTGCACTCGATTCCGCACGCTCTTTCATTGCTGGGCGAGCGCGGCACGCGGAAGTGGGTTTCCCTGATCGCCGTGACGTGCATGGCCAACGGCAAACCCGCGGAGCTGGTGGCCTTGCCGCTGATTCGCGCGAGATTCTGCGAACTTCTTGCACCCTATGCCGGCCTCGCACCGTCGGCCAATGATCTTTTTCTGCTGGGCCTTCTTTCCGCGATGGACGCCATGTTGGATATGCGCATGCCGGACGTGCTGAAAGAAATTGCCATCCGCGAAGATATCCGCGACGCGCTGCTGGGGAATGCGAACAAGCTGCGCGACATCTTCGAGTTTGTGCGCAATTACGAACGGGGCTGCTGGGAGGAAATCAGTGCGGCCGCGGCGCGCATGGGAATCCGCGAAGACGCAATACCCCCGCTCTATGTCGAGGCTGTCGAATGGGCGCGGAAGATGCTCTCCGGGGATGAAGAGACGGTACCGTCGACTGAATAAATCGCGGGTCCGGCGTCGCCAGGGAGTAGTTCCTGGCGGCATCGCCGCCCGAGTCACGAGGACAATCCGGGAAGAAACTCCACACGCCGCAAGCCGGCTAGCCGGCTTGCGCGGACGACCTATCTTTGGCCAGGAGCACCACCAGCCGCGCCACTTCTTCCGGTTCCATCGCGGTGCTGTCCACCACTACCGCATCCGCGGCGCGCACCAGCGGTGAAGTCGATCGCTGCAGGTCGCGGCGGTCGCGCTCGTGAATTTCTTCCAGCGTGCGCTGCAGGTCGATGTGGTCGCCTTTCTGCTCGTGCTCGCGCCAGCGCCGCTCCGCACGTGTTTCCGGCGAGGCGGTAAGGAAAATCTTCAGCTGCGCGTCGGGAAAAACCACGCTGCCGATGTCGCGCCCCTCCATCACCACGCCGCCCTGCTCGCCGGCGCGGCGCTGTTCCGCCACCAGCACCTGGCGCACGCCGGGATTTACGGCAATCTTCGAAGCTGCCTGGGATACTTCGGGTGTCCGAATTGCGGTCGTAATGTCGTTCTGGTCGAGCAACACGCGCTGCGTACCGTCCTCCGCGCGCAGATCAATGCGTGTGCCGCGCGCGAGGGTCACTAATTCCTCGTCGTGGCCGTCGAGTGCCAGTCCATTACGCAGCGCCTTGAACGCCAGCGCGCGGTACATTGCTCCTGTATCCACGTAGATGTAGCCGAGCAGCTCTGCCACGCGCCGTGCCAGCGTGCTTTTGCCCGAGCCTACCGGCCCGTCAATCGCAATAATGAGTTTCATCGAGAAGTCGCTCGCGGACCCAGGGCCGGCTTAGAATTCAGGCTCAAATCCGTTTGAATGCGCGCTCAATTTCGCGCACGGAATAGCGCAGCACCACCGGCCGCCCGTGCGGACAACTCATCGGGTATTCCGTCTTCGCCAGCTCACCCAGCAGCCATTCCATTTTCGCCGGATCGAGCGGCGTATTCACCTTGATAGCTGCGTGGCAGGATGTGGACGCGGCGATCTTGGCTTGCAGCGAATCGATAGAAATAGCCTGATTCTCGCGCGCAATGCCGTCCAGAATTTCGTACAGTAATTTCTCGGCGTCGCCGCTGGTGATGCCCGCCGGCGCAGCCTGAATCGCCACGCTGCGCGCGCCCATCAGTTCCGCTTCAAAGCCGTTGGCGCGCAGCTCTTCGCCGATCTGCTCGAAAATCGCCAGCTGCCGCGGATTCAGCTCGACGATCAGAGGCACCAGCAATCGCTGTCCGCCCAGTTCGCCTTCGCGGCGCGCGCGTAGGTGCTGTTCGAACAGCACGCGCTCGTGCGCCACGTGCTGGTCAATGATCCACAATCCTTCGCCGTTCACCGCGACGATGAAGCTGCTGTTCACCTGGCCCAGAGGTTTCAGATCGGCGATGTCCTCCAGGCTGGGCAACGAGCCTGGTGTTTCGGTTGCGCCAATACCGCCGGAGGCCACGGAGGATGCGCCGGATTCCTGCGGACCCAACGAAAAATCGCTCGCGCCGGTCGGATCGAACTGCAACCGCTGCGAGATAGGGCGGTCCGGCGCACCGCTCAATTCAAATCCTTCCGCCGCGCCCGCCACATCACCAAAAGAAGTGGGAATCACCGCGCGCGGTGGGCCGGGAGGCGCGCCGGGCAGCGCTCCGGTATTCGCAGACGAAAGAAATGCCGGGTCAATCGCCGCAGCCACGGCTGCAAACGGGGTCGAGCCGCCGTTCGTTCCTGTAGACGAAGCAGCGGCAGCGCCAGCAGCAGTCGCCGCGCGCACCGCCGGAAATCCAGGAATGGGCCGGGCGACTGAAAGCGCCTGCCGCAACGCATCGCGCGTGAAATCATGGACGAACTGCGGATGGCGAAAGCGCACTTCGATTTTCGCGGGGTGGACGTTCACGTCCACTTCCTCGTATGGCATATCCAGAAACAGCAGCACCACTGGGAAAACGCCCGGGGGCACGATATTGCGATAAGCCTCGCTGATGGCGTGCAGCAACAGGCGGTCGCGCACCAGCCGCCGGTTCACGAAAATGTAAATGCCGTTGCGATTGCTGCGCTGCACTTCGGGGCGCGACGTGAATCCACTGACGCGAAGCGTGGCCGCGCGCTCTTCGGGCTCCCGTGGGGGCTCGGTGATCGCGCTGCGCACAGCAGCTTCCGTCACTGGAATTTCGGTGAGTTCGTCCAGCGCTTGGCGGCCAAAAATCTGATACACGCGGTCCGCCAACTTTTCCACGGGCGAACAATTCAGGATTTCCTGCGAGGGAGTCTTCAGCAGAAAATGCCGGTCGGGATGCGCCAGCGCGTAATGCGTCACCAGCGATGCGATATGGCCCAGCTCGGTCGTCTCGGATTTCAGGAATTTGCGCCGCGCCGGGACGGCATAAAAAATATCTGCCACGCTGATCGAAGTTCCCACCGGGACGCCTGCGGGCTTCACGCTGAGAAGCTTGCCGCCTGCGAATTCGATGCGCGTTCCCTCCCCCTCTTCTGCATCCCGCGTTTCCAGGAGCAGACGCGAGATGGCGGCGATCGAAGGCAGAGCCTCACCGCGAAATCCCAGTGTGGCAATCGAAAGTAAATCGTCGGCGGTGCGCAATTTTGAAGTGGCGTGGCGCTCGAAAGCCAGAAGCGCGTCATCATGATTCATGCCGCAACCGTCGTCAATCACGCGGATCAGGCGCTTACCGCCCGATTCTGTTTCAATGCGAACCGAACGCGCGCCAGCGTCCAATGCGTTTTCGAGCAATTCCTTCACGACGGAGGCTGGCCGTTCGACCACTTCACCCGCTGCGATTTTGTTGGCGACAGTTTCCGGAAGTATGCGAATGCGGCTCATGGGGTATGTCTCGCTGAGTGCGGATCACCCAAACCCGGGTCCTCAAGGTTGCGCCGCAGCTCTTCGCGAGCTTCGTCTTCGGTCTTCTTATCTTCCTGCGACATGCTGCGCAAGAAAATCCGCGTGCCAAACAGGCTGGCGACGAAGACCACAGCCATCAGTGAAACGCCAAACCACTCCGGAAACGACGGCATCTGCACCATCACCAGAAAAATAAACCCGATCGCCACACCCATCCCGAGCAAGACCATGAATTGCACGCGCAACCTAAGTTTGTGCATGCCCCGCACCAGAAGAAACACTCCCAGCAATGCTGCAATCGATATGCCAATCAGTAGTCGATAAGACATTACGAGCCCTTTTGGCCAGCCTTCTTCTTGCCGTGCCGCCAGTTTGGCAGGCCAAAGTATCCGGCCAAGGCCGCGAAACAACATACGAAGATCGTCAACAACGGATCGAGCCACTCTAGCTCGGTCGCGACGGAGTGCACCAGCATAATCAGTGCAAAAAACAAAAAGGCGATGGATTGAAAAAGTAACACGCGGTCTTTCGGAGATCTCCCCACAAGACCAAAAAGCACAGCCACAAGAAGTAAGAAATAGACTAGCGAAAGCGGGACACGCGTGTACCCTTCCGCCGAGTGCATCACGTCGCCGGTTCCTTGATTTGAATGCCTAGCTCGTCGAGCTGGTCAGTCCCCACCGCCGACGGCGAATCTGCCATCAGATCCTGCGCCGCCGTCGTTTTCGGGAAGGCAATCACCTCGCGGATGGATTTTTCGCCGGCCAGCAGCATCACGACCCGATCGAGCCCCAGCGCGATGCCGCCGTGCGGTGGGGTGCCGTAGGTGAGCGCGTCGAGAAAAAATCCGAAGCGCTGGCGTGCTTGTTCCTCGCTCAGGCCCAGCGCCTTGAACATCCGCGCCTGCACATCCTGACGATGAATTCGTATGCTTCCGGAGCCGAGTTCGACGCCGTTGAGCACCAGGTCGTAGCCCTTCGAGCGGCACTCCCACGGCGCAGTCTCCAGCTTGTCGAGGTCTTCTTCGAAGATCCCGGTAAAGGGATGCTGCGCGCTCACCCAGCGCTTGTCGCTCGCGCTCCATTCAAAAAGCGCGAAGCCCGTAATCCACGCAAATTCCCATTTGGCGCGATCAATCAGATTGAGTTTGTCGCCCAGGTACAGGCGTACTTGGCCCGCCACATTCAACGAAGTGTCGGTGTGCGCGATCTGTTCTTTCGCCGCTACCGCAACAATCAGGTCGCCTGTTTTTGCGCCGACAGCTTCGGCCAATTTCTTCAGTCCGTCCGCACCGAGCGTCTTTTCGAGCGGCGAGCTGATACCTTCTGCCGTCACCTTCACGATGTAAACTCCGCGCGCGCCCGCGGACTTCGCCAGTTCGCCCAGCTCATCGAGCTGCTTGCGAGACCAGCCGGCTGCGCCCGGCGCGACCACCGCTTGCACGTTCCCTTCGAAATGAATCGTCGCGCGCGTCGGCTCGAAATGCTGCGTCACATTTTGCAACTCCATGCCGAAACGCAAATCAGGCTTGTCCGATCCATAGCGCCGCAGCGCTTCCTTGTAATCGAGATGGCGAAACGGGCCCTGCACTTTCAAGCCGACCACTTCCAGCGCGCGAGTCATCACGCGTTCAATCACTTCGAAAATATCCTGCTGGCGCGGGAACGACATTTCCAGGTCCAGCTGCGTGAATTCCGGCTGCCGATCCGCGCGCAAGTCTTCGTCGCGGAAGCAGCGCACGATCTGGAAATACCGGTCCATGCCAGAAATCATCAAAATTTGTTTGAAGATTTGCGGCGATTGCGGCAACGCATAAAATTGCCCGTGATGGACGCGGCTCGGGACCAGGTAGTCGCGCGCGCCTTCCGGGGTCGAGCGGGTGAGCATCGGCGTTTCAATCTCGAAGAAGCCGAGGCTGTCCAACGTTTTGCGCATCTCGAAAAGAATCCGGTGCCGCAGCTCGATGTTGCGGTGCGGCCGGGGCCGGCGCAGATCCAGGTAACGGTGCCGCAAACGAGTTTCTTCGCTCGCGGTCACTTCGTCTTCAATCTGAAATGGCGGCGTCTTGGAAGTATTCAAGATGTGCAGGCGCGTGGCCATCACTTCCACTTCGCCGGACGCAATTTCAGGATTGGATTTCTGGCGGCGAATCACTTTGCCTTCGACGGCCACCACGAATTCCGAGCGCAGTTCTTCGGCTTTTTTGTGCGCTTCCGGATACAGCTCATTGTTGAAAACGATCTGCGCCAGGCCCGCGCGATCGCGCAGATCAATGAAGATCAATTGGCCCAGATCGCGCCGGCGATGGACCCAGCCCATCAAGGTCACGTCTTTGTCAGCATCCGACGCGCGCAAGTCGCCGCAGTAGTTGGTCCGTTTCAGATTGCCGAGAGCATCGAGCAAGGTCGGGTTCCCTTCCTCCGGCGAGGGCTGCGCGTTAACGTGATGTTGCGATCGTAGCGTCAGCCCCGAGTGCCGCGTTTTTCGGATTCCAGATATTCTAGCAGTTCGTATTCGGAAAGCTTCTTCTGATCCGCGTCGGCCAGCCGCTTCAACGTGAAGGCACCGGAGGCGACTTCGTCGCTGCCAATGATCAACGCATAGCGCGCGCCAAGTTTGTCAGCCAGATTGAGCGATTTCTTGAACTTCATTTCCTCGCCGGGGAGCTCCACCGAAAGGCCGGACTCGCGCAGCTTTCTCGCGAGGTCCACCGCGGTGGCGTAGGTTGGCAACCCCATCCACGCAACGAACACGTCCAAACCCGGCAACTCGGGTAAATTCCCGGACTCCTGAATGGAAAGAATCGCCCGGTCGCTTCCGATCGCAAAGCCGATCCCCTTCGTCGGCGGCCCGCCGAGAAGTTCGACGAGGCCGTCATAGCGGCCGCCGCCGCAGACGGCATTTTGCGAGCCGAGGCCTTCGGCAATCACCTCAAACGTGGTGCGCGTGTAATAGTCCAGGCCGCGCACCAGGCGCCAATTCTCTTCATAAGCAATGTCGCGCAGCTTCAGCTCGTCCTTCAGCTTGGCGAAATGCTCTCGGCAATCGGCACACAAATGGTCGGAAATGCGCGGCAATTTCGCGATGATTTCCTGCTCCTGCAGCAACTTCGAATCGAGCACGCGCAGAGGGTTGGTCTCGATACGCCGCTGCGAGTCGGGCCCAAGCTGGCCCTTAACCTTGAGCAGTTCCAGGCGCAGCAATTCCACATACTGCGGACGGCAATTCTTGTCGCCGATCGAATTCACGTAGAGCGTCGTGCGCGTCAACCCCACGCGTTTGAAAAACGCGAGCAGCATTTCAAGCAGTTCAGCATCAATCGCCGGCGCGTCCGATTGCCCCAAGATTTCCGCATTCACCTGGTAGAACTGCCGGTAGCGTCCCTTCTGCGGTCGCTCGCGCCGGAACATCGGCCCGATGCAGTACAGCTTTACGTTCCCTGGCAATGCCTGCATGTTGTGTTCGATGTAGGCACGCATCGTACTGGCGGTCGCTTCGGGACGCAGCGATACTTGTTCGCCAGTCTGCGAATCGCTCACTTCCTCTTTTGCTAGGCGCTCAGAACCATCCGGAAGACGGAAGGTGAACATTTCCTTCGACACAATATCGGTATCGGTTCCCACGGAACGCGCGAATAATTCTGTCTGCTCGAAGACAGGCAAACGAATTTCGCGGAAATTGTAAGATTCGAAAACTTCACGCGCGGTGTGCTCGAACCAATTCCACAGCGCTGAATCCGGCGGGAGTATGTCGCGCGTGCCTTTGATGGCGCGGTATTGTCGTTTCTCTGGCAAAGCTAGTTCCCTGTCTCCTTGCTCGCCTGCATCCGTTCCTCGGCGCGATACGTTTCCTTGTACTCGACGTAGCGCCGGGCATAAGCATCAATCGAATCCAGATCTTCAGCACCAAGCGCTCGCCGCAGCTTCGCCGGCTGGCCCATCAGCAAGCTGCCAGGCGGCACTATCGTGCGTTCCGGCACCAGCGTCCCAGCCGCGATGATCGAGCCCGTCCCAATCACCGCGCCGTTCAGGATGATGCTGCCCATGCCGATCAGGCAGCGCGATTCGATCGTGCAACCATGCAACGTGACGCTGTGCCCCACCGTAACGTCGTCGCCCAGCACCAGCGGATTCGTATCGCGCATCACGTGCAAAATCGACCCGTCCTGCACATTCGTGCGCGCGCCGATACGAATGTAATGGACATCGCCGCGAATCACAGCGCAAGGCCAAACGCTGGAATCCTCGCCGATTACGACGTCGCCAATCACCACGGACTGTGGGTCAATATAAGCGCTGGCCGCAACGCGCGGCATTTGTCCCTTGTAGCTGCGCAGCAAGGTACCACTCCTGATTAACGATTGAGGTGCGTTTTTGTTACTCCGCGAGGCACCGCGAAAAATCACATCGAATCACAATATCTGCACCACAGGCGCGCCAGCCGAGGCGTTCACAATTTCCAGCCGCGCGATCACATTGCGCGCCACAGCATACACGCTCTTGCCGCCCGGCGCGTCTTCGCCCAGCGACGCCACAGGCTTCCCGGTGTCACCCCCGATGCGAATCTGCGGATCAATCTCAATCTCGCCCAGAAACGGCACGCCGAAATTCTTCGCCATGTGCTGCCCTTCGCCGTGGCCGAACACATCAATCCGCCCATTGCAATGCGGGCAATTGAAGTAGCTCATGTTCTCGACGACGCCGAGAATTTCCACGTTCACCTGGCGAAACATTTCCACCGCCTTGCGCACGTCAGCCAGCGCCACAATCGAGGGAGTCGTCACGACCACAGCGCCCGTCACCGAAACGCTCTGGATCAGCGAAAGCTGCACGTCGCCCGTGCCCGGCGGCAGGTCCACGATCAAATAATCGAGTGCGCCCCACTGCACGCTGCGCAAAAATTGCTGCATCACGCTGTGCAACATCGGTCCGCGCCACACCAGCGGCTTATCGCCGGGATTCAACAATCCCATCGAGATCATTTTCACGCCGTAAGCTTCCACGGGGATAATCGTCTTCTCGTCCACCGCGCGCGGCTGTTCATTCGTGCCGAGCATCACCGGCACGTTCGGCCCGTACACATCCGCATCGAGCAAGCCAACGGTGGCGCCGAGTGTTCTCAGCGCAATCGCCAGATTGACGGCGACGGTGGTCTTACCCACGCCGCCCTTGCCGCTGGCGACGGCCACAAGGTTCTTGACGCCCGGGATGGGCGCTTTTTTATCAACTGCAGGTCCTGGTCCAGGTCCGGGAGGCATATCAGTCCTTTAGGTGAAGCCGCACGCAGCGAGGCTTCCAAGATCACAAGTTCATCGCTTAAATCATAGACTGCCCAGCGCCCGCCGGCAAGGCGGCCATGATGTTTCGCCGGTGCGAGTCCAGATGGTTGCAGCGGCGCGGCGGAAGGCTTAGGATGGCCACCGGGCCACTGGATCGATTCCATATCTCAAGCATACAGCGGGGGGTAAAAGAAAATGGTCAACGGAATTCACGCGCTTTTCTATGCCAAGGACGCGGACAAGGTTCGCGGCTTTTTTAAAGACGTGCTCAAATTAGGCTCGGTAGACGCCGGAGAAGGCTGGCTGATTTTTGCGCTACCTCCAGCCGAGCTCGGTATTCACCCGACCGAAGACAAGCCTCATCACGAGCTTTATCTTATGTGCGACGACATACAGGCCACCATGAAGGACCTAAAAGCAAAAGGGGTCGAGTTCGCGCATCCCGTCAAGGACCAAGGGTGGGGTCTGGTCACGGCAATCAAGGTTCCCGGAGGCGGCGAAATGGGCCTGTACGAACCACGCCATCCGACCGCGCTGAAGCTGAAGCGTTGAAATACGTCGCAGCAATAGACAACCCCGCGTCCATCGCATCGCCACTCCGCTTTGCACGAAATCGCGCAAGCGGCTACAATAGCAAGTAGGGAGACGCGCGATCCTCGCAGCCGCCGCACCTGCAGGCCGGGTTCCCCGTTCTTGGGAGCTTAATCAACAATTTCGCCCCATTTGTGGGCTCGCATGCGTCTAATCTAAAAATATGGATGTCGAAAAATTCATAAATGGCGTCGTAGCGCGTTTCATCGGCACCAAGCACGAGCGCGACGTTAAAGAGTTGCAGCCACTGATCGCGGAAATCAACGCGCTCGAGCCCGAGATGCGCAAACTCTCGGACGCTGAGATTACGGCGAAGACCGCCCAGCTGAAAGCCGAAGTCCATGCGCGCATCGAAGGCCTGGAGCGCGACGATCCGGACTACAAGCCAAAAATGCAGGAAGCGCTGCAGCCCGCGCTGGTGCCTGCCTTTGCGCTGGTGCGCGAAGCGGGGCGCCGCACGCTGGGCATGCGCCATTTCGACGTGCAGCTGATCGGCGGCGCGGTCCTGCACCAAGGCAAAATTTCCGAAATGAAGACGGGCGAAGGCAAGACGCTCGTCGCGACGCTGCCCGCGTTTTTGAACGCGCTCACCGGCAGGGGCGTGCACATCGTCACCGTGAACGACTACCTCGCCCGCCGCGACGCGGAATGGATGGGCCCGATCTACAAGATGCTGGGGCTTTCGGTAGGCGTCATCGTTCACGATCTGGACGACGTGCAACGCCGCGCCGCCTACGCCGCGGACATCACCTACGGCACTAACAACGAGTTCGGCTTCGACTATCTGCGCGACAACATGAAGTACGATCTAACGCAGTGTGTCCAACGCGGCCATCACTTCGCCATCGTCGACGAAGTGGACTCTATCCTGATTGACGAGGCCCGCACGCCGCTGATCATTTCCGGACCAGCCGAGGAATCGACCGACAAGTATTACCGCATCGACAAAATCATTCCCAAGCTGATCCTCGATATCGATTACACGCTGGACGAAAAGCATCGCACCGCGACGCTGACCGAAGAAGGCGTTTCCAAGTGCGAGCAGCTGTTGAGCCTGGGCAATTTGTACGACCCGGCGCACATGGACATCATTCACCACGTCTATCAAGGGCTGCGCGCGCACACGCTGTTCCAGAAAGACGTGGATTATGTGGTGAAAGACGGCGAAGTCGTGATCGTTGACGAATTTACAGGTCGCCAGATGCCCGGCCGCCGCTGGTCTGATGGCTTGCACCAGGCCGTGGAAGCGAAAGAAGGGGTGAAGATCGAGCGCGAAAATCAGACTCTTGCGACCATCACCTTCCAGAATTATTTCCGCATGTACAAAAAGCTTTCAGGCATGACTGGAACCGCGGAAACCGAAGCTCCCGAATTCGACAAGATCTACAAACTTGAAGTCGTGGCCATTCCCACGAATAAGCAGCTGATCCGCATCGAAAATTCAGACGTCGTGTACCGCACCGAAGCGGAAAAGTTCGAAGCCGCGGTGAACGGCATTCTGCAGGAGGACGGTACGCATGCGGGCGGCGTCCGCCAGTATTACGAACGCGGCCAGCCGGTGCTGGTGGGCAGCATCTCAATCGAAAAATCGGAAAAGATCGCGGCGCACTTGAAGAAGGCCGGCATCCCGCACCAGGTTTTGAACGCCAAGCAGCACGAACGCGAAGCGATCATCATTTCGCAGGCGGGACGCAAGGGCACGGTCACGGTTTCCACCAACATGGCCGGCCGCGGCACCGACATTCTGCTCGGTGGCAATCCCGAAGCCATGACGCGCGATTATTGCCTGAAGAACAAGCTCGCACTGCCCTACGCGCCTGCCAGCTCGGTGATCGGTGCGGCCCCGGGCACCGAAACCGCAGCACAAGCCGACGCAGCCAGCGCCGCAAGTGCCGCTGCGCTAGCGCCTTCCAATGGCGGTAGCAGTCCGGCGATGGTGCTGTTCCAAATCGAAGGCAAAATCTTCCAGGTTCCCTTGGAACAGTGGAAGCCCATTTACGATCAGTTCGCCGCGGAATGCAAAGCGGAACACGATGAAGTCGTGGCCATGGGCGGCCTGCACATTCTAGGCACCGAACGACACGAGGCGCGCCGCATTGACAACCAATTGCGTGGTCGCGCCGGCCGCCAGGGCGACCCCGGCTCCTCGCGATTCTTCCTCTCGCTCGAAGATGATCTGCTTCGCATATTTGGCGGCGAGAAAGTGAAAGCCATGATGCACTGGCTCGGCATGACCGAAGGCGTGCCCATCGAATCGAAGCTCATCAGCAAACGCATTGAAAACGCGCAGAAAGCCGTCGAAGCGCAGAACTTCGAAGCGCGCAAACACCTGCTGGAATACGACGATGTGATGAACAAGCAGCGCGAAACAATTTACAATCTGCGCCGCTCGTTCCTGGAAGGCCGCGACCAGAAAGAATTCGTGCTGGAGCGCGCCGACGCCATCGCCAACGAATTGGTCGAAACCTATTGCCCGCGCGAGCAGCATCCGGACCAGTGGAACGTCACGCAATTTTCCAACGAAATCCTGAACCAGTTCGGCTTCGATCCCAAGGCCGTAGGGATGGATTTCGCGACGCTCAATCACGAAACTGTGGGCGATATGCTCATCGAAAAAGTGCGCGCGCGTTACGAAGAGAAAGAAACGCTCTTCGGCGCGCAGACCCTGCGCTGGCTGGAACGCCATATCTTGCTCGACGTCGTGGACGGCCAGTGGAAAGACCACCTCCTCACGCTCGACCATTTGAAGGAAGGCATCGGCCTGCGCGGGTATGGACAGAAAGATCCGCTGGTCGAGTTCAAGAAAGAGGCGTTCATTCTTTTTGATGAGTTGATGAATCGCATTGATACCGAAGCGGTGCGCTTTCTTTTCCTGGTGCGGCCCGCGGAACAGCCCGCTGCGGCTGTCGCGCAACCTGCTGCGCCGTCCGCGCAGAAACAACTGGTTCCTCGCGGTCTCTCGCAATTTTCGCCTGAAGAAATCGAGCGCAAACAACGTCGCCAGGAACAGCAAATGCAGTTTCAAACCGGCAACACTCCGGTCGAAGCTCCCAAGCCAGCTCGCGCCGGCGCGAAAGTCGGCCGCAACGATCCCTGCCCCTGCGGCTCCGGCAAGAAGTACAAAAAGTGCCACGGCCAGACGGCGTAATCTCTCTAACCCACGACTGAACTTTTCAAATGCTCATTGCGTATCTTCCTCCGAGTTAGAGCCAATCCGCTCAGGAGGATGGAATATGAGAATTCGTACGCGTGCTTTCCCCACAATGCTGGCGCTCATTTTGTCCCTAGCCGCCACGATCGCCGCTCGGCCGACAATGGCCAGCGACGACGGCCATTTTGATCGCACGCTTACGGTGACGGGCGCAGTGGATCTGGACGTCCAGACCGGTTCCGGCGAAATCGCGGTTCGCACCGGAGATTCCAGCAAGGTAGAAATTCACGGCCGCATCCACGCAAATCACGGCTGGTTCGGAGCAGACGCCGAGCAGCGCATCCACGAAATTGAAGCCAATCCACCGATCGAGCAGAACGGTAACACGATCCGCGTGGGCCACATTGAAAACCATGATTGGAAGAACAATATTTCAATCAGCTACGAACTTGTCGTGCCGGTGCAAACCAAGCTGCACTCCGAATCCGGATCGGGCGAGCAGATCGTCGGCGGCATCGCCGGCCCGGCCGACGCGAGCAGCGGCTCGGGCAGCGTGCGCCTCAGCAAGATTGGCGGTGAAACGCATGCGCGCACCGGATCGGGAGACATCGAATTGAATGATATTCACGGCGCTGCAAAAGCCACAGCGGGCAGCGGCAGCATTCGGGCGATCGGCATCGCCGGATCTCTCACCGCTTCCAGTGGCAGCGGTAGCGTGAAATTCGAACAGACCGCAGCTGGCGACGTGGAAATCGGAACCGGCTCCGGCGATGTGGAAATCAAGGGCGCCCAAGGCGCCCTGAAAGTGCAGACCGGAAGCGGCAGCATTACCGCGCAAGGCGATCCCACGGGTGACTGGCGTCTGCATACGGGTTCAGGCGACGTGACCGTCGACCTGCCGCAGCAGGCTGCTTTCAATCTAGTGGCGCGCACCAGCTCCGGCAACATCGAAACCAGCCGCGAAATCGCCGTGCAGGGCAAACTCAGCCCGCGCGAGCTGCAGGGCAAAGTAGGAGCTGGCGGCCCGATCGTGGAACTCAGCACCAGTTCCGGTGGTATTCAAATTCGTTAGAAATTCTTTTGCGCCGGGACGCGTGCGGCGGCGATTAGCTCTCAGAGACCGGAAATTTGCCGCCTCGCGCGTCTGTCGGCTTGCCCAGCTGTTGTTATCCTTTACAACTCACAGTAACTTGCGCGCAAAAATATTGTGCTACTCTCTCCTCAACCTCGAGGCCGTAGCCGCTCGAGAATCAGGGGTGTGGGATGACAGCCGTTGTTTCCGTCCATTGTGCCCGTCCTGGATGCGCGAAGCCTGCGCCTCCGGCACTCTCCCGCGCGGAGCTGTGCCTGGATCATTTTCTCGACGAAGCGTTTCTGCGCACCGATCAAGCTCTGGCGCGCTGCCGCGAGGGATCCCCACTCACCAAAGACAGCCTCGAGTGGCTGCTCTCCGATGCGCTCGCTACGGTGAAGAACCTGGAAGAAAGTGCCGACGAGCCCCAGCCCGAACAGCGCGATCGTATGCTCGAGCTCTTGCTCATCCTCGCGAATCTGCACGAATACGTCGCGCACCATTCCGTGCGCGTCGAACATCCCGCCTGATCGCGCTCGCCGGTCTGGGACTTTGCGCCCGCGCGAAATCGTGCCGACGTTCCCCGGAATAGCTTGCCGCATATCCATTAACGGATAAGGCATCAGTCTGCTTGCAAATTCCTGCTAACCAAATCAAGCTGAGGATTACCACAGAGCGGTTCACCGTGTCTGATAAACCTAAAGAGCAAGATCCGTTCAAGCCGACAGAGCCGAACATACCCGGCGTCACCGGCAACCCAGCACGCTTTAAACCAGCGCCGGAACCTCCGCGCCCGCCGGCGCCCCAGCTTCGAAATTCCGCGAGCGCGCCCGAAAAGGCCGCGGCGCAAAAATCGCTGTCCATCGCTGCTATCGTCGTAGTGCTCGTCTCTCTGGCACTGTACGTTTGGAAACATTCAAGTAACCCTGAACACGCACCAGCCGCTCCTGCCGCTGCAGCCGCGCCCGTTGTCGATCTGCCGCCAGTAGTGGCGCCATCGTCTGCCAACGTGCCGGTGGCGCCAGGCCCGGTGGCCACGACGGCAGAACTCGCGAATGCATGGTCGTCAAAGCGGTTCATATTTCGCGCGACACAAGCTTCCGAGAGTATTCCGGCGCTCGTCGTCCATCTTCCTAGTGGCGTCTATTGGGGTTTATCGCTGCGGCAGCCATACGGAACGTGCGAATTGCAGTACGTCACCGACCTTGGCAAGCTTGCACATGAATACGGCTTTCACGCAGATCATCCGATGGTCGCAGACCCTTGCAATCGCGTGGTGTTCGACCTCACCCGATACGGAACGGGGCCGAATGGAGAAGTGCGCGGAGCGATTGTCAGCGGCCGGGGCGTGCGCCCACCGATCGCGATCGAGGTCAAAGTGCGCGGCAAGCAGGTCGTAGCAATTCAGCTAGAACACTAGCGCACAGCCGCGGCAGAATTAGGCGTGAACAACTAAGGAAGGGCGAATTCCTGCGCTCAAACCGTAGATCCAGCGCGTTCGATCGAAGCGCAACGCTGCACCTCGGCTTCCATCTTCCCCGCCAGCACCATCGCCACCATTTTCTGGTCCGCCAGCCACGACCACAGCGGATGACCAAACGTCGCCGGCCGATTGTGCTCGACAAAGAAATGTGAAAACCAAGCCATCGCGTACGGCACCGCAAACGCCGCCAGAATGTACCACGGCGTGCGCAGTACGATTGCCGTCGCCAGCAGCGACCATCCTAGCAGCGTGCCTGCCGTATGAAAAATTCGTGTCAACGGCTGGCGGTGCGCTAGCACATAAAAAGTCCAGAACCGCTGGAAATTTTCAGGCTTGTCCATGGCGGCGATTGTAGCCCTGGCATCCGCAGGTGCAAGCCAAAAGAAAAATGCCACTGTCCCGTTCGCTTAGCGGCGGGACAGTGGCCCGTCGCCGAGGTTTTCTCGGCGACGGTTATGACATGGTATGACGGTTATGAATGGTTATGATGCGAGTTCCTCCACCGAACGCGCCACCATCACCGGCTGGCCCGTCGCTTGATTGATCAGAATAAAGCCAACCACGCGAATCGAAATCGGCTGCGCCCCTTGCAAGGCAGACAGTCCGCTCAGATTGATGAAGTTGGTATCGTTCGTGGTGATCACGGTCAGAGGCTGCGGCAGCAACACGCCCGCCGTCCACTGATCGTTCAACTGGAACGTGCCCGCGTTGTTGTTTTGGATCACCGTGCTGCCCGGAACCCACCCGCCCGCTTGTCCCTGGCGCCGCAGTACGACGCGGTGCACCGTCAGAGTAGTGCTCCCGTTGGTCGTGGTGAGCTCCCCGCCGATTCCCACGCGCTGCCCAGCTGCCAGTTCCGAATTGTTGAAGAGCAGCGTCGTCAGCGGCAGGTTGATGTGCTCGATCATGTATCGTTCCGAGCCGTTCAAATTGAGCGTCTCAATCTGCCCGTCCGAAACGCCGTTCACGGCCGGCAGCAATTCACGAACGTACAAGTCCGCTTGCGTGGCCGGCCCCGTCGGCGGGCGAATGCTGGTGAACAAGCCACCCATGAAGAAGTCGTCGTTGGAGACGACCTCCAACTCGGAAGCATCAATGCTGTGGGTCACCGGATCCAGCACACCGGACACTTCCACGATCGTGTTCGTAGTGAATCCGCTCACCGGGCTGTTGGGATCGTCGAGCATCGTGTTGTCACTGGTCGTGACAGTCCACTGACGCCCGTGCGGGCCCTGGATCGTAAACGTGTTGGGGCCAGTGACGCCCACTACGCCGCCGTGAAAGTCATCAATGGCGACCTGCGAATCGGTCGAGTTCAGCAATGCGACCTCGAAAACCGGATTCACCGCGCCGGTGACCTGGCCGTTCCCGTCGACTTGCAGCGACTTGCGCAAATCAAATTCCATGCGCAGACCGAACAGGTCCGCATCGGAAACCATCACAGGGTTCGCGAAGTTCACCGTCACACTCGATTGCGACAGCGTTCCGTTGATCGTGTTGATCGCCGGCGGATTCATTGAAGTATCAATGAATCCGATCACCGGCGACGCGATCGTGATCGTCGCCGAAGTATAGGTCCCAATCGGCACAGCAGTTAGGTCTAGCAACTGATGCAACCCGCTGAGCTGCGCAAAATCCACAATCTGCGGCTGTGACAGAACGCTCACGTTTGTCGTGCCGTTGAACAGCGTGATTCCGCTTACGGTGACTTCACACGAGACTACGCTTGGCAGCGGAGCATCGGTACCCACGGTATAAATGGATGCTTGGCTCTGCGTTGAAGTAGTTGACGCCCCGGAGCCCCCGCCACAGCTGGAAAGCGTGATTGCGGCAAGAAATGCTAGGAACACACCAATAGCTTTAGGATTCCCCATTTGAATTTCTCCTTAAATTAGTAACTTAGACCAGTAATCGATGATCGCCCGGGGGCTAGTGCCCCATTTGCTGCTGGGAGTGAAACCCAAGGCCGCTGGAAAAGTTGCACGAATATCAGCCCTAATCTTGGCTCCGCAGCGGGTGCTGAGGCGGCTTCATTCTTCCCATTTTCTTCGCCAGGGGGTGATCCGTCCGCTTTTCGCTCCTTGCGCCATCGCGCACAGTTGTTTACGATGGCGTGCGAACATGATCGGCGAAACAATTTCGCATTACCGCATTCTCGATCCGCTGGGCAGCGGCGGCATGGGGCAGGTCTTTCGCGCCGAAGACACGCGCCTAGGCCGCCAAGTCGCGCTCAAATTTCTCTCCGCGGATCTCGCGCGCGACCCGGCCTCACTCGAGCGGTTCCAGCGCGAAGCACGTGCCGCCTCTTCCCTGAATCATCCGGGAATCTGCACGATTTACGACGTGGGTGAGCACAACGGGCGTCCTTACCTCGTGATGGAAGTCCTCGAAGGTCAGACCCTCCGCGAACGCATTGGCGGGCGGCCCATGGCCACCGATGCCCTGCTCGATTTCGGCGCGCAGATTGCCGACGCGCTCGATGCGGCGCACGCCCGCGGCATCATTCATCGCGACATCAAGCCCGCCAATATTTTCATCACCTCGCGCGGCCAGGCAAAAATTCTCGATTTTGGATTGGCCAAGCAGGCCGCCACCCGCCGCGTCGGTGAAGCGGTCGGCGCGGGCAATAGCGTCACCCAGCCCACCACGGATAATCTTTTTCTTACCAGTCCAGGCTCGGCTATCGGAACCGTTGCGTATATGTCACCGGAACAGGCGCGCGGAGAGGATCTCGACCCGCGCACCGACCTGTTCAGTTTGGGCGCGGTGCTCTACGAGATGGCCACGGGCCAAGCCGCGTTCAACGGCAATACTTCAGCGGTTATTTTTGACGCGATTCTAAACCGCACTCCGCCGTCTCCAACCTCCGTCAATCCGATGCTCCCCGCCAAGCTGGAAGAAATCATCGGAAAATCCCTGGAGAAAGACCGCGACCTGCGCTATCAGACGGCCGCCGAGCTTCGGGGCGATTTGAAGCGCTTGAAACGTGACACGGACTCTTCCCGCGCTCCAAGCGGCTCGTCCGGCTCGTGGGCAACGGCAAGCTCCTCGCCAGGTTCGGGCTCTGGCTCGAAAGCCGCGCAACCCACAGCTTCGCTCGTGAGTTCGCTTCCAGTGTCAGGAACCGCCCCTACCAGCGCGCCTACGCAAAATGGCGTCCGCTTCGGTGTATGGATCGCAGCGGCTGTCGCGATACTCATCGCCATCGGCACCGTTTTTGCAATAACTTTTCATGATCGCTACGGACATCATCACGAAGAAGCTGCCTCCTTTTCTCAAATGACGATTTCGCCCATCACCTCCACAGGAAACATCCACTCCGCCACGATTTCGGCCGACGGCAAGTGGGTCGCCTACGTCGCGGACGAAAAAGGCAGCCACGGTATTTGGATTCGCCAATTAGCGACCGGAAGCACTGCGCAAGTGGAACTCGGCTCGCCCGGCGAAATCGCAGGCCTAAATTTTTCGCTCGATGGCAACTATCTTTATTTCGTCAAGAGTGACGAATCCGTCGGCGTGGGCACTCTCTTTCAGGCGCCTTCCCTGGGCGGCGCCCCGCGCCAGGTGATTGTAGACGTGGATAGTCCGATCAGTTTTTCACCCGACGGGAAGCGCTTCGTGTTCGTCAGACAGTCCAGTAAGGCCAAGACTTCAGAATTGATCATCGCGAATACCGACGGCACCGGCGAACAGGACCTCTTGGTTTTGACCAATCCACCTCGTTTTTCCGACAACGGCCCGGCGTGGTCACCTGACGGCAAGCGGATCGCAGTCGCAGACAATCCCACCGGCGAATTCGGTAAGTATGCGGTGGAGATCGTGGACGTTGGCTCCAAAACAAAAACGCGCCTGGGCTCGCTCGACTGGCTTTCTCCCGATCAAATGGCCTGGCTCCCGGATGGGTCGGCGATCCTCTTCAATGCCCGCGTCGCCATGACGTCTCTCAACGCGCAGCTTTTTTCGCTCAGTTATCCCGACGCTGAAGTTCGACGTGTCACCAACGATTTGAATTTCTACAACGGCACGAGCATCACCTCTGACGGCTCCGCGCTTGTCTCTGCCCAGGTGACCCTCACCGGTAGCTTGTGGGTTGCGAACTTCGGCAGCTCCGCGTCCTTCTCGCCGCCGCGTCAGATCTCCAGCGGCATCAGCCGAGCCGATGGTATTTCCGGCGTTATTTGGACGCCCGACGACAAAATCATCTACACCTACTACACCTCCGGAAGCATTCAACTCGCGAGCGCCTCGCCCGATGGCTCGAACGTTCACGACATCGCGCCCGGTGTGGTGAGTCCCAATTGGCTTTCCAGCTGCGGCGACGGCCGGCACTTCGTCTTCGGCATGAGCCGTGGCAAGGACAGTAGCTCCATCTGGCGCGCGGACACGGATGGCTCCAACCTTACGCAGCTCAGCACCGGCAAGATTGCTCTGCATCCCAATTGCTCACCGGACGGAAAATCCGTTGTGTACGTTGATGTCACCGGTGACGCCACTCACGTGATGCGCGTCGGCATTGACGGCGGAACGCCGACGCAAGTGTCCAAACAGGAAGCATATTCTCCCGTGTACGCTCCGGATGGCAGCGCTCTGGCGGTTCTCTACCAACCGGATCCCGGCAAGCCATCCAAGCTCGCCGTCATGGGCTTGGACGGCGGAGAGATTCGCAACGTCTATGATTTCCCTCCGGAAGCACAATCCGCCATCAATGGCGACGGCGGCCAGAAACTCTCGTGGACAAAAGACGGTCGCGCGATTCTTTACCCAATACGAAAAGATGGTGTTGTAACTCTGTGGGCTCAACCCGTCGGCCCGCAAGGCACTGCGTCGGCGGGGGCTAAGCAAGTGATGAATCTAGGCCCGGACTTTCAGTGGGGTGCGTATACGTTGTCGCCGGACGGGAAGCAGATTATCTACGCCCACGGTCGCGCCGTCACAGACGCCGTCTTGATCTCGCACTTTCACTAATTCTTCCCTCGGGAGCTCCATGAAATTTTCTCGACGCGATTTGTTCAGAACGGCTGCCGTTGCTACCGGCGGCATCCCAACTGGAACTGCATTCAACGGCTTCGCGGCTGAGCCGGCGGCGCAAGCGGCTGCACAATCGCTGCCGCCTGCGTTCGACGCTTTGAAACCTCTCGGCGATCGCGTGAAACCGATTCGTCCCGAGGAGCTGCAAGCGCGCGTCGCCCGTGCGCAGCAGCTTATGACCGATTCGAAGCCGCGATTCGAAGCGCTGTACGTCACTCCGGGAACCACGCTGGTGTATTACACCGGCATTCACTGGTGGCCCAGCGAGCGCATCCTTGCGTTTCTGGTGCCTCGGCAAGGCGATCCGCTTTTAGTCGCCCCGGCATTCGAAGAAGGCCGCCTGCGTGAGCAGATGCGCTGGCCGATCGAACTCCGCGTCTGGCAGGAAGACGAAAGCCCCTATCCGATAATCGAAAAATGGCTGGCGGAACGCGCCATCCGCACGGGACAAGTAGGCGTCGAAGCCACTACGCGCTACGTTTTTTTCGATGGGCTGCGCCAGGTCGCAACTTCGCTCGATTACACCAGCGGCGATCCCATCACCGTCGGATGCCGCGCGCAAAAAAGCGCGCACGAGCTCGAATTGATGCGCCTGGCCTGCTCCGCCACTTGCGATGTGTACAAGGCTATTTTTGCGTCGCTGCGCGAAGGCATGACGCAGCACGAAGTCTCCGCGCTTGCCACGCGCGGCTACGCCCGCATGGGCCTGCAGGGCGAAGCCTCCGTGTTTTTCGGGCCGTCCTCTGCCCTGCCCCACGGCTCGCGTGAAGAGCAGGTGTTGCGCGAGGGCGTCAACGTGATGATTGACGACGGCACAACGGTCGAGGGCTATCAGTCGGACGTCACGCGCACCGGTGTTCTGGGCAAGCCGCCTGAAAAGCTACAGCATGCTTTCGAGATCGTGCGCAACGCACAGAATGCCGCGCTCACCGCTGCCGTCGCCGGCCACGAATGCGGCTCGGTGGATGACGCCGCGCGCAAAGTCATCACCGACGCCGGTTTTGGTCCCGGCTACAAATACTTCCCGCACCGGCTGGGCCACGGTATCGGCTTGGACGGCCATGAATCGCCGTACCTGCTCCGCGGAAATCGCACGATCCTAAAGTCCGGCATGACCTTTTCGAATGAACCGGGAATCTACGTCGTTGGTGACTATGGTATGCGTTGCGAGGACGACATGGTGATCGCCGAATCAGGAGCGGCCCAGCTGCTCACGCCCGCGTTTCAACCGTCACTTGAAAACCCTATCACGTAACGAAGCACAGGCGTCCCGCCGGCTCTTTTGAATTTGAATTTAGCCTTCGCCGTTAACGTGTATCGTCCGGGTCTTGGTCTTCGTTTTAGAAGTATTCCCCAGTTCCGACTTGCTCTTACAAAACTCCACAATCCTCGCCTCCGCCCAGAATCGCTCCAACCCGTCTTCTCGCGAAATAAACGCGCAGTGCCCGCCATGCTCCGGCGCCATCAAAGTGATCCATCGGCTGCCCAGTAGCGCTGGATTCTGAAACGGTCCGAACGGCACGAAGGGATCGTCCTTCGCCGCAATGATCAGAGTCGGCACGCGAATTTCAGACACCACCTGCGACGCGCTGGAGCGAGCGTAATAATCGCTCGCATCTGCGAACCCGCAATAACGCGCCGTAATTACATCATCAAACTCGCGCACCGTGCTGATGCGCCGAAAACCGGATACCTCGTGCAGCGGATACAATTCCGTAAACAAGCTGGCCTTGTGCCGCATGTGCCGCTTCAATCGCGTCACGAAATGATGCTCGTAAATAAAATTGCGCGGCTCGCTGAGCGCGTTCGCGCAAGCAGCCAGATCCAGCGCTGGCGCGATGGCTACGACGCCTCGCAATTCCGCGGATGGCGCGTCGCCCATTTCACCCGTCATTTTCAACACCAGGTTACCGCCCATGGAATAGCCGGCCACAAATATTTCGGGCAGGCCGTCGCGCTCGGCCAATTCCAACACCACCCCGCGAATGTCGCAGCTCAATCCGGAATGATAAAGTGTCGGACTCAGCTTTTCGGTGCCGCCGCAATTCCGCTGATTCAGGCGTACTACGTTGAAGCCCGCAAGCCACGCCTTCTCCGCGGTCCCACGCATGTAGCCGGATTCGCACGAACCCTCTAGCCCATGCAGCACGATCAAGGTGGGATGATTGCGCGGATTTGCCTGCCAGTGGCATTGCCCCAAAACCTGTGTGCCAGGTTCCGTCTCAAACGAACGCGCCACGCCGGGAGGGAGATGCGGAACCGGCCGCGGCCAGAAATTCGCCGCAATCGTCATCGCATGGGGATTGCGCAACAGTGGATGTGGTCTGAATTCCCTCACTCTTAACATGGTAGGGAGTCCGAAGGTTTCGCGCAACATTACTCGCCGTCAGCTTTCAGATCAGTTGCATCAGCCGTGAGGTCCTTGGCCATCAGTACCTCGTCGTAATAGCGGCCGCCCTGTTTCAGCGCCTTGCGCTCGATTCCATATTCCAAAAATCCCAGGCTCGCATAGAGCCGCCGCGCGCCTTCAGTTTCGCTAACGACACTCAGTTGCAGCACTTCCACGTGGTGCCGCGCATGATCGACCACAGCCTCTAGGAGCTTCCTGCCGACGCCAGTGCTCCGAGCACCTTGGCGGACATACATCCCCCATAGGTATCCCTTGTGCGCTTGCTTCGCGCCTCCGCGTAGTAGAAACCCCGCCGTGCCCACAATCTCCGCATCGCGAAAAGCGGCAAACACCGGACAACTTGCCACTCGTTCCGAAAAATGCTCGAGCGGGCGCACCTTTTCAGCTTCAAACGTGCTCCTCAAAGCTTCCGGATTCAGTCGCAGCGCTTCTAACCGAATCTCGCGAAACGCGGCACCTTCCGAGGGTGCCAAGCGACATATCTCAATCTGCGAAGTGTCCACGCTAAAGTCGTATCCGAAATTCTAAATCAGGGCAATAACAGTTTTTCCTCCGGCGCTCGCTGCTTGATTTCATTCGTGGATGCACATAAAATGAATACTTCACATAATGAAGGTCTGCCGCTACAAATGAATCCGCCACCCGCCCAGCGCAGCTCGCTGGGCTTTGCTGTATATGGGGACCTTCAGGTTCACAGGAGAATAGATGATTGAAGGACCCATTCCCGAAGCGCTCACCTTCGACGACGTGCTGCTGTTGCCGGGCAAATCGTCGATCCTGCCGGCGCAAGCGGACACGCGCACCTGCCTCTCGCGCAAGATTTCGCTGAACATTCCCATCGTTGCTGCCGCGATGGATACCGTCACCGACTCGCGCTTGGCCATCGCCATCGCTCGCCAGGGCGGCATTGGATTCATTCATCGCAACATGACCATTGACCGCCAGGCTGAGGAAGTGGACCGCGTCAAGCGCTCGGAAAGCGGAATGATCGTTGATCCTGTCACCATTGCGCCCGAGCTATCCGTTCGCCAGGCGCTCGATATCATGAACAAGTACAAAGTGTCGGGCCTGCCCGTCACGCGCGGCGCGCGGCTGGTGGGCATCCTCACCAATCGCGATTTGCGCTTCGAGCGCAACCTCGATCAGCCCGTCAGCTCGGTGATGACCAAGGACAATCTCGTCACCGTGCCCGTGGGCACCACTCTCGAAGAAGCCGAACGCATCCTGCAGCGCCATCGCATCGAAAAACTCCTGGTTGTGGACGCGGATTTCAACCTCAAAGGCCTGATCACCGTAAAAGACATCCAGAAAAAAATCGAATTCCCCAGCGCCACTAAAGACGAGCACGGCCGCCTGCGCGTCGGTGCGGCCATCGGCGCCACCGGCGATTTCCTGGAACGCGCCGCGGAACTGGCGCGCGAAAAAGTGGACGTGCTGGCCATCGACACCGCGCACGGACACAGCACGCGCGTGATGGACGCCATCCGCGCCGTGAAGCATAAGTTTCCGGAGATGCAAGTAGTCGCAGGCAACGTCGCCACGGCCGAAGGCGCGCGCGATCTAATTTCTCTTGGCGTGGACGGCCTGAAAATCGGCATCGGTCCCGGCTCCATCTGCACCACTCGCGTCGTCACCGGCGCGGGCGTGCCGCAGATCACCGCGATCATCGAAACTTCGCGCGCCGCGAAAGGCACCGGCGTCCCGGTGATCGCCGACGGCGGCATAAAATTTTCCGGTGACATCACCAAAGCCATCGCCGCCGGAGCTAATTCGGTTATGATCGGCGGCCTCTTCGCCGGCACCGAGGAATCGCCCGGCGAAACCATTTTGTATCAAGGTCGTACTTTCAAATCCTATCGCGGCATGGGTTCGCTCGGCGCCATGGAAGCGGGCTCGGCTGATCGCTACGCGCAAGAAGGCGCCGAACGCGGCAAGTCCGTACCGGAAGGCATCGAAGGCCAGGTGCCCTATAAAGGCCCCCTTGGCGGCCTGGTGGACCAGCTTGTCGGCGGCCTGCGCAGCGGCATGGGCTACTGCGGCGCGGCCAATCTCACCGAGCTTCAGGAATGCAGCAAGTTCATCCGCATCTCCTCAGCGGGTCTGCTCGAGAGCCACGTGCACGATGTGATTATCACGCGCGAAGCTCCCAATTACAGACGCGAATAGAGCGCCCCCTTTGAAAAATCGCGATTTAATCAGCCCATCGCTATGCCCGACCGGACCGCTCGCATGAAGTGGCTCCGCTACTGGTGGCCTGCGCTTGTCTGGGCCGTGGTGATTTCCGGTTTTTCGACTGGCGCTTTCACTTCGGATAACACCAGCCACTACATCATCCCCATCCTGCGCTTTTTTCTTCCGCATGCCGCGCCGGAAACTCTCGATTTCCTGCACCACATCATTCGCAAATGCGGGCATTTGACTGAATATTTCATTCTGAGCATGTTGATCCTGCGCGGCATTCGCGCGGGCGAAAAGGGCATGCACGTGCGCTGGGCGCTGGTGACGATTTTAATTATCGCGTGCTACGCCGCGCTCGATGAGTATCACCAGTCGTTCGTTCCCGGCCGCACCGCCGCCGTGGGCGATGTGCTCATCGACACGTCGGGCGGCATCGCCGCACAGCTGGTCGCATCGCTTTTCATTCTTCTGGGAACCGCTCGCGAAAAACGGCTGCAGGATGAACGCAACGCCGCCCGAACGCTCCCGAGCAACACAGCTTAGAAAGTCCACTGACAAGAATGGAGACGCCAATGGAACCACAGCCGTCCAGCCGTGTCTTGCGTTATCTGCCGCTCCTCGCCGCGCTTTGCCTTCTGACATTTTCCGCTGCCGCTTCCGGAACAAACTCGGTCGGTTACGAGCTGAAATTCGAGCGGCCCAACTCCCACCTGCTCGATGTAACGATGCATGCGGACGCGCTGTCCGGCACATCCGTGGATTTCGCCATCCCGGATTGGGCGCCCGGCTCCTACTACATCGAAAACTACGCCGCCAACGTGCAGCATTTCCGTGCAACAGCAAGCGGCGGCGGCACATTCATGCCGTTCGGAAAAAAGAACGGCAAAACCTACGGGGAGATGAATGGTGTAGCCGTCGACGGACGAGACCTCGCGTGGCGGAAGGTTGACAGCCAGACTTGGCGCGTGGAATTAGCCGGCGCGACTGCGGTAACGATTTCGTACCAGGTCTACGCCAACACGCTGCAGAACAACATCGCGCAATACAACGAGCGCCACGCGTTCATCGGCGGCCCTTCGGTGTGGATGTATCTCGTCGGTGGAAAGGATCGTCCAACTACACTTTCCATCGCGGCCCCCGATGGCTGGCGCGTCGCTACCGGCATGGACCACACTTCAGCCACAACTTTCCAATCAGCTAACTACGACACGTTTGCCGACTGCCCGCTCGAGATCTCCGATTTCGCCGAAAAAGATTTTGAAGTCCTCGGCACGAAATATCACGTGATCGTGCATGACGTGATGGGCCGGAAAGATTTTCAGAAGTTCGTGGACGATCTGCAGAAAGTAGTCGCTCAGGAAGTTGCCATGTTCCAGCCGGTTGCCGGCACATCCGGTCAGGGCGCTCCCTTCAAGGAATATTATTTTATTTTCCACGTCTGGCCCAAGACCGGTGGCGGCCTTGAGCATCTGAATTCCACGCAAATTAATTTCGCGGCTGACTGGGATTCCACCGAACCGATGCCCGCGTACGTCAATCGCTACGATGCCAAGCTCTTCGTTTCCGCGCATGAATTCTTCCATGCCTGGAACGTCAAGCGCCTGCGCCCACTGCCTCTGGGCCCTTTCGATTATTCGCAGATGGTGCACACCCCGTCGTTGTGGATCTCGGAAGGGCTCACCAGTTATTACGGCTCTCTAGCCCTGGCGCACGCCGGGCTAATTACACCCGAGCAGTATCTCGATTCCATTAGCCAGCTCATCACCAAATTTGAAGCATATCCCGGTCGCAACGAGCGCAGCATCGAAGACACCAGCTGGGATACCTGGTTTCCGCGCGAAAGCGTCATCCATCAGGACAACAACCTTTTGAATACCTGGTATTCCTACTACGATGGCGGCCAGATCATGGGCCACATCCTGGATTTCGCGATTCGCCACGATAGCAACAACCAGAAATCCCTCGACGACTGGATGCGCCTGCTCTACTCGCGCTACGCGCTCCCCAAACCCGGCTTCCTGCCCGACGACGCCATCAAAGCCGCATCCGAGGTTTCCGGCAAGAGCGTGCAAGAGGTCAGTGATTTTTTCCATCGCTATATCTCCGGAAAAGATCCGCTTCCCTACGAGGAGTATTTCGGCTACGCCGGAATTACAGTGGAAAAGACTTTGGACGCCGACAAGCCCTGGATGGGCGCAGATGCAACGAAGAACGACGACGGCCGCGCCAAAGTTCGCAACATAATTCCCGGCAGCCCCGCCGAATCGGCAGGACTCGATCGCGACGACATCATCTACGCCGTGGACAGCCGAGCCGCGGACTTCGACGGCTTCGCGAAGGAGCTTACGGCGCACAAGCCCGGCGACACAGTGCGCTTGACGGTCTTGCGTTTCGGCGAATTCAAGGATTTGTCCGTCGCGCTGAAGGCCAGCCCTTATCCCACGTACACGCTTAAGCCGATGCAGCACCCCACGGATCAGCAGAAGGCCATCTATAATTCGTGGCTGGGAATCAAGCAGTAGCGTCCCATCGCGCGAGCCTGAAAAAAAAAGGCCCGCTCCGACGAATCGGAGCGGGCCTTCTTGACTTACGCGATCGATTAAAACCAAGCGAAGAACACTACTTCGCGGCTACTGCTTCCTTCTCTTTTTCCTCTTCCGGCGTCTCCACGTCTTGCTTCCGGCGCGGCTTCTTATCCTTCTTCTTCAACTCCGAGCCGATGAACTCCAGAATCGCCAGATCCGCTCCGTCTCCCAATCGCCAGCCCGCCCGGATAATCCGCGTGTAGCCGCCCGGACGGTCCGCAAAACGTGGAGCGAGGTCGGTGAACAATTTTTCGGTGGCGCCCGGAGTCATCAGGAAAGCCGCCGCCTGGCGTCGCGCATGCAGCGAATCGCGCTTGCCCAGCGTAATCATTTTCTCCGCTAGCCGGCGGGTAGCCTTCGCCCGCAGGATGGTGGTGTGAATGCGTTCCTTCTCGATGAGGTTCGTCACCAGGTTGCGCAACACCGCGCGGCGATGCGCGGGCTGCTTCCCAAGTTTTGACCCTGATTTAAGGTGTCTCATAGTCGCTTACCGTGGCTCGCGCGGTTTCCCGCGCGATTACATTGCCGTGGCATCCCCCTCGGAAGGCGGAGGCGCGGTCTGGCTTGGCAGCGGCGGCCAAATAATCCGGCCGTGCTCGTCAAACTTCATGCCCAGGCTCAAGCCCATCTTGTGCAGGATGTCCTTGATTTCGTTGAGCGACTTGCGTCCAAAATTCTTGGTCTTCAGCATTTCGGATTCGGTCTTCTGCACCAGTTCGCGCAGATTCTGAATGTTCGCGTTCTTCAGGCAATTGTAGGAGCGCACCGAAAGCTCGAGTTCTTCCACCGAGCGGTCCAAAAATTCGAGGCGCGGATCGCTGTAATTCTCCACCACCTCTTCTGGCAGATCCGGCGTCTCTTCGAAATTGATGAAGATGCTCATGTGGTCCTTCATCAGCTTCGACGCCAGCCCAATCGCGTCCTGCGGGGTGATCGCGGCGTTGGTCCAGACTTCCAGCGTGAGCTTCTCGTAGTCGGTCATCTGTCCCAAACGAGCCGCTTCCACCGCATAGTTTACCTTGCGGACCGGGGAGTGCACCGAATCAATCGGAATGTACCCAATCGGCAGGTCTTCGTCGAAGTTGCGGTCAGCCGCAACATAGCCCCGGCCATTCTTCACGCGCAACTCCAGTTCGAACTTGCCGCCTTCGCTGACCGTCGCGATGTACACGTTCTTATCGAGCACCGCGATATCCGCATCCTCTTCGATTTTCGCGGAGGTCACCGGCCCAGGCGTATCCACGATCAAAGTGATCGTCTTCGGCTGGTCGGTGTTCAACTTCAGCGGAACCTGCTTCAGGTTCAGGATGATGTCCGTCGCGTCTTCCACGACGCCGGGAATCGGCGAAAACTCGTGCAGCACGCCTTCAATCTTCACCGCGGTGATTGCCGCGCCTTCAATCGAGCTCAGCAGCGCGCGCCGCAGGGAGTTTCCGACCGTGGTTCCCCAGCCGCGCTCAAAAGGCTGCGCTGAGAATTTCCCGTACTTATCGGTCAGTGTTTCTGGTTCTGCTGCCAACCGCTTTGGTTTCTGGAAGCCCTTCCACATCTTCGACATTCCTCCTGGCTCGCCCGCGGCGAACCGACAAACTTATAAACGTTGGTAATCTCGAGGCGCTACTTCGAATACAGTTCCACGATGAGCTGTTCGTTCATCGGCGGCGTCTGCACGTCTTCGCGCCGCGGCATCGCCACCACGCGCGCCTTGAAATTCGCTGGATCGATATCGAGCCACGGAGCCACGCCCTGGCTCTTCGCCAGATTGCGCGCTTCCATGATCATCACGTTTTCGTGCATCTTGTCCTTCAGCGTGACTTCATCACCCACGTTCACCAGGTAGCTGGGAATATTCACCTTCTGGCCCTTCACGCGGATGTGCCCGTGCAGCACCAGTTGCCGCGCCTGTGAACGCGAGCCGCCCAGGCCCATGCGGTAGACCACGTTGTCCAGGCGACGCTCGAGCATCACCATCAGGTTTGCGCCGGTTGGTCCCTTGGTCCGCAACGCCTTCTCGAAATACGTGCGGAACTGCCGTTCCAGCAGCCCGTAGGTGCGCTTCACCTTTTGCTTTTCGCGCAACTGCACGCCGTAGCCAACCATCTTCGCCCTCCGGGCTTGCCCGTGCTGCCCGGGAACGAAATTGCGCTTTTCAATCGCGCACTTTTCTGTAAAACACCGCAGGCCTTTCAAGAAGAGCTTTTGCCCTTCCCGTCGGCACAGCCGGCAAACTGCTTCACGATGTCTTGCCAAGTCCTATCTCCTTTATCTCAACTCTGCAATTTCCCCGAATCTCTGTCGCTCGCGCTAGACGCGGCGGCGCTTGGGCGGTCGGCAGCCGTTGTGCGGCACCGGCGTCACGTCCTTGATCGCGTTGATGTGCAAGCCCGAAGAAGCCAGCGCGCGCACTGCCGATTCCCTGCCCGCGCCCGGCCCCTTGACGCGCACTTCTACCGACTTCATGCCGTACTGATCGCGCGCCACTCCTGCCGCTGTCGCGGCCGCTTGCTGCGCTGCGTACGGTGTACCCTTGCGCGAACCCTTGAATCCCACCGAGCCCGCCGAAGACCAGCTCACCGCGCGGCCATCGGGATCGGTCAGCGTCACGATCGTGTTGTTGAACGTCGCCTGGATGCACACCACGCCGTGCGGCACCACGCGCTTTTCCTTCTTCTTGCGGAATTCCTTCTTGCGCTTGGAGCTTTTCGCCGCTGCTGCTGCCGCGGGCGCTCCTCCTGGTGCTGCTGCCGCGTCTTTCGGTTCTTTTGCCACGCTCGTGTCTCTCCTGTCTTTCTAAGCCGATTAACCTCTGCAGACCCTACTTCCGGGCCGCGATCTTCTTCGCCGCCACTGCGCCCTTCCGTGGTCCCTTACGCGTACGCGCGTTGGTGTGCGTGCGCTGGCCGCGAACCGGCAGGTTGCGACGATGCCGCAGGCCGCGATACGCCTGAATTTCGATCAGCCGCCGGATGTTCATCTGCGTCTCTTTGCGCAGATCGCCCTCGATGCCGCCTTCGGCCTCGATCGCGGCGCGCAGACGCGTCGCCTCATCTTCCGTCAGGTCCTTGATCTTCTTGGTGTGGTCCACGTTGGCTTTCGCGGCCAGCGATTTCGCGCGCGCCTGTCCGATGCCGTAAATTGACGTTAGCCCAATCCAAAGCCGCTTGTTGGGCGGCAAATCCACACCTGCGATGCGAGCCATTCTCTATATCCTCCGGCCTCTGGCCTATCCCTGGCGCTGGCGGTGCTTGGCGTTCGTGCAAATCACGCGCACCACGCCGCGCCGATGAACGATCTTGCACTTCATGCAGATTTTCTTTACCGATGCCCGAACCTTCATTTTCCACTCCATGCCCTCTTGGGGGCCCCATCATTCTGCTGCTCCGCGCCGCCGCCCTACTTGTATCGGTAAACGATGCGGCCGCGCGTCAGATCGTAAGGCGAAAGCTCCACCGCCACGCGATCTCCCGACAAAATACGAATAAAGTTTTTGCGCATCTTCCCAGAAATATGAGCCAGCACCTGGTGCTTGTTTTCCAGCTCCACGCGAAACATCGCGTTCGGCAGCGGCTCGATCACGGTTGCCATCACTTCGATCGCGTCTTCCTTCCCGCTCTCGCCCGGGTTCTTCTTTTCCTTCTCTGGCCTTGGTCTCATGCGCTCCTGTGTTCTACTCGAGCCAACTTCTGCTGCCTGCCGCTTACCAGACCGGACCCGCCGCTTCTTTCGGCCGCGTGAGAATCCACGGGCCGTTCTTCGTTACAGCCACCGTGTGCTCGAAGTGTGCCGAATCGCTGCCGTCCGCCGTTACCGCCGTCCACTCATCGTCCAGCACCCGCACGCCCGGGCCGCCCGTGTTCACCATCGGCTCGATGGCCAGCACCATGCCCTCTTGCAGCTTCGGGCCTTGACCCGGGGAACCATAATTCGGCAGCTGCGGGTCCTCATGCATCTTCGTGCCGATTCCGTGGCCGACGAACTCCCGCACCACCGAATATCCGTTCTTTTCCACCCACTGCTGCACCGCGGCTGATACATCCCCCAGGCGATTTCCCGCCCGGATCTTCGCGATGCCCTGCTCCAGCGATTCCCGCGTCACGCGCAACAGCTTCTCGCGCTCTGGCGTCACCTTGCCCACCGGAACTGTCAACGCCGCGTCGCCAAAATACCCGCCCAACTCCACTCCGAAGTCCATCGAAAGAATGTCGCCCTCGCGCAATTTCCGCGCCGCCGATGGGATCCCGTGCACCACTTCCTGGTTGATCGAAGTGCACACCGAGCCCGGATACCCGCGGTAGCCCTTGAACGCTGGCCGCGCGCCGTGCTCTTTCGTGTAATCCTCGGCGAACTCATCGAGCTCTTTCGTCGAGATGCCTGGCCGGATCATGGTGCGCATTTCCTCGAGCGCGCCCCACACGATCTGCCCCGCGCGGTACATTTTCTCCAGCTCCGCAGGCGATTTACAGATGACCATCGCGCCCTTCCGCGCGCTTCACTATCTCGTTCAATGCGCGGGTAACTTCCTCCACAGTTGCGTCACCATTCACCACTTCCAGCACACCGTGCGTCCGGTAATAATCCGCCAGCGGCTGCGTCTGCCGTTCGTACGCCGCGAATCGTTCCTTCACGATTTCCGGCTGGTCGTCCGAACGCTGAATCAATTTCCCGCCGTCGTTATCGCAAATCCCGGGCGTCTTGGGCGGCCGCTCGAAAATGTTGTACGTCTCGCCACCCACGCTGCACGTCCAGCGCCCCGCAACCCGTCGGACCAGCGTCTCCGGGCTTACCAGGAACTGGATCACCAGCGCCTTGCCCAGCCCCCGGCGCTGTAGAATCTGGTCCAGTTCTTCGGCCTGGCGAATCGTTCGCGGGAAGCCGTCGAAAATAAATCCCTCGTCGCAGTCCCAGCGCGACAGGCGCTCTTCCACCATTCCCAGCACGATGTCGTCCGGCACCAAATCGCCGCGCTCCATGATCGGCTCGGCCAGACGCCCCTGCGTGGTGCGGCGATTCACCGCGTCCCGCAGCATGTCGCCGGTGGAGAGATGCGGCACGCCCAACTGCTTGGCCATCCGCTTCGCCTGGGTCCCTTTACCAGCTCCTGGCGGACCCAGGAAAATTAACGCCCGTTTGAGCGCCATCCTCACCGCCGATGCGTCGATCATTAACTGCGACGGCCCCGGACCCGGCCCTTGCGCACAAACCCGTCATAATTCCGCATGACCAATTGCGCTTCGAGTTGCTGCACCGTATCCATGGCCACGCCCACAACGATCAGGAGCGACGTGCCCCCGAAATAAAATTGCACGTTCAAACCATCCAGCACGAACCGCCACATGTGCCGGTCGAACCAGTCACCCACTAGCCACAAATGCTGCAGGTGAATCCCAGAAATCATCCATTCCGGCAACAAGCAGACCACTGCCAGATATACGCCGCCGACGAACGTGAGCCGCGTCAGAATGCGGTTGATATACTCCGACGTGTTCCGCCCCGGGCGAATCCCAGGAACGAACCCGCCGTACTTCCGCATGTTGTCTGCAAGCTCCGTGGGATTAAAAATGATCCCCACGTAAAAGAACGCAAAAAATATGATCAGCGTCACGTAGATCACGGTGTAGAGCGGCTCGCCCCACTTGATCATGTTCGCGAACTTGCCAAACGCCGTGGACTTGTTCTGAAAGAACAACGCCAAAGTCTGCGGAAAAGTCAGCAGCGAGCTCGCGAAAATCGGCGGAATCACTCCCCCGGAATTTACGCGCAGCGGCAGGTAAGTCATCTGCCCACCCATCACTTTTCGGCCCATCACGCGCTTCGCGTACTGCACCGGAATGCGCCGCTGGCCGCCTTCGACGAACACGATGAACGCAACCACCGCCAGCATCAGGACGATCAAGCCGACCAGAATCACTCCGGCCAGCGAGCCCCACTCACCGCTCGTGGTCTTCAGATACAGATCGTGCACCGCGTTCGGCAATCCCACCACGATGCCTGCGAAAATAATCAGCGACATCCCGTTGCCGATTCCGCGCTCGCTGATCTGCTCACCCAGCCACATGATGAATGCTGAGCCGGTCGTCAGCGTCAGGATGGTCATCAGCATGAAGCGCACGCCGGGGTGATAGACCAGCGCTTCGCCATTCATGCTCTGCATCGTCAGCGTCTTGGCGATCGTGAACGATTGAAACACGCTCAGAATAATCGTCAAATAACGCGTGTACTGGGTGATCTTGCGCCGCCCCAGCTCGCCTTCCTTCTGCAAACGTTCCAGGTAAGGCCACACCACTACCATCAGTTGCAAAATAATCGACGCCGTAATGTACGGCATAATTCCCAGCGCAAAAATTGTCAACCGGCGCAGGTTGCCGCCGCTGAAAAGGTCAATCAGTCCCAGAACCGAGCCTTGTCCACGCTGGAACATGTCCTGCAACAGCGCCGTATTGATTCCCGGCGTCGGAATGTGCCCGCCCAGGCGGTACACCGCCAGCATGCCTAGCGTAAACAGAACGCGGTTGCGCAAATCCGGCGTGCTGAAAATATTCCGAATTGCCAGGAACAGCTTGTTCATTGCAGGACTTCGACCTTTCCTCCGGCGGCTGTGATCTTTGACTCCGCCGACTTGCTGAACGCATGCGCCTGCACCGTCAACGCCACTTTCAATTCACCGCTGCCCAGAATCTTCAGGCCTTCGCGCTTCACGCGCAGCACGCCCAAAGCGTAAAGGATTTCCGGTGATATCGTTTCGCCCGCCTCGAATACGTTCAGGCTCTCGACGTTAATCACCGCGTACGTCGTCGAGTCCGGCGCCGAAAATCCGCGCTTCGGCAGACGCCGGTGCAGCGGCATCTGCCCGCCCTCAAATCCCGGCCGCCTGGAATATCCGCGGCGGGACTGCTGCCCCTTATTGCCTGCGCCCGAGGTTTTGCCCATCTTCGAGCCCATGCCGCGTCCCACGCGCACTTTGCGATGACGCGAGCCGCGCGGCGGCTTCAAATTCGATAGTGTTGGTTTCTCAGCCATCCCTTACTCCTCAATCCTGACCAGATGATGCACGCGCGCGATCATGCCCCGAATCGACGGCGTATCTTCAACCTCCAAAACCTGCTGCATGCGGCGGAATCCCAGGCCGCGAACCGTCTGGCGCATCGGACGCGGGCAGCCGATGAAACTCACCACCCACTTGATGTGCAGCGTTCCCGCTTTCTTTTCCGCCTTGACCTTCGGTTTCTTGATCGTGTGCCGCGTGTGCGCCGGCTTCGAGATCTTGTTCATGTCGTTATGCGTGCCCCAGAGATACAAACTAGGAGGCAGCCGCTTCCTCCGCAATCTTCCCGCGGCCTTCCGCCACTTTGGCCGCATCCTTCAAATGCATGAGCGCGTCAAACGTCGCCTTGATCACATTGTGCGGGTTCGATGTGCCCAGCGATTTCGTCAGCACATTCTGAATTCCCGCGACCTCCATCACCGCGCGCACCGCTCCGCCGGCGATGATTCCGGTTCCGTCTGGAGCGGGCTTCAGCAGCACCTGGCCCGACCCATAACGCCCCAGCACTTGGTGCGGAATCGTGGTGCCCTTCATGTTCAGCTTCACCATGTTCTTCTTGGCCGCTTCAATCGCCTTGCGGATGGCCATGGGCACTTCGCGCGCCTTGCCCATGCCGAAGCCGGCGTGCCCGCCCTGATCTCCCACGACAACCAACGCGGAGAAGCTGAGGTTTTTTCCGCCCTTCACTACCTTCGTGCAGCGGTTGATCGAAACCACCTGATCCTTCAAGTTCGCCTGATTGGTTTCCACCGGACGGCGAACGGCTAGCGAGTCTTTGAGCTCTTGTTTCGACATAATTTTCAGAACTTCAGGCCCGCCTCCCGGGCCGCTTCCGCGAGCGCCTTCACGCGCCCGTGATATTGATATCCGCCACGATCGTAAACTACCTTGTCCACGCCCTTGGCCTGCGCGCGTTCCGCGATAGCCTTGCCCACCACTTTGGCCGCGGCGATGTTGCCTCCGCCCTTGATGGACTTCTTCACTTCGCCGTCCAGCGAACTCGCGGAAACAATCGTGCGATTCGTCTGGTCGTCCACTACCTGCGCGCGTATGTGCTTCGACGTGCGATGCACGCAAAGCCGCGGACGCTCTGCCGTTCCCACCAGCGTCTTGCGCGTCCGCACGTGAATGCGGCGACGATGCGCTTGCCGCGATAATTTGTGAACCGGTGCTGCCACGTTCGCTCTCCTCCTGGCCTAAGCCGCTGCCGACTTCGCGCCAGCCTTGCCGGCCTTCTTCTTCAAGCGCTCGCCGGTAATGCGCACGCCCTTCTGCTTGTACGGATCCGGCGGACGCAGCGCGCGTAGATTCGCGGCTACCTGACCCACCTGATTCTTGTCCGCCCCGGTTACCACCATGTGCACCTGCTTCTCGATGGTGATCGCGATCCCTTCAGGAATCGGAAACTCAATCGGGTGCGAATATCCCAGCGCCAGCACCACGTTCTTGCCTTTCACTTCCGCGCGATAGCCGACGCCCACGATGTCCAGATCCTTCTTGAAGCCGGTCGTTACTCCGGTGACGGCGTTCGCCACCAGCGCTCGCGCCAAACCATGCAGCGCGCGCTTGTCTTCTGAATCGCGCTTCGCGATGAGCGTGCCATCTTTTTGTTCGAAGCGGATCCCCTTGGGCACGACCACGTGCATCTTGCCCTTGGGACCCTGCACTTCCACAGCATCGTCCTTGATCTGAATCTTCACTCCGGACGGTACCGGTATAATTTTATTTCCAATTCGCGACATGGCTCTGTTCGATCCTCGTGTTACAGAAATTCCCGCCTGATTCTTACCAGACCTCGCACATGATTTCGCCGCCGATGCCAGCCTTGCGCGCCGCTTGCCCGGTCATCAACCCTTTGGCCGTGGACACAATCGAGATTCCCATTCCGCCCACCACTTGCCGGATGTCCGTCTTGCCCACATAGCGTCGCGAACCCGGCCGCGAAATGCGCTTCAGGTCCGTGATCACGCTGCGGCGGTCCGGTGTGTAGCGCAAGAACAGGCGCAACGTCTTCTTGGGCTTCTGCTCTTCCACAACTTTAAAATTCGCAAGATAGCCTTCCTCTTTCAGGATGCGCGCCAGCTCCACTTTCAACTTCGAGCTGGGCAAATCCACGCGGGAGTGCTTCGCGCGCGAGGCGTTGCGAATTCGCGTCAGTAAATCGGCAATCGGATCAGTCGTCATTCTTCCTCGTCCTTAATCTTCCTTGAAAAACTACCAGCTCGCCTTGGTCACGCCGGGAATCTCACCCTTCAGCGCGAACCCGCGGAAACAGATGCGGCACATCTCAAACTTGCGCAAAAAAGCGCGCGGGCGCCCGCAAACGCGACACCGGTTGCGCCAGCGGACCTTGAATTTCGGCTTCTTCAACTGCTTAGCGAATTGCGCGGTGCGTCCCATACTCGCTCTTTCTCCTTGATGCCTAGCTCTGGACCCTAAACGGCACACCGAGCAGCTTCAGCAGCTCGCGCCCTTCTTCGTCGTTGCGGGCGGTTGTGGTTATCGTTATGTTCATGCCCTTGATCTTGTCCACCCGCGTGTAATCGATCTCCGGAAACACCAACTGGTCCTTCAGGCCCAGTGTGTAATTGCCGCGTCCATCAAACGAGTTTGGCGGCAATCCCTTGAAGTCCCTCACCCGCGGCAGCACGATGCCCGTTAGCCGGTCCAGGAACTCGTACATCCGCTCGCCGCGCAGCGTCACCATGCAGCCGATCGCCATGCCCTTGCGAATCTTAAAATTCGCGATGGACTTCTTTGCCCGCGTAATTACCGGCTTCTGCCCGGTAATCTGTCCCAGCTCCGCCGCGGCCGTGTCCAGCAACTTCACGTTCGCGCTCGCTTCGCCCATCCCGATGTTGACCGTCACCTTCTGCACGCGCGGCACGGCCATCGTGTTCTTCAATCCGAAGCGCTTCAATAGCGCCGGCACTGCATCCTTGCGGTACTTTTCATGCAAACGCGTAATCATTTCTCGCCCTTACCTCGCAAAAATCTCTAGTTCTCAAAAGTCGTATTGCAACGCCGGCACGAACGCACCTTGCTTCCGTCGGGCAGCGTCGTGTGTCCCGCGCGCGTGTGCTTGCCGCATCCCGGGCAGACCAGCAGCACATTCGAAACATGCACTGGCCCTTCCTTCTCCAGAATTCCGCCATTGATGTTCTTCGACGGGTTCGGCCGCGTGTGCTTCTTGATCATGTTCGCGTGCTCGACCGTCACCGTCAGTTTCCAGGGATTTACCGAAAGCACTTTTCCGGTCTTACCCTTCGATCGCCCGGACATGATTTTCACCGTGTCCCCGTGGCGGATGCTGAATGCTGCCGGCTTTTCCTGTATTTTTCTCATGGCTACCACACTTCCGGAGCGAGCGAGATGATCTTGGTGAACTTCTTGTCGCGCAACTCGCGGGCTACCGGCCCGAATACGCGCGTGCCGATCGGCTCGTTCGCATCATTAATTAACACCGCCGCGTTGTCGTCAAAACGGATGTACGTCCCGTCCTTGCGCCGCTGCTCTTTGCGCGTGCGCACGATCACGCACTTCACAACCGATCCCTTCTTTACCTGGCTTTCCGGCTGCGCTTCCTTCACCGCCGCCGTGACGACGTCGCCCAATCCCGCCGTCAACCCCGCATCTCCTCCCAAGGGAAGGATGCAGGTTAGCTGTCGCGCGCCGGAATTGTCGGCCACCGTCAGCCATGTTCGCATCTGTACCATGATCTTGCTCCCTGTTTAACAGCGCCCTTGTTTCAGATCCCCGCGCAAACGCCGGGCTTTCTTTACGCCACGCGCGTTGAGCGTTGAATTACTTCCTTCAACCGCCAGCGCTTCAATTTCGAAAGCGGCCGCGTGGAAGAAATCTGCACCGTGTCGCCCACATGCGCTTCGCCCGTCTCATCATGCACGTAGTATTTCTTGGTGTGGCGCACGACCCGGTGATACAGCGGGTGCTGCACCGCGCGCGTCACCTTCACCACAATCGTCTTCTGCATCTTGGTCGAAGTCACGATGCCGGTCAGTTCCTGCCGGACTCCGCGCTCCGCCATCCCCTCTTGCGCGACTGCCGCTTCGTTTGCCATTACGCCTTCCTCAATTCAGTTTCGCGCAGTACCGTCTTGATCCGCGCGAAATCGCGCTTTGCTTCCCGCAGCTTTTTCAAGCCTTCGGCCTGTCCGGTCGAAAGCTGAAAACGCAGCCGGAAAATCTGCTCAGCGAGCTCGCCCTGCTGGGTCTCGAGCTCGGCTTTGCTCATTTCGCGGTACTTCACCGTGCGCCCCGCGTTACGTTCCGCCATTACAGTTCCTCCGCCCGGCTGACAAACTTCGTCCGGATGGGCAGCTTGTGCGAAGCCAGCTTCATCGCTTCGCTCGCGGACGCCAAATCCACGCCCGCCATTTCGAACATCACCCTGCCCGGCTTCACCACCGCCACCCACTTCTCCGGTGGACCTTTACCCTTACCCATACGAGTCTCGGCCGGCTTCTTGGTGTAGGGCTTGTCCGGAAATATCCGGATCCACAATTTTCCGCCGCGCTTGATGAACCGTGTAATCGCCACGCGCGCCGCTTCAATCTGCCGGTCGGTGATCCAGGCCGGTTCCAGAGCCTTCAGCCCGTACTCGCCAAACGCCAGCGCTCCGCCGCGCCACGCCTTGCCAGTCCTTCGCCCGCGCTGCTGCTTGCGGTACTTTACTTTTTTCGGCATCAACATAATTTTTAGCCCGTTTCCTTAAGAAGCTTTTGCCGCCGCAGCTGGCGCATTCTTGTTGACGCGCTGCGGGATTTTTTCGCCCTGATAGATCCAGCACTTCACGCCAATTACTCCGTACGTCGTGTGCGCTTCCGCCGTGCCAAAATCAATGTCCGCGCGCAACGTTTGCAAAGGCAAGCGCCCCTGCAGGTACCATTCCTTGCGCGCGATTTCCGCGCCGTTCAACCGGCCCGCGACGCGCACCTTGATGCCCTTGCAGCCAAATCGCAACGCCGAATCCACTGCCTTGCGCATCGCTCGCCGGAACGCCACGCGCTTTTCCAATTGCAGCGCGATCGATTCCGCCACCAGATGCGCATCCAGTTCCGGCCGGTGAACTTCCTGAATATCAATATGCACTTCGCGCTTGGTGCGCTTCTGCACGTCGGCCTTCAGCTTGTCAATTTCCGAGCCTTTGCGGCCGATGATGATGCCAGGACGCGCGGTATAAATTCGCACTACCAATTTGTTCGCGGCGCGCTCCACGTCAATCCCGCTGATCCCCGCCGACTTCAGCTTTTCCTTCAGCTGCTTGCGCAGGACCACGTCTTCATGCAACAGGTCGGCATAATCCTTCTTCGCGAACCAGCGCGACTTCCAAACCTTGTTGTAGCCCAGCCGAAAACCGTACGGATGTGTTTTCTGCCCCAAACTGTCCTCCCGCTACTTCTTCTTTTTCTGTCCCGGCTTATTGCGTTGTTCCAATGTCTTACGCGCCTTGCGTATAGCGCCCTTCACGCCCTTCGACGCCTGCGCTTCCGCCGCCGCTGCCGCTGCACGCTCGGTCACCGCGCGGTGATGCTCGGAAACTTCCACCAGAATATGGCTGGTGCGCTTCTGATAGCGGAAGCCGCGGCCCATCGGCGCCGGACGCATACGCTTCCAGCGCGGCCCTTCATTCACGAAGCAGCGCGTCACGAACAGCTCGTCCACATCGAGCGTCTCGCCGGAATCTTCCGCTTTGCGCTCCGCGTTCGCGATCGCGCTGCGCAGCGTCTTCTCAATATCCTTGGCCACGCGCTTCTTCGTGAATTGCAGCGTGTGCAGCGCTTCTTCGGCGCGCCGCCCGCGAATCAGGTCAATCACCAGCCGCGCCTTCTGCGGCGAAACGCGCGTGTAACGCGCCTGGGCGATTCCCTCGATCTGCGTCTTATCCGTCGTTTCCTGAATTGCCGTTGCCATCGTTTATGCCCTTTAAGACTTCGCTGCCGGCGCTGCTCCGCCTGCCGGTGCTGCTCCCGCTGCTGGCGCGCCTGCCGAGGCTGCGGCCCTTTCGAGCGCCGCTTTCACCGCGTGCCCCTTGAAAGTGCGTGTCGGCGCGAATTCGCCCAGCTTGTGTCCGATCATCTGCTCGGTGATGTACACCGGAATGAACTTCTTGCCGTTGTGCACCGCCAGAGTGTGCCCGATCATGTCCGGTAAAATCGTCGAACGGCGCGACCAGGTCTTCAAAACCTTCTTTTCGTTGCGGGCGTTCAGACCTTCCACCTTCTTGCGCAGGTGGCCGTCAATGAACGGACCCTTCTTGAGCGAGCGCGGCATCTTTTGTCCTACTCCTCCACGCGGCGCAGCTTCACCCACTGCGCGCGGCGAACTCTCTTGAATCCACGCACCGGCCCTGAAACCCGGTGCGACAACGGGCAGAAAGGACAAACAAACCGTGTCCCCTGCGCGTTCGGAATCCTCTCCACAATTACCGCCCAGCCCGACCGGCACAACCGGTACTGAATCTGCGGCGCTGGTACCAGCTTCGAAGCAATCTTCACCGCCGGCTTGGCTGCGCGCCGCGGAACTGCTTTCCGGGCGCGTGTTGCGCGGCGCGGCGCACGTCTGCCCGCACGCTTGGTCGCACGTCGTGATGATCGAGTGGCTGTCATCGAGTAACTCCGCATTGTCCCCCGCGCCGGGTTCATTGCTTTTCTACTGCTCCTCTAAATCTCTCAACTACGGCTTGCGCCGTTCCACAATCATCCGGTCGCTCGGACGCTTCTTGCGCGTCTTCGCTCCCAGTGTCGGAAATCCCCAAGGCGTCTGCGGATGGTTGCCCTTCACGCGGCCTTCACCGCCGCCGTGCGGGTGATCGACCGGGTTCATCGCCACGCCGCGCACCGTCGGACGCTTGCCGTGCCAGCGCGTGCGTCCCGCCTTGCCGTACGTCACGTTCTCGTGATCCAGATTGCCCAACTGGCCGACTGTGGCCATGCAATCAATGCTGAACTTGCGCACTTCGCCCGAAGGCAGCTTCACCAGCGCGAAATCGCCTTCCTTACTCATCAGCTGCGCTGCGCCGCCCGCCGAACGCACCACCTGCCCGCCCTTGCCCGGATACAGCTCCAGGTTGTGAATCATCGTGCCCGGAGGAATGTTGCGAATCTGCAGCGCATTGCCCGGCAGAATTTCCGCGCCGGCTCCGTTCTGCACCGTCATGCCGACTTCCAGGCCCACCGGCTGCAGAATGTAGCGCTTCTCGCCGTCCGCGTAATGCAGCAGCGCAATGCGCGCCGAGCGGTTCGGGTCGTATTCGATGGCCGCAACCTTCGCGGGGATTCCGGTCTTCTCGCGCCGGAAATCCACCGTCCGATATTTCTGCTGGTGCCCGCCGCCGCGATGCCAGGCGGTCACTTCGCCGTGCGAATTGCGTCCGCCGGTGCGCTTCTGCACTTCCACCAGCGATTTTTCCGGTGTTTGCTTGGTGATCTCGCTCTTGTCGAGCATGGTCAGAAAGCGTCGTGACGGTGTGTACGGTTTAAATGTTTTTATTGCCATTGTTGCCTCTTACCGGTTCCCCTCGAACTGTCTTGCGTCTTGATTGTTCGCTTGCTCTTGCCTGCCGCTAACTTCGAGCCCACTTCAAAACTAAATGTTCTCGGCGTACTCGATCATCTTTTCGCCTTCTTTCAGCCGCACGTACGCCTTCTTCCAATCGCTGCGGAAACCTTCGGCGCGTCCCCGGCGGCGGAACTTGCCGTGAAAAATCGCCGTGCGCACGTGATCCACTTTCACCTTGAACACGCGCTGCACCGCTTCTTTGATTTCCGTCTTGGTCGCGTCCTTCGCGACCTCGAAAACCACCGTGTGCTGCGTTTCCTTCACGCCCAAACCCTTTTCGGTAATGATGGGACGCCGGATAATCTGATAAACCCTGTTCTCCATCGCTTATCCCTTCTTCCCTTTGGGCTTGGCTTTGGCCTTGGCTTCTTTTTTCGCTGCAGGCTTCTTCGCCGTTTTTTCCGTTTTCGCAGCAGCGTGCTTCACCGGAGCTTTCGCTTCCGCGCTCGTCTCGCTCGCGACCTTTTTCGCAGCAGGCGCTGGCGCCGGCTCGATCTGAACTGGAACTTCCGGACGCGTCGCCGAAAGCGAACGGTTTAGCTTCGCCACCGCTTCGCGCGACAACAGCACGTGCTCGTGCCGCAGCAGGTCGTAAGGTTCCAAGCCCGTCGGCGGTACCAGCGTGACGCCTGCAATATTGCGGCTGGCGCGCTCCAAATTCACGTTCGCGCCGCTTTCCACCAGTAAATATGTTTCAGTCTCGTCGCTCAATTTACCCAGCATGGCGCGGAACGCCTTGGTTTTGTGCGTTTCGAGCGACCAGCCGTCCACCACGGTTAATTTCTGCTCCGCCACTTTCGCGGAAAGCGCCGAGCGCAGCGCGCCCAGAATCATTTTCTTCGGCAGCGCGTAATCGTAACTACGCGGCACCGGACCGTGCACTGTGCCGCCGTGCCGCCACAAAGGCGACCGGATCGAACCGACGCGCGCGCGTCCCGTGCCCTTCTGCTTCCACAATTTCTTGCCCGAGCCGGAAACTTCGCTCTTGTCCTTCGTCTTATGCGTTCCAGCGCGCTCGCCCCTCAGATGATGCCGCACCGCTTCGTGCAGCAGGTGGGGATTCACCTTCGCCGCGAACACATCGTCCGCCAGATCGATCTGGCCCACTTTTTTTCCTTCCAGGTTCTTTACGTCCACAACAGGCATCGTATCGTCTCTCTCGCTTACAAATTTCGCTTACAGATGCGCCTTGGCCTTGCGAATGAAAATGTAACTGCCCTGCGGCCCCGCTACCGCACCGCGCACCAGCAGCAAGTTCTCTTCCGAATCCACTTTCACTACCCGCAAATTCTTCGAAGTCTTGCGCTCGTTGCCCATGTGCCCTGGAAAATGCTGCCCCTTCCACACACGCGATGGAAACGAGCTCGCTCCGATTCCGCCGGGCGCTCTGTGAAACATCGACCCGTGACTCGCGTCGCCGCCGCGATAATGCCAGCGCTTCACGCCGCCCTGAAATCCCTTGCCCTTGCTCACGCCGGTCACATCAACCAACTCGCCCACCTTGAAACTTTCCACCAACACGCGATCTCCGGACTTCGTTTCGTCCTTCGAATCGTCCAGACGAATCTCTTTCACATAACGCAACGGCGCCACATTGGCCTTCTTGAAATGTCCCGTGCGCGCCTTGTTCACGCGCTGCGGCTTGATGAATTCCACCAGGCCGAGCTGCACTGCTTCGTAGCCATCCGTGGTCTTGGTGCGACGCTGCACCACCACGCACGGCCCCGCCTGCAGGACAGTGCAAGGAACTGCCGTGCCGTCGTCCGCGAAAACCTGCGTCATCCCCAGCTTGATTCCCAATATGCCGTTGACTGCCATCTCGCTCTCTCGTTCCTCGCGCCTTCCACCCACAAAGGCGGCTGCGATTCTCTTCACTAATCACTACTCACGAATCACTAATTACTTGCCGGTATGCTCGCGCCCGAAAGCCTTAATCTCGACGTCCACGCCAGGCGGCAGATCCAATTTCATCAGCGCGTCCACCGTGTCCGGTGTGGGCTCGAGAATGTCAATCAGTCTCTTGTGCGTGCGCATCTCAAACTGCTCGCGCGACTTCTTGTCCACGTGCGGCGAACGCAATACCGTCCAGCGGTTGATGACTGTGGGCAGAGGAATCGGCCCGGCCACGTCCGCTCCGGTGCGCTTCGCGGTGTCCACAATTTCCTTCGTCGATTGATCGAGAATGCGGTGATCGTACGCCTTCAAACGAATCCGAATTTTTTCTCCGTTTGGCATAATTACTCGATGATCTCGGCAACCGCTCCGGCGCCCACGGTGTGCCCGCCTTCGCGAATCGCGAAGCGCAAGCCCTTCTCCAAGGCTACCGGTGTTATCAAAGTGATCTCGCAGGAAATGTTGTC
>Ga0187871_10000173_pt1 | contig 58045 bp, 53 predicted proteins | sample June2016WEW_16_1_FD_132988 | JGI IMG/M metagenome (GOLD analysis project Ga0187871, IMG submission 132988) | Peatland microbial communities from SPRUCE experiment site at the Marcell Experimental Forest, Minnesota, USA - June2016WEW_16_10 | ecosystem: Environmental > Terrestrial > Soil >...
CGTCCAGCGTCTTGCCGTCGAACATGGCGATCCATCCGCCGCCATCGTCCGCCGCCAACAGACACGCCGCAGCTAACAGGCCGGCCGCTACCAGGCGCATTGAGTACTTCGGCAATTTCATAAGACGGCCATTGTACCGCACCGCCCTGTTATCCTGAAATTGATGTACCTGAAAATCCTGGCCCACCCGGTCTTCGTCAACCTGAACTTCCATATGCCCATGATCGTGGACCTGTCGCACCCGCTCGTGATGCTGCAAGGCGAAAACGGTTCGGGCAAATCCACGCTGTTGCATTCCATCTACTACGCGCTGCGTGGCCAGCAAGTGGACGGGTACATCTACCGCCTCGATACCGGCCAGGTGAAGCTGGGCGAGATTTACCTGTTCGACGCGGAGGCGCACAATCCGCGCACGAATCCTGAGTTCTTCAAAGAGGACCCGCGCATGCAGGAATTCCTGAGCATGGCCAGCCACGGGCAGGTGATGCTCAGTATGTTCCGCGAGAACTTTCCCGGCTTGCCGGACGGTACCGTGCTGTTGCTGGATGAGCCGGAGATGGCGCTCTCGGTTTCAAACCAGCGGCGCATTCTGAAAATGCTGCTCGAGTTGGTGGACCAGAAGAAGTTCCGTGTGATTTGCGCCACGCACTCGCCAGTGCTGATCGAAGCGCCGGAGACGTACACCATCAACCTCGACAACCACATCAACAAGAATGTGCTGGCGACGGATCTGGGAGTGCAGGGCGCCAGCACGATTCAGTAGGGAGAACCCGAAAGCTCGAAACCATCTGCATGAGTTGTGGGGCGGGACTCCAGTCCTGCGGGCGACGTCCACGTCGGCCTGCTTGTACCCGGACGCGGTTGACTTCGTTACGCGCAGAGCGGGTCTGGAGACCCGCCGCCGGCGTGGACGCCTGCCCCACTTCGCGGCGCCGGCGGAATTCAGCCGCGCGGATAACAGCCCAGCACCTTCAACACGTCGGCCAGTTCCCGCAGGTGCCCGATGGCGTTCTGGGCGGCGGGCGAATCCACGCGGCCCAGAAAGTCCAAATAAAAGAGATACTCCCATGGCTTGCCCCGCAGCGGCCGGGATTCGATTTTGGTGAGATTCAGATCTCTTAATGCGAAAGCACTCAAACAACGGAACAAAGCGCCGGGGATGTTGCGTGTGGAGAACACAAGGGAGGTTTTCCATTGCGCATTTGGGGGTATCTTGGGCGGATATTTGCGGGTATAGTCCAGCGTCCTGAGGAGGAAAAACCGAGTAAAATTCCGGCGATCGTCTTCGATCGAGCGCCGCAAGATACGCGCGCCGTAGATCTCGGCGGCGACCGCGGAGGCGATCGCGCCGGCGTCGCTAAGTCTTTCTTCCATAATCATTTTGGCGCTGCCGGCGGTGTCGTAGTACGTGATTCTCTCGATGCCGGGGTGGCGCGCAAAAAAATCCAGGCACTGGTTCAGCGCGACCGGATGGGAGTACGCCCGCCGGATGCGCGAGAACGGTACGCCCGGAGGCGCCATCAGGTTGTGGATAATGCGCACGTTGGTTTCGGCCACGATGGGGAAGTCGAAACGCTGCAAGTGATCGTAGTTTTCGTGCACCGAGCCTGCCAGGGTATTCTCAATAGGAATTACCGCGCCTGTGGCGGCGCCGTCCTGCAGGCTGCGGAAGACATCTTCGAAGCGCGGGCAGGGGAGCACGTCGATTCCGGCGCCCAACAGCTTGCGCGCGGCTTCCTCGCTGAAGGCGCCGCGCTCGCCCTGGAAGGCAATGAGCGTTTTGGGGGCCCGGCGGGTCATTGGGCGGGGCCGTCCCACCTGCGCACCTGCGCATCCGGCACTCCCATCAGGTCCAGCACCCGGTCCACGCCGTGATCTACAAGATCCAGAACGGTTTGCGGGCGATTGTAGAACCCTGGAATGGGCGGCGCGATGATGGCCCCCATTTCAGTGAGCGCGACCATAGTTCGCAGGTGGCCCAGATGGAAAGGCGTCTCGCGCACCATCAGCACCAGCTTGCGGCGCTCCTTCAGGGTTACGTCGGCGGCCCGCAGCAGCACGTTGGAGGTGATGCCGGCGGCGATGGCGGACATGGTCTGGATGGAGCAGGGCGCTACCACCATGGCGTCCACCGGAAACGAGCCGCTGGCCAGGCGGCAGGATATATCCTCAAGGGAATAAGAGTGGTGAGCCATTTTCTTAAGGTCCGCAACGCGGCTTCCGGTTTCCAGAAAAAGAGTTTTCTCGCCGGCGCGGGTCAGCACCAGGTGGGTCTCCACGGCCGGATTTCGGTGCAGCCGCTCCAACAGGCGCACGCCATAGATCGCGCCGCTCGCGCCTGAGATTCCCACGACTATTTTCAAAATTGGCCTCTCGTGTTAAGCCTTGTTCTGAATTCAGAACAAAATCGGCAAAATCGACTTGCCTCGAACCTCGCGCCCGATTACAATCGGAGGTATCCTCGGAAGCGGTAGATCGAGGTGTCGCCGGTATTCCCGGCGGCCTCGATCGGGCGCTGACGAACTACCCAGGATCATAACATGGAGAACGCCGGACTGAGGCTCAAGCGGGAGCGCGAGAGGCTCAACTTGCGGTATCGCGATGTGGAGCAAGCCAGCATCCGTATCGCCGAACTGCGCCGGAACGACGAATTTGCCATTGCGCTCAGCCGCCTTTCCGATATCGAGAACAAAGGGACCGTTCCTACCATCTACCGCCTGTACGCGTTGTGCGCCATTTACAGGCTGGACATGGCCGAGGTTCTGGAGTGGTACGGCGTGGATCTGGCGGTGCTACCCGCGGATGCCGCCGCGCTCCCTCTGGAAAGCACCCACCTGCTCGGCTTCGGACCCGGGCTGCACGGCGAGGTTCAGGTGCCTCTGGCGGTCGACCCGGGGGTGGATCTAAGCAAAACTACTTATTTGAGCCGCGCCATCCGCCGCTGGGGCAAGCTTCCGCTCTCCCTGTTGAATGCAGTGGATCTGAAGCATCATCGCTATGCGTTCGTGGGTTCGGAGGATTGGTCCATGTACCCGATCCTGCAGCCGGGCGCGCTGGTGCTGATCGACGAAGGCCGCCGCAAGGTGGTCAACTCCGGGTGGTACAGCGAGTTCGAGCGCCCCATCTATTTTCTGGAGCATCGCGGCGGCTGCGTAATAGGCTGGTGCACCTTGAACGGCGGCCAGTTGATCGTACAGCCGCATCCGGCCTCGCAGTGCTCTCCGCTGGTGTATGCGTACCCGTCGGAAATCGACGTGATCGGCCAGGTTTCCGGTGTGGCTATGATCCTGGATCAGGGGAAGCGGCGCCGTACTCGCGTTTAAGCAGCGAAAGCAGAATCTCCAAATCTCCTACGAAGAGCCGCCGCTCGGCGTCCTGGGCGGTGGGCGGCACCCAACCCTTGTAAGCGGCAGAGGCCGTCCAATCGGCCAGCGTGCCGGCTGGATTTCGGGTTTCGGCCAGATACTCCTGCAGGTCGGCCTTCTGCTGTTCTACGTTCAGGCAAAGCCAATCCTGGAATATCCTGGCATGACTGCGGCGCAGAGTCTCTCCGGCTTCCTCGTCGCCAACCATTTGTGCCAGTCCCGAGTGTTCGTATGCGCCGCTCGACTGGTTGCGCAACGAGGAAAGATACAACACACGGCCGAAAAGGGTCGGGATGCGAGCCAGTGTGTGACGCCAAAGGTCGCCCGCCGGCTCCTGGCTGGACCGCCTGTCCGATCCGAGGTTTCCAGTACTCATAGAGGGCTCGCCATGCTTCATATTGAGGCCGGCTGCAAAACTCAAGTTGCCAGCTCCTCAGATCCTCCCATCGGAAGCAAAAGGACTAGTAGTCCTGGACTGATTATACATCATGGGCCTTTTTGGCTGTCGATGGTTAACTCCTGTTCTGGATTCGGAAAAGTTTGGCCTGCCAGCCCCGCTGCGAATAGCCACCGTTTAACTTTAGTCGTAGTTTACTTTAGTAAGCAAGGAGAAAAAACCTCATGATTAAAAAAGTTTTGTTGGCTGCGGTGCTAGCGCTTTCGTTTTTCTCGGCCATCGGCCTTGAAGGCAGTGTGCCACCGCCCCAGTGCGATCCGTGCCCTTGGGTCAATTAAGGCCGCTATCTTTTGCCCGGTGTCGTAGATCGTGTCCGCCAATGCGGAGGTCGGCCTTATTTCATACGGACTATTGATAGAATCGGGTTTCGAAGCGTAGCTCCGGAGTCCTGATGGCCAGCGCTCTCGACTTGCTTATCGTGGCAGGCACGGCGATTTTGAGTGTCCGCCTATTTGCGGCGGGCCTGGATCGGCGATACCGGGTCTTCTTCTTTTACCTTATCTTTGCTACGTTGCACGCTGGCGCTCTGGCCACTATCGGGCCAAGAACGAACACATACGAGTACGTATGGGTGCTAACAGAGCCCTTTGAATGGCTCTTTTATGTGCTGGTGGTTTTGGAGATATATGCCTTAGTCCTGGAGGACTATCGGGGATTGTCTACCGCGGGCCGCTGGGCTCTCATCGCTGCGGTTGCGGTGGCGTTGCTCGCATCCGGCATCAGCCTCATGGCGCCGTCCCAATTGACCACGCAGGGCCACCTGATGCGCTACTACTACGTGGCGGAGCGTGCGGTGAACTTCAGCTTGGTCGTTTTCCTGCTTTCGATCCTCGGTTTCTTGATGCAGTACCCCATCACCCTGAGCCGCAATATCATTGTCCACAGCATGGTGTTCTCCGTTTATTTTCTTGGTAATACAGCCATATACCTATTGCTCAGCATGCGCGGAAAGGACTCGTTGGACGTGGTCGCGTATGCCCTCTCCGCGATCACGCTGGCAGCGGTTGGCGCCTGGTTGGTGCTGATGAATCCGGCCGGGGAACTCCGCAAGCTCAGGCTGCGCCCCCACTGGATGCCTGGCAAGGAAGAAGAACTCGTCAGCCAGTTGAACCACCTGAACGCCGCGCTCCTCCGTGTCACCCGGAAATAAACCAAAGTAACCATTGCTTTTCCGTACCAGGCAGGCTATCCTCACCGTGTAGAGAGTGAAAGGAGAGCATGGATTTCATCCTTGGTATAGCCGCATTCGTCTGCCTGGCAGTCGGTGCGGTTTTGGCATTTCTATTTCGGAGGCTGATAGCGGGGCCCAAATCGCTCCCGGTGTCGGTGGATTGGATTAACGATCTTTCCATCGCGCGCTACAGGCCGATGGAAAGGCTGCTGAGCGAAGAGGATTACCGATTTCTGGCCAGCCAGCCTGGCTTCGACAAAAGGACGCTGCGACGCATCCGGTCCGAGCGCCGGAGGGTGTTCCGAGGATATCTGGCTTGTTTGAGCCGGGACTTCAGTTTGGTCGGAACCGCATTGCGAATGATGATGATGTATTCCGCCCAGGACCATCCGGATCTGGCGGGAATTCTGTATAAGCAGCAGGCATTGTTCGCCTTCGGGATGTTGGCCGTGCAGTGGCGGCTGGCTTTGCATGCCTGTGGTTTGGGAACCGTGGACGTCCGCGGCTTGGTGCACGCTATGGAGTTCATGCGCATGGAACTGCGGCAAATGATTCCCGCCGAAGGCGCCGCCGTCGCCTAAGAAATCGGGTAGTGGGGCAGGCGTCTACGCCGGCAGCGGGTTTCCAGACCCGCCCTTTCCGCCCCAGCCGTAACTGAGTTTTCGACTTGGCGGCGTCGCCGCACTCACGCCAGAGTTGAACCCCGCGAACTCGTTTGTTTGTCTATAGCCTCTTCAAAATCTCCTTCGCTTCCTTCAATTTCACGAATTGCTTCTCAGCTTGGTGGAATTCTCGCGTGTGTACCCGCCTCCTGGCCCCATTGTGCTCCACCGGATACCGCAGATGCAGCATCTCGTGAAACATCACGTATTCCAGAGCCAGTCCCGGTACAGTTGGACTATCGAAGATCCGGCTGATGACGATGGCATTGTGCGAAGGATCGAAATGGCCTAGCCGGTTGCGTGACGCCGCGCGGCTCCATCCCAACCGCGGCCGGGCCAGCAATCCTTGAAAGTGTTCCGTGTTGAGCGCCTCGAACACCGCCTCCAAGTTATAATGACTACCTTGTGGGCCGGAGACAAACTTGCGGCCGCGGATCTGGCGGACCAGATGCATTTGGCGCCGCACATCGCGCCGGTTCAGATAGAGCCGGTAACGGTGGGCGTAAATCCGCGCGGCCGGGCGGCGAAACAGCTTGCCCAACAGAATATAGGCCAGGGCTTCCGCAACGGGAGCGGGAGCGCCCTCCAACAAGTCCGAGATGCGCACGGAGATGGCGCCCGCTTCCATACGGATGAAACTGTCGGCGTTGGCGAACCGGCAGAACTCCACGGCGATTGTCGGCAGTGGAGTGCGAGGTTTGAATTCCCGGAAGACGCGGGCGTAGATTTCTTCCGGGCTTTCAAAAAGCAAGGCGCTTTGAAATCCGGAGACGGCCAAGCCCGAGCCGTGGTCTTGCATTTCTCAACAATTTAACACATCAGGGCCATACGGGCCTTGGAGGAAACTTGCCGAAAGCGAAAATCAGCGCCCTGGGCTGCTATGTGCCGCCGGGCGTGCTTACCAATAAAGACCTGGAAGGTATGGTCGACACCAACAGCGAATGGATCGTGGAACGCACGGGCATCTGCCAGCGCCACATCGCCGCTCCCGAAATGGCCACCTCCGACATGGGGACCGAGGCTGCGCGTGTGGCGCTGGCCGCCCGCGGCATTACGGGCGCCGAATTGGATGCCATCCTGGTCTGCACGGTGACGCCGGATATGCTATTTCCGTCCACGGCATGCCTCATCCAGGATCGCCTGGGATCCCACCACGCTTGGGGCTTCGACCTGATCGCCGCCTGCTCCAGTTTTCTGTACGGCCTGACCACCGGAGCCGCCCTGATCGCGGCCGGCACGCACCGCCAAGTCCTGGTCGTCGGAGCCGATACCATGAGCCGGATCATCGACTATACGGACCGGGGTACCTGCATCCTGTTCGGCGATGGCGCGGGCGCCATGCTGCTGGAGCCCGCGGACGAGTCCGACGACGGCGCGGGCTTCATCGATTTCATCGGCGAAATCGACGGCTCGGGTGGCGATTTCCTGAAGATGCCGGCCGGCGGCAGCCGCCTCCCGGCCTCCGCCGAAACCGTCGAGAAGCGCCTGCACTACGTCCACCAACAGGGCCAGCAGGTGTTCAAGTACGCGGTGAAGAAGATGTACGAGGTTTGCGCGGAAGTGCTGGAGCGCAACGGCCTCAAGACATCCGACGTCAGCGTGCTGATTCCCCACCAGGCCAACCGGCGCATCATTACGGGCGCGGCGGAGCGCATGGGTCTCAGCCCGGAGCAGGTGGTCATCAACATCGACCGTTACGGCAATACCACCTCGGCGACGCTGCCGTTGGCCACGCGGGACGTCCTCGAGCAGGGCCGGCTGAAGAAAGGCGATTTGGTGATGTTCGCCGCCGTCGGGGCAGGTTATACCGCGGGTGCGAGCCTGTGGCGCTGGGCGTATTGAGCGCGCTTCGCGCGGCGGTCAGGATCGGCGATCGCCAAAGCATCGCGGGTAGTGGGTGGTGAATGCTGAAAGCTGAGGGCTGACCGCGGATTAAGGAGAAGACGCGTAAAGAAACAACGTGCGTCCAGGACAGCCCATGAAGGTTTATTTCGACGCCTGCTGCCTGAGCGGGCTTACTGACGACCAGGCGCAGCCAAGAATCCGCGAGGAGGCTCAGGCTATTGCGCGCATTCTTGCCCAAGTTCGCCTGGGGTTGGTAGACTTGATCTCAAGCGAAGCGCCTGAGGATAAGGTGCGACGTAATCCATCCATGGAACGGCGTGTTGAAGTGGAAACGCTGCTATCCCTGGCTGCGCACACCGTCGAAGTTGACGCTTCAGTCGCCCAACGCGCCCGAAACCTCGCTGCTGCCGGTTACGGTCTGTTCGACGCCTCTCCACCTGGCTGCAGCCGAGTCGGCGGGTGACGGACGTGTTGCTGTCCACCGATGACGGTTTGATCAAGCGGGCCGCGCGGGGCGTGAGTACCCCTCGAATCCCAGTCCGAAATCCCCTATCTTGGAGCAAGGAGCACGGACTATGATCGCCATCGGCCAATTGATCGACGAGCAGTTCGAGCGGCACGCTCTCGACGTCTTGAAGCGTGAATTGGGCGCGGACGGGCTTGCGCGATTCCTTCATGAGCGAGAAAAACCCCGTGAGGATCGTCGGAGAACATGCCTATAGCGCCCTCGAAAGGCGCCAGCACGGGAAAATAGGCGGCATGGTCTTAAAGAGCGCCCGCAAACGGGCGGACATCATCACCCGGGCGCAGAAGGCGTCCGCCGCCTACTGCCAGCGGCAGCAGAGCCAGCCCAGCAAAGACAACGAGCACGAGCGATAGACCGCCAGCGCGTAGCCCGTCCGCTGACTACATCAGCGCGCGGATGACCGGCCCAGATCCCCGTGGCGGGCTTTTCTCCTCGACAACCCAAACGCTTGAGTGTACGGTATAGCCGTACATACTGGAGTCATGAAGGGATGACATGCAATTTGTCCGCTTTCGCCACAAAGGGCTGAGGCAGCTTTACGAAGACGGGAACGTCAAGGGGGTGCCGCCCGCGATGGCTGACAAGCTGCGCAAGATTTTGTTTGCTCTCGAAACCGCCGAGACGCTGGAGCAGCTCGGCCGGTTTCCAGGCTGGAAGCTGCATCCGCTTAAAGGCGACTTGAGAAGATTTTGGAGCCTGACTGTCACCGGAAACTGGCGGTTGATTTTCCGCTACGACGAACAGACGAACACACCGCCAGCGATATTGACTTGATCGACTACCATTAAGAGGCCCGCAATGCCCATGAAGAACCCGCCCCATCCTGGCGACCTGATCAAAACCGAGATCGTCGAGGCCCTCGGTCTCAACGTGTCGAAGGCGGCGGAGATTTTGAAAGTGCGCCGCGCCACGCTCTCCGATCTTCTGCACGGCAAGGCGGCGCTGACGCCGGAAATGGCCCTGCGCATCGAAAAGGCGTTCGGCCCGAACATGGACCACCTTCTCCGCATGCAGCTCGCCTACGATGTGGCGAAAACGCGGGAGCACGCGCGGGACATCTCGATCAAGCGGTACGTCCCGGCCTGAAGGCAGGCCAGGGAAGTCGCCGCCGGCATGAACGTTCCTGCCAGACCTTTACTTTTTAAGGGGAACGCCGTTCTTCTTCAGAGTATCCGTACACTTTTCCGCCACCTCAGTAGCCTGAACCGCCTGAATCGCCCTGGCTCCGGCGATTACACACATGACCGCGACGGGTGGCAGAAAGACTCGACAGTTGATCGGATACTCGAATCCGTCCGCGACATCGCCTTCAAAGCCGAACGCTATCGCCGGGGCCGCTGCTTGGCGGACACCGATCTGACGATCGTGCGGCCATTGCCACTGGCGGGCAAAGGAGTCTTCGATTGGCCGGCGGCTGCGCGAAGCAAGGCTTCCACCTCCGGCCTGGCAAGCACCGCCGCACTCTCCGGACGGATGAATCGATTCTGATTTCCGCTGCCCAGCAAAATCTTGCCGGGATCGGGCAATGTTGCGCCGTAGTAGAAGGAGAGGCCCACGCCCTTGGCGTTCGCGGCCAACGAGACCATACAGTCCGACGGGCGTTCGGTCGTGCAGTACCCGATCACGAAGAAGTTGTAGTTGTCGTAGACCAGCTCGTTGGCAGCGGGAAATCGTTTGCGCAACGCCGTGCGCACCTCGCGTATCAGTTTCGCAATCTTGGGGTCGAACTTGGCGATGAAGCCTGCCATTTGTGTGGCGGGCGATTCCGCGGAGACAGGCTTGGCGTTTTGCTTCACTGTTTCACTTTAACAATTGCCGCTCTGCCACAATTGTGAAGGGGGCATCGAAATGACCGCTGCTTACGACGCTATCGTCATCGGAACCGGACAGGCCGGCCCATCGCTCGCGGCGCGCCTGGCCAAGACTGGGTTGAAGGTCGCCATCGTCGAGCGCAAGTTGTTCGGCGGCACTTGCGTCAACACCGGCTGCATTCCGACCAAGGCCATGGTCGCCAGCGCCTACGCCGCCCATATGGTCCGGCGCGCGTCCGAGTTCGGAGTGGCGGCCGGCGAAGGCTGGAGCGTCGATATGCGGCAGGTGAAAGCCAGGAAAGACGCCATCTCCGGGAAATCCAGGACAACGGTTGAGTCCTGGCTGAAGAACATGGACAACTGCACCGTCTATGAGGGCCACGCCCGCTTCGAGTCGCCGCAAGAGGTCGCCGTTGGACCGCACCGCCTCACTGCCAAGCGCATCTTCATCAACGTGGGTGCCCGTGCGGTCGTGCCCAAAATGTCCGGACTGGACGGGGTCGAGTATCTTACCAACAGTTCCATGATGCAAGTCGACTTTCTGCCCAAACACCTCATCATTGTGGGCGGCAGCTATATCGGCCTGGAGTTTGGGCAAATGTTCCGGCGTTTTGGGAGCCAGGTTACGATTCTGGAAATGGGGCCGCGCCTGACGCACCGGGAAGACGAAGATGTATCTTCGGGGATCCACGACATCCTGGTGAGGGAGGGAATCGAAGTGCGCCTGAACGCGAACTGCATCGCCTTCTCCAAACGCGGCGAAGAAATAATTGCGCACGCGGAGTGCGCGGCCGGCGCACTGGAGGTTGCCGGATCCCATGTGCTGCTGGCTGTGGGCCGGCGTCCGAATACCGACGATCTCGGGCTGGAAAGGGCCGGGGTTGCGGTGGACTCACACGGGTACATCGCGGTTGACGATCAACTGCGCACCAGCGCGCCGGGTATTTGGGCGCTGGGCGATTGCAACGGCAAAGGCGCGTTTACGCACACCTCTTACAACGATTTCGAAATCGTGGCGGCGAACCTGCTCGAGAACGACCCGCGCCGCGTCAGCGACCGCATCCCCGCCTATGCGCTGTATATCGACCCGCCGCTGGGACGCGCCGGCCTGACCGAGGCGGAAGTGCGCAAGACCGGCCGCGCGGCGCTGGTGGGGACACGTCCGATGACCAAAGTGGGACGCGCCGTGGAGAAGGGCGAAACGCAGGGCTTCATGAAGATTCTGGTGGACGCCCAATCGAAGGCGATACTGGGCGCGGCCATCCTGGGCACCGGCGGCGATGAGGCCATCCATTCGATTTTGGACATGATGTACGCGAAGGCCCCCTACACCATCATTCAAAGGGCGGTGCATATCCACCCAACGGTTTCCGAACTCATTCCGACCATGCTGGGAGACCTCCAGCCTCTGGCCGGCATCTAAGCTCCAGGAGGAGAGATGTCCACATATCTTTTGGCGTTTCCGATTGGTGTAGTTGCCGGACTGCGCGCGCTCACGCCGCTTGCCGCCGTCAGTTGGGCCGCCCGCCTGGGATGGCTGCACCTGGAAAATACATGGCTGGCGTTCCTTGGTTTTGCGGCTACGCCATATATTTTCAGTGTTTTGGCGATTGGGGAATTGATCAACGACAAGCTGCCCAAAACACCCAGCCGAAAAGCCCCGCCGGGGTTCATCGCAAGGATTGTAACCGGAGCATTATCCGGCGCCGCCGTGGGTGTGGCCAGCCAGTCTGCGATTGGCGGCCTGGTGGCGGGAGCGATTGGCGCAGTCGCGGGGACGCTGGGCGGCTACGAGTTTCGGTCCCGGCTGGTGCGAGCAATCGGCGGGAAGGACTTGCCGATTGCGCTGCTGGAGGACGCCATCGCGATCGGCGCCGCGTTCCTGATCGTGTCGAGGCTTTCTTAATTGGTGGGGCAGGCTCGCAGCCTGCGGCGGCCTCGTAGGCCGCCTGCCTCGAAGCTCTGGCTGCCTTTTTTTGCGGGGCTTGGTGGCTTAGGCTTTAGCCTGTGGAGGCGAGCTACGCTCGCCTAACACAGGCTGAAGCCTGTGCTACCAGCGCCTAAGCTGAAAGCTCCTCAAAACACCCGCCGCTTCAACCGCTCCACCGTGAACTTCGCCGTATCCGCGACCGCCATCACCGCCATCACGCCCGCCTGCACCGGATCGCTGACCACCAGGTCCGCCGCTTCCGGGACGCTTCCCGCCATGTTCAAGCTGATCACCAGCAGTCCTTCCTGGCGCACTTCCCGCACAGCCTGCTCGATCTCCCCGCCCATCAGCGATCCCGCCAGCACCAGCGCCTTGGCTCTCGGCAACCGGGCCACCGCGCGCACCGCGTCCGCGAGTGCCTGCTCTCCCACTAGCGGAATGGTGTCCACCGAGATGTGCTCGCCGCGGATATTATGCCGGTCCGCTTCCGATACCGCGCCGATCGCCACCTGACCCACCTGCGCTCCGCCGCCCATGATGATGATGCGTTTGCCGTAGATCTTCTGTAGCGTCTCGACCACTTCGACCCTGCGCACAATGGCCAGCGCCCGTAGATCCGCGGCTAGCTCTCCGGCCAAGCCCGGCAGCGCGATCTCGAAATAGATGCGCGCCTCGGCGGACGCCTGCTCGATGATCTCGACCGACGTGATGTCGCCGCGATGCCGCGCGATCACGCCCGTCAATTCGTGCAGAACTCCCAAACCCGCATCGGCATGGATCATCAGGCCGATATTGTCGTTTGTCATAGCAGCGTATAAGTAATCTTATCGCCATCGACCCGCGCAAACGGAGTGAGCGTGTGCGGCTTCCGGCTGGCCGCGGTCATGATGTGCTCGACTGGAATGCCGCGTACGTTGAGCGCATCGGCAATGAGCGAACGATGGCAGCGCCAGGCACCGCCTCCGAACACATGATGGCCGTAGCGCGAGCGCGCGAAAGCTCGATAAGCTGCCGCAGCGCCGCGGCGAACTCCGGCGTCTGCATGTAGTCGGCAAATCCGCGGAAGCTGAGGTTTCTCCAGCCGGTATTCACCGAATCGCGCCGCGCATGGCGCAGGCCGCCCAGCCCTGCCATGTGGACATACTCGATGCCGGCCGCCTGTAGAGATTCCGGCAGCACATCCCGATTGAACTGCGGATTGTGCCGCGAGCGGGGCACCGTGCGCACATCCACCAGCGTTTTCACGCCGTGCGCATGCAGCATCCGGATGAACTCCGCGATGGGATGCGTGGAATGTCCGATGGTCGGCGTCACCCCACTGGCTTTTTGACGCTCAACGGCAGGTGGATGCGCAGCACCCGCTCGCGATGGCGCTCCTCTTCCAGACTTCGCGTACGCGCGCGCAACAGGTCGCTGAGCGCCACCATGCCGGTCAGTTTGCGTTCGCGGTCGTTGTTTACCACCGGAAAGCGCGCCAGCCCGGTGTCCGACATGCGATGCGCCACCACCCGTAGCGGCTCGTCCGGATAGGCAACCACCGGATCCCGGTGCGCCGGTTCCGGCCCGCCCTTGGTGAAGCGTTCCGGATCCCCGCGTGTGACCACCCCCATCAGACGCTGTTCGCCGTCTACGACGGGATACAAGTGCTGGCCGTGGCGCACCGTGTGATCGGCGTGCAGCGCTTGCGCCAAGCCGCGCGCAGTGAGCCCCGCGGGAATGGCCGCCCCGTTGGTGCGCATCACCTCCCGCACGAACAGGATCTCCAGCGGGTCCACCGCATATTCGCGGCTCAAATGATAGCCGCGCCGCGCGACCTTCTCGGTCAGGATGGAGCGGCGCAGCGTCAATACGGTGAAAGCGTGGGCTATGGTGACCGCCAACAGCAGCGGCAGCAGCATATTCACATCGTGCGTCAGTTCCAGCGCAAAGATGATGCCCGTGAATGGCGAGCGCATGGTGCCGCCCAGGATCGCGCCCATGCTCACCAGCGGCCAGAAGCCCGCGCCCTCGTGCGGCAAAAACATCGCTTCGATACTGCCCAGCGCGCCGCCGATCATCAGCAAAGGCGCCAGCACGCCGCCCGACGTTCCAGATCCCGGCGAAATGGCCCAGATCGTGGATTTCGCCACCAGAATACCCACAATCATCTTCAGTGGCACGTCCCCCTGCAACAGTGCGCCGATGGTTTCATACCCCTACGCCGAGCGCTTGCGGGAATATTAATCCACCCAGTCCGATGGCCAGTCCTCCTATGGCCGGCCACCACATCCAGTGAATGGGCAGCAGGCGGAAGGCATCCTCGGCCGCATAGACCGCCAGGGTCAGCAGCGCGGATAATGCGCCCGCCGTCAGGCCCACCAGCACGCACGCGAGCAACCCCGAAGGGCCGATGAATACCGGATGCGCCGGCACGGGGAACAGAGGACCGAGGCCGATAATATAGCGGCGGGCCGCGGCCGCCGTGACGCTGGCCAGGGCCACCGGCACCAGGCTGCGCGGCTTCCATTCAAACAACAACAGCTCGACCGCCAACAGTACCGACGCCACCGGTGCGGCGAACGTGGCCGCCATGCCGCCCGCCGCACCGGCCACCAGCAGCGTTTTGCGCTCGTTGCTGGTGAGCTTGAACAACTGGGCGATCATGGAGCCGAATGCGCCGCCCGTCATGATGATGGGCCCTTCGGCGCCAAACGGGCCACCGGTGCCGATCGAAAGCGCCGAAGACAACGGCTTCAGCAGCGCTACTTTCGGCTCGATACGGCTGCCGCCAATTGAGGATGGCTTCGATAGCCTCCGGTATGCCGTGACCGCGAATGCGCTCCGAGCCATAACGCGCCATCACGCCGATGATCAGGGCGCCCGCCACCGGTATGAGGATCTCCCACCACCCCAGATGGTTTCCCGCAGGCGAGACCATTCGATCGCTCCAGCGTCCGAAGAAGAACAGGTTGGTGAAGAACCCGATCAGTTTCAGTAAGGCCAACGCCACGAACGCGCTCACGAGGCCCATACACACAGCCATCCCCGAAATCGCGATCACGCTCGGCGTAGAAGTAAAATCGCCTAGTTTGTTTTGCATGTCATCGTTAGTCGCGCACCAGGATCGCTTGCAGGGCCGCCAGTGCACTGCCTGCACCGCCGAGTTCGGCGCGATGGTCGAGGGATAGCTTGCGCAGCACGGCATCGCCCTGCGGCGTCAGCCGGACGCGGATCTGGCGCCGGTCGCCTTCCGCGCGCTACGCCGGACCAGTCCGCCCTGCACCAGCCGGTCGATCAGTCCCACTGTGCTGTGATGGCGGAGTTGCATCCGCTCGGCCAGTTCGCCCACCGTAGGCTGGCCGTCGTGCGCTTTGATAGCCGACAGCAATTGGTGCTGCGCCGGTTTCAGGCCGCCTCGCCGGGCGGCTTGCTCGCTATAACGCAGGAAGCGGCGGATCTGGTAACGAAATTCGGCCAAGGCCTGGTAATCGGCTGCGGTCAGGTCGCGCGTGGGAATGCTGCATAATTTGTGGGGCAGACCTCCAGGTCTGCGCGGGTCCTCCAGGACCCGCTCTTCCCCGCAACGAAATGGGTCTGATCCGAGCGCGAAGAGGCCGGCGTGGACGCCGGCCGCGGGTGCCTTGCCGGTAGGTGCCGTAGAAACAAGAGCCGCCTGAAAGGCGGCTGCGGCCACGATTGGCCGCCCTCCGGTGCAACTGAACCACCTTTATTCTATAAGGAAGTATCTGTACGACGTGCTAGCGCCGTGCCAGACCGAATAACGGTCCGTGGATTAGGTTACGAGGCGCCTTTGCGCAAAAGACGGATCCGTGGCGTGCGCGTGCCTTCCCATCGATATTCGAAATGGGCGGCGATACGCACGTTCGCCACCAGGACGGGACGGAAGCAAGCCAGGCATTCGCTCCCCGTGTGGCGCACGCTGCGATAGATTACGCCGTTCGACCCGTCCGCCAGCAGCCGGCGCGCCAGAGCCTGGGGGGCGGCGTAACTCGTAGGGTCGTGGTAGGGTACATTCCGCGGCACAGCGGCCCGCACGTCATGGAACGTGGCATGGAAATCCGCCAGGTAAAGGCGCATTTGCACGCGCGTCTCGAATACGCCGATCTCCGCCAACTCCGCGGTGCGATGGTAGACCACTTCGGCATGTGCGGCTTCCTGCGAATTAGCCGCGTACCAGGCCCCCCGTTCCGAGCTGCTAAAGCGGCCGCCGGTGGGGCGCGGATGGCAAAATGCCGCCATAACGACGCTTGCCATGGGGCGGCCGGCGACCCACTCCTCCCTCGGAATGCGATGGAGAACCCCCATTTCCGAGGAGATGCGGTCATTGCTCCAGGTTTCCAAATCGAGGATCAGCGGCAGGTCCGTGGGCGCGGCCACCGTGTCCAAAATACCTCGCGAGGGATACAAGCTGGGAACCAGGCGGCAGGCGCCCGTAAGGCGCAACTTGCTGGTGGGCGGCGTCAGTTCCACCCGCCGCGTCTCCCGTCGAGCAGCCGCCGCACTTGGTAGAGACCGTCGATCCCGCCCTCGGTCATCAGCGTTAGGGCGGGCTGGCCGCCAAACAAGGGATTGGCGTTGGGCAGCCGCACCCATCTATTGGCCAAATCCGGCTCCGGGTAAAGGACGTGCAGATCCTTGTAGATGCCTAGCACGAGCGAGATGCGCATCAGCATGTCGTACGGCAGCGTGGAGACCAGCCCGGCTTTGTATTTGAAGAACGTGGACTCGGCAGGCCATCCGAGCAACGCACGCTGTTCCTCGGCGCGCAGTTGCCAGGCTGCGCCAACGTTGAAAAAGGCGCGCATGGCTGGCTCGGACATCCGCCGCCGCACTTGCGGATCGCGGCGGTCGCTGGCCGAAACCGGCTCCGGATCGATTTTTTGACGGCGTGCGGCGGTTGACTCCATATCATGACTCCATATATGTAGTATATACTCCATGATCGGAGCTGTCAAGGGGCACCTGCGGGCCTACTGCGCGCCGCGGATCTCGACTTGGCGGCCACCGTTCACAATCGATTCGCGTGCGGCTTCGATAACGCGCTCGTTGTAGCCGCTGTTGCGCGGCGTTGCGATGATTCCGGCCCGATCGATCTCGTCGAGCAACTCCGGCCGCGACTCCACGCTAACGATGCTGGACACGATATGCTCTACCGAGCGATAGCCGTAACCTACCGGCGTCAGTCCTTTGCCGCCTAAGTCCACATACTGGAAGTAATCTGGGCTGGGCTCGGCGTAGACGGTCCCGCCGGAAGAATCCGGCTTGCGCGTGTAGCTGTGCTTGAGGCCGCGGTACTGATCCGAGTGTTCCAGCAGCGCGCCTTTGTCTTCTCCGCCGCAGTAGAGCGTCAGGCCTTGCGTGTTGGTGCCGGGCGCGTCGTCGGGGAAGCCCAGGCCGTTCTGCACGTTCAAGCACGCGCCGTTGTTCCAGACGACCCGCGCATCGGTCCACAGGAATCCTTCGTTGCCGTTCGGAAAGCGGTCGCGCACGCCGTAAACGCTCACCGCCACCGGCAGCAGTCCGGTGATGAAGTGCACCAGGTCCACGTAGTGGCAGCCGATGTAGGTGAAGGCGTCTGAGTGTTCGGCGGTCATCCAGTTTTGGAAATTGGAGTGGCGGTAATACCATTTCTCGAACAGCCGCGCCGAACCCAGGCGGAACTCGCCGAATGCGCCGGCGCGGTATTGGCGGCGAGCCATCAAGCTGCGGTCGTCGAAACGCTTGTGATATTCAACGGCCACCAGCAGGGCGCGCGCGCGGGCCTCGCGCTCGATGGCGGCGGCGTGGCGGTATTCGAGCGCCAGCGGTTTCACGCAAAGCACGTGCTGATCGCGGACGAGCGCGGCAATCGCCACTTCGTAGTGAAGTTGGTCGGGCACCGCCACCACCACGATCTGCCGCGGCGGCAGCGCGGCGATCGCTTCGCGGTAAAGCTCCGGTTGGGGCGGACCGTCGCGATCGGGCCAGGCCCGGAAGGACTGGCCGGGGAAGGCGCGCAGGAGCGTTTCGGCGCGCGCCAGGCCGCTCACCGTATGAAAGCGCGATGCGCACACGGCGATCGGGCCAATGCGGCCCAGGCGCTGCATCTGATAGAGCGATGGCAGAAGCTGATCGTGCGTGATCATGCCGCCGCCCACGATCAGGACTTCGGGGGTGGGCGTCACGAGGCAACGCCCTGCGCGCCCACAGCTTCGGCGAAAGCCTCCGCCAGCGCCGCGACGCTATCGACGATGGCAGCTTCGGTAATCACCAGGGGCGGACAGATCTTGATTGTTGCGCCGCCGTAGCCGACGGGGCTGAACATCAGCACACCCTTCTCCACCGCGCGGCGTACCACATCCCAAGCCAGACCCGCGTCGGGTTCCTTCGTGCCGGGAACGATGCAGGCCACGCCCGCCACCAGGCCTTTCCCGTCCACGCGCCCGATTTGCGGCATGCGGGAAGCCAGCCCGCACAGCTTCTGATGAAGCAGTGAGCCCACGCGCCGCGAGTTTCCGGCGAGATCCTCGCCCAGCACCAGGTCGATGGAAGCCAGCGCCGCCGCGCAGCAGACCGGATTGCCGGTGTGCGTGGATGTCATGCTGCCGGCAGGTTGCAGGTCCATCACGTCGGGACGTCCGGCGACCGCGGCTAGCGGCAGCGAGCTGGAGATGCCTTTGCCGAAGAGGGCGAGGTCGGGCACGATGCCGTAGTGCTCGAAGCCCCACAACGTGCCGGTGCGCCCGAAGCCCGCCTGCACTTCGTCGCATACCAGCAGGGCTTTGTGGCCGGTGCACCAGGAGCGCAGGTCGCGCATATACGCAGACGGCGCGAACGCGGCGCTGCCGCCCTGGTACGTCTCCAGGATCACGCCCGCCACGTTCTGCGGTTCAATGGAATTTTCGCGCAGGCTGCGCTCGAACAGAGCGAACGAAGTGTCCGGCGTGCGATAGCCATCGGGAAACGGCACTTGGATGAAACCGGCATCCAGGTTGACGATCCACTCTTTCAAGTAAGGGATGCCGCCGGCCTGCTGCGCGCCCAGCGTGCGGCCGTGAAACGCGCTGTCAAAGGATACGATCGCGTTCTTCGATCGGCCGCCCGATTTCACGCCATGCGTGCGGCACAGCTTGATGGCGGTCTCCACGGCTTCCGATCCCGTGGTGAGCAGGAAGACCTTTTTCAGCGGATCGGGAAGAATGGAGACGAGCTTTTCGACCAGACGCGCGCGGATCTCGCTGGGGAAACAATAGTTGGCGAGCAGGCGGGCGGAAGCTTGCGCCGCGATGGCGTCCACAATCTCTTGGCGGCCGTGGCCGGCGTTGGCGATCAGCACGCCAGCCGACCAATCGATCCACTGGTTGCCCCACGCGTCGAAAACCTGGAAGCCTTCGGCGCGATGCCAGACCACGGGCGGCTGCCCGCGCATGGCGATGGGCTCGCAAGCGTGCAGGCGCTCCAGGATGGGCAGCGATTCGGGAACCGGCAGATCCGTCACGATCCTGCGGAAGGGCGTCTCCACGCGCGGGACGGGCCGGGGGACGAGGCTGTATTCTCTGGCCATGGGTTGCGACCCTTTATTCTCGCATCATGCGTCAGGTGGCAAGTGCGCTCGCGATTTCGTTGCGGGATCGGTGGGAATGTACGATGGTAGGACTCTCGGCGGCCCTTCGCCCACCAGACGTTCGCGTCGCCATAGCCATGGTCGCAGTCCGCGAGTCATTATGATCGACCCGCAACGAATCGCAACGAGGGAAAGGCTCATTTTGGCTGGCCTGTTTCTCTCGAAATACGATTCCGCAGGCCTGAAGAAGCTCGGCTTCAAAGGCTTCAAGGAAGCCTTCAACGTTACTGCCGCAAGGTGTTCGAGAAATACAAGGACTTGGATTTCGAGTCATTCACAGGTTTGGTCAAGTCCTTTCTCGGTTACGATGAAAACGCCTGGAGTGAGATTCAGGCGGACGGAGAGCCGGAGGACGGCCAGTCCAATTTTGCACGGCGCGTGATCACCGGTCTCGCCGCGGAACAGTACTTTGTGTCGGTCCAGCCCAGTCTCTCCGAGTTCGGAGGCTATGCGGTGGAGAACACAACGAGCTTCGGCTGCGGGTATGATTTTCGGCTGCGGACGCCGGCACAGGCCGATTTTCTGGCCGTGGAGGTGAAGGGTTTGCGGGATCGGACTGGGAGTCTATCCCTGACTTCCAAGGAGCATGCGGTCGCTACAGCCTTGAGGGATCGGTTCTTTTTGTTCGCCGTGAAGAACTTTCATGAATCGCCATTTCACGAAATCTACCAGAACCGCCGGGCTGCAGTTCAGAAAAGTGAGAGGGTGACGGTTCACGTTTCGTGGCTGGCCACCGTCGGATCGCGGGCATTGACCCGCAGCGTCCCAAACTGTACTGCGCCCTATGCGGTTGCGATATTGTGAGCTGCGATTGTCAAGACGATATCGAAGCCGCGCCCGGAGGCAAAGGCGACGAATAGGGTAGCGTGCCGCCCAACAGCCCCCCAAACTCCGGCTTTTGCAGGTAGCGGAAAAATTCTGGTAGTCACAAAATGGAGGGCGGCCAAAATTGGCCGCCCTCCAAAACCAAATTGACCCACTAGCGGAAAACAGGATCGAGGGCCCGCTCCGTCACGCTCGCGGCTCGGTAAGTCCTCGCAAATAGAGGCGCGCACTTTTGAGCCGCGCGCGTAAGCAAGGCGGTCTACGTCGCGTTTCCGCTGCCTGCTAAAACTTCCCGTATGGGCCCGGCGATCTATCACGGCATCGAACAGCGCCTGAATGGTAGCCTGCCCGGAATCGTAGACGCGGTTGCCGGTCGCGTCCAGTGCCTCGATTGCGCCGTCAGTGCAGAATGATTCTTCGTCGCAATCTTTCCAAGAGCCGTCTTCGGCGGCACGCAATGCTTCCGATCAATGGTGCGTTCGATGCGGTTGGTTTCATAGTAAACAACTTTGAATGTCATAGCTGGCCCCAAAACAGGCGGCCTGGGAGGCCGCCGCAGGCTGCGAGCCTGCCCCACTACGCCTTCAACCGCGGCCGCTCCCGCCTTACCGCGCCCGTATCCTGCATAGGCTCGGAGTCGCATTCGATGGCCAGCACCGTCACCGGATCGTCCGGCGCACTCTTCGGCAGCCCCTTGAAGCGCACGCGGAACTGCTCCTGCTCGAACTCCACCGCCTGGCCGCTGGCAAACAGCTTCGCCGACAGCACCTTGCTCTTCAACCCTCCCAACGCCACCGTCTCGCCCGGCCAGAAATGCATGTGCATATATAAGGTATTGCCCTTGCGCGTGAAACCGGCGAACTCGGACGAATGTACCCGGCAGGGCTCCGCCGGGTAGATGGTCTGCCCGTTGCGGTCCATCCAGTGACCCACCGCCGTCAGGATTCTGGCCGAATCCTCGGGAATGGAACCGTCACCGCGCGGACCGATGTTGAGCAGATAATTCCCGCCGTCGCGCGCGCACAGACCCAGGTTGCGCACGATCTGTTTGGGCGTCTTCCAGGCATCGTCGGCGGCCTGATAGCCCCAGCTATCGTTCATGGTCATGCACGATTCCCACGCGCGGCCGCCCTTGGCCGCGCTGATCTCCTGCTCGGGCGTGGAAAAATCTCCCGGCAGCCCATTGCGGTTATTCACGATGATGTCGGGCTGCAGCTCAAACACCATCTTGTTCATCTTTTCGGATTCCCAGCCGGCGGCGCTCAACGGCCAGTCTACGTCGTACCACAACACGTCGATCTTGCCGTAATTGGTCATCAGCTCGCGGATCTCGCCGTGCACGTAGTCGACGAATCGGCGGCGCGCGGCTTCGTCGTGCAGGCAACGTGCCCCGTCCGGATGGTGCCAGTCCATGAGCGAATGATAAAACCCCACGCGTAGCCCTTCGCCGCGCACGGCTTCCACGAATTCTTTCACCAGGTCGCGGCCGCAGGCCTGCTTGGGCGCGCAATAATCGGTGTACTGCGTGTTGAACAGGCAGAAGCCTTCGTGGTGCTTGGTGGTCATCACCATGTATTTCTGGCCGGCCTGTTTGGCCAGCCGCGCCCAGGCGCGCGCGGCGTTCGGCTGCGGCGTAAAGCGGTTGGCCAGGAGTTGATATTCGGCGACGGGAATGCCTTCCTCCTCCATGGCCCATTCGTGGCGTCCCAGGACGCTGTACAGCCCCCAGTGAATGAACATGCCGAAGCGGGCTTCGTGCCACCACTGCATGCGCTTCGCGCGGTCCGCGTCAGTGCCTTGCGCAGACGCGGCCAGCGCGGCGCCGGCGCCCAACATTCCCAAACAATCGCGTCGCGATAACTGCATGGAGTCCTCCCCGATTGGAAGACACTATATTACACCCCGGCTGGGGGGCGGGCTTGAGCCCGCGCGGGGCTTCAGCCCCGCCCTTCGGTCATGAGTCACATTAAATACCATTTAGCTTCATCCCGCCACCGCAACCCGGTCCGCCCGATCCGCGTTTGAATGAGTGAGGATGCACGCAATGAATCGAAAACTTAAGTTGCTGTTGTTAGGCACTCCAGCACTGGCGGCGTTGGGCGCCTGCGGCGGAGGTGTCTATGTGGTGGGGCCGCCGCCTCCGCCGCGCGCCGTCGTCATGGGCGTGGCGCCGGGACCGGGCTTTGTTTGGACCGATGGATACTGGGCGTGGCGCGGCGGAAGTTGGGCCTGGGCGCCGGGCGCATGGCTGCGTCCGCCGAGACCGGGCGCTGTTTGGATGGCCCCGCGATATGTGCCGTATGGCCGCCGTTACCGCTTCGTCCGCGGCTACTGGCGGTAGGGCGCGACGGTGAGCAATCCAACTGACTCTCCCTATCCGTAACATAGGCTATGAGGCAGTTGTTTCTCGCTCTGATGCTGACCGTCTCCGCTTGGGCCGGCACTGCGCCGGCCCTGGAGTGGAACCCATGGTCCGCCGACGTCCTCGCGCGCGCCCAGCGCGAAGACCGTTTCGTGCTCCTGGATCTGGAGGCTGTGTGGTGCCACTGGTGCCACGTTATGGATGCCACCACTTACCAGGATCCGGCCGCCGTGGCCCTGTTGAAGTCCAAATACATCGCGGTGAAGGTCGATCAGGATGCGCGTCCCGATCTCGCCAGCCGCTATGAAGACTACGGCTGGCCGGCCACTATCGTGTTCGACCGCGACGGCCACGAAATCGTCAAGCGCCAGGGCTATATTTCGCCGCGGGAGATGGTGGCCATGCTGCGCGCCATCGTGGCCGATCCGGCGCCGGGGCCGTCTGTCGTCGCGGAGCAGGCCATCGAGTTTGCATCCAGTCCCGTACTGCCCGCGGAAATGCGCGAACAACTCGCGGCTAACTACCGCCTAAGATACGATTCCAAGAATGGCAGTTGGGGATTCCAGCAGAAGTTCCTGGATTGGGACGGCTTGGAGTACGCCATGCTGTTGGCCCGCCAAGGCGATGCGCAGGCCGAAAAGATGGCGCTGCAGACTCTGACCGCGCAGCTCAACCTGATCGATCCGGTGTGGGGCGGCGTCTATCAGTATTCCACCGATGGCGATTGGAAGCATCCCCACTTTGAGAAAATCATGCAGTTTCAGGCCGAGAATCTGCGCATCTACGCCTTGGCCTGGCGGCAGTGGCACAAGCCCGAGTATCTGCAAGCGGCGCTGGCCATCCGCCGTTATTTGCAAACGTTCTTGACCTCTCCCGACGGCGCATTCTACACTAGCCAGGACGCCGACTTGATCGACGGGCAACATAGCGCGGCCTATTTTAGATTGAACGACACGGCGCGCCGCCGCCTGGGTGTGCCGCGCGTGGACCGGCATATCTACGCGCGCGAAAACGGATGGGCCATCGCCGCCCTGGCCGTGTTCTCTCAGGCCACCGCCGACGGCGCCTGCCTGGATGACGCGGAGCGCGCCGCGCACTGGGTGATGGAGAATCGCTCACTCGCCGGCGGCGGATTCCGGCACGACGAGAAGGACCCCTCCGGGCCGTACCTCGGTGACACTCTCGCCATGACCCGGGCCTTCTTGAGCCTCTACGCCGCCACCCAAGACCGCGCCTGGCTCGATCGCGCCGAGCACAGCCTCCAATTCATCGCCGCAAATTTCCTCAACACCGCGGGCGCCGGATACGTGACGGCGCGCACCGCTACCGACGCCTCTTACCGGCCCCATCCCGAGCGGGATGAAAACGTCGCGTTGGCCCGTGCCGCCAACGCCGCGTGGCGCGCGGGCGGCGGCGGCGGACTCCGCACTATAGCGGAAGAGGCCATGCGTTACGTAGTCACTCCACAGATCGCCCGCGCCTACACCGCCGCGCCTACCCTGCTGGCCGATGCTGAATTGACGGCAGCGCTGCCGTAAACTGCCGGTGGAGTAAGGCCCGCCGGAATAAATTCTCACCGGCCCCTTGCATTTCCCTTTTTCTTCGCCCACAATAAGACTAAAGAGAGGAATATGGCCCTAACCCGCCGCCAGAAACAGGTGGTCGACCTGATCGCCAAGTTCGTCGATGACAACGGCTATAGCCCCAGCTACGAAGAATTGGCGCAAGGTCTGAACCTAGCGTCGCTCGCCACCGTGCACAAGCACATCTCCGCGCTGACCGCCAAGAATTATCTGAAGCGCGGCATTAATCAGAGCCGCTCGCTGGAGTTGGGGCCCAAATACGTGCAGGAAAACCGCCGCCATCGGGATGCCGCCGCTCTGGAAATCCCCCTGCTCGGCCGTATCGCCGCCGGACTGCCGGTGGAGTCCGTGGAGCAGCGCGCTACTCTCAGCTTCGCCGATTTCGTCGGCCACCCCGGCACCTTCGCGTTGGAAGTGCGCGGCGAGTCCATGATCGGCGATCATATTTGCGATGGAGACATGGTCCTGGTCGAGCGCGCCAGCGAAGTGCGCGACGGCGAAATTGTGGTAGCGCTGGTGGAGGGTACCGAAACCACGCTCAAGCGTTTTTATCGCGAGCCCGGAGGCAAGGTCCGCCTGCAGCCCGCCAACGCCGCCCTGCAGCCGATCATTGTGCCGGCCGCGGACGTACAGATACAAGGGCGCCTTCTAGCCGTTCTCCGGAAATATAAATAAACTTGACTTATCGCGCGACGAACCACGGAAACGCCGAAGCCTGAATTCCGACTCCTGGCTCCCGGCTTCTTGATCTAGTTCGCGACTGACATGGTCAGGCCGGCACGCAACTCCTGCTCGGCGCGCAGCCAGTCTTCTTCGGAAGATCCGCCTCGATAGCCGCGCGCTTCCCAATAGGAATACGCCAGTTGGGCTACTGCATCGAGTGTCGGATCGGGGGTTTGAGTTGCCGCGGACGTAGGGGCTATGGCACTCTCGGATCTCTCTTTCACAGCGGAGTTCCTATGCTTGCGTGTTACCGTACTTTTGGCGCGCGCCGGAGCGGCGCCGGAAGATACCACAGGCTCGGGGCTAGTGCTTCTTTTAGTTGCCATACAAGATATTTCTCTCCCTAGATTTCAGCTTGATTCTTTAATCTTACCAAACTTCACCGCGCGCGCCGTAAAATATTTTTATCAATTCCATCACCAATTCGAGAGTCGTGAGGTTTCAGACAATCGCGACGTTCGGACACGTTTCGGACAATAGTGTCTCAACCGAGGTATATTAATGTTATCGTGCGATCGCGATTGGCGAGTCTGCTTTTGCTGGCGCTGGCCGCGGCGAGTTCCAAGGCCGCGGCGCCGCGCGTGCTGGCCGTGGACGTGGATGGTATGATCCATCCCGTCACCGCCGAAATCCTATCGCGCGCCATCCAGCAGGCCAAGCAAGAAGACGCCGCGTTGCTGCTGGTGCGTCTGAATACTCCCGGCGGCCTCATGGACGCCATGCGCGAGTCCATCGAGAAGATCGTGGCCGCGCCCATGCCCGTGGTCACATACGTCGCACCCAGCGGCGCGCGCGCGGCTTCGGCGGGTTTCTTCATCCTGGAAGCCGGCGACGTCGCGGCCATGGCGCCCGGCACCAATACCGGCGCGGCGCATCCCGTGCTGATGACTGGCGAGATGGATGCCGTCATGAAGCAGAAAATCGAGAACGACGCCGCCGCTTCCCTGCGCAGCATCGTAGGCAAACGCGGGCGCAATAGCGCGCTCGCCGAAAAAGCCATCCGCGAAAGCCAGTCGTTCACGGATAAAGAAGCCCTCGACAATCGCCTGATTGAACTGGTGGCGCGCGATGAGCGCGATCTGCTCGACCAACTCGATGGCCGCGAGATTGCCCGCCTGGATGGAACTCGCGTCGTGTTGCACACGCGCGGCGCCACCGTCGAAGTCTACGAAAGAAATTTGCGGCAGAAAATCATGTCCGCCATCAGCGATCCCAACCTGGCGCTGGTGCTGCTGGTGTTGGGCGCGCTCGGCATCTACGTGGAGTTCAGCTCGCCGGGTCTGATCGTGCCCGGCATTCTGGGAGCCATCATGGCCCTGCTGGGGCTGTCCGCGCTCTCCGTGCTGCCCATCAACTGGCTGGGCGCGGCGCTGCTGCTGCTGGCTTTCACGCTGTTCATTCTGGAAGCCAAGTTCGCTACGCACGGCATTCTCGGCGCGGGCGGAGCGCTCTCCATGGTGCTGGGCGCGGTGATGCTGATCGACAGTCCCGTACCCGAATTGCGCGTGCATCTCTCCACGGCCATCGCCCTGGCGCTGCCCTTCTCGCTCATCACTATGCTGCTGCTCTCGCTGGTGTTGCGCGCGCGCCGCAACAAAGTGGTCACCGGCAGCGAAGGTATGATCGGCGAAATCGGCACCGCCCTCACGCCGCTTGCGCCGGACGGCCGGATCTTTGTGCGCGGCGAATACTGGAATGCCACCGCCGCGTCCCCGGTGGCCGCCGGTAACCGCGTGCGCGTCACTGCCATCAGCCAACTCAACCTCACGGTGGAACCCATCCCCCCGCGGAACGGAGCCTCAACATGATCGACTTCACCAGTTTCACTACGATTGTCGTCATCATCGTGGTGCTGTACCTGATCTCCTCCATCAAGATTCTGCGCGAGTACGAGCGTGGTGTCATCTTCCGGCTGGGCCGCCTGCTGGATCAACCTAAAGGGCCGGGCATCATCCTGGTCTTCGCGCCCATCGACCGCATCGTGCGCGTTTCCCTCCGTGTCGATACCCTGGAGGTTCCCGCGCAGGATGTCATCACCCGCGACAATGTCACCGTTAAAGTGAACGCCGTCGTCTATTTCCGGGTCCTGGAACCGCGCCTGGCGATCGTGGAGGTTGCCAATTTCCTCTATGCCACGTCGCAACTGTCGCAAACCACGCTGCGCAGCGTGCTGGGCGAGGTGGAGTTGGACGAGCTTCTCAGCCAGCGCGACAAGCTCAACGCGAGGTTGCAGTCCATTCTCGACCAGCACACTTCGGCCTGGGGCGTGAAGGTGACCATGGTGGAGGTGAAGCAGGTGGATCTGCCGGAGCAGATGATCCGCGCCATCGGCCGCCAGGCCGAAGCCGAGCGCGAGCGCCGCGCCAAGATCATTCATGCCGAGGGCGAATACAGCGCCTCCGAGAAACTCGCCATGGCCGCCAAAGTCATCCAGGAACAACCCGTGGCGATTCAGTTGCGCTACCTGCAGACACTGGTCGAAATCGGCACCGAGAAAAACACTACCATCGTTTTCCCCCTGCCGCTCGATATACTGTCATCTTTGGAACGCGCCCTCAGCAAAATGGGCGAACCCTCCAAAACGGCGTAATCCTGAAGAACCATGAAGAATAATGAGACTGGCGAATTCGAACTCGTTCTGGGCAACCGGCAACTGCTCAGCGGGTTTTTCATTGTGGTGATCCTGTTCGCGGTGTTTTTCGTGATGGGCTACATCGTGGGCCGCAACTCTACGCCCGCGACGCAAGCCGCGGCAGGTCACGATCAAGCGAGCGCGGAGGCTCCCACCGGCGGGCGTCCGCAGCCGGCTTCCGGGGCTGCTCCCGCCGTGCAGAGCCCGCCGGCCGCCGCCGCCGAGCCTCCCAAGCAAGAGACCAGCGAGGCGCAACCCACCACGCAAGCTGCCCAGCCTCCCCCGGCCAAGGCCGAAGTGCCCGCTCCCGCTCCGCCTGTCGCGCCCGCTGCCGCCGAGCCGGTTCCAGGCGAAACCTACCTGCAGGTGGCCGCGGTCAAGCAGGAAGTGGCCGAGACAGTCGCTAAGACCCTTAAAGACAAGGGCTTCCCCGCGCTGCTGTCGCCCGGTCCTCCCGGCAAGACGCGCGTCCTGGTGGGGCCATACGCCGACCTCGCCAAACTCGGACAAGCCAAAGCCGAGCTCGAGCGTCTCGGCTTCCAGCCCTTTGTGAAAAAATGATGTGGGGCAGGCTCGCAGCCTGCGGCGGCCTCGCAGGCCGCCCAGCCTAACCTACGAAATGAATCCCTTAGTACAAATCGGAGCGCGCCTCCCTGAATGGGCCCGCAAAAGCGCCACTAACTACGACGCCCTGCACCGCCTGAAGACCGGCCTGCGCCAGTTGAATCTGCACACTGTCTGCGAATCCGCGCGCTGCCCGAATATCCACGAATGCTTCGCCCGCGGCGCCGCCACCTTCATGATCCTCGGCAATCTGTGTACCCGCGGCTGCGGATTCTGTTCCGTTCCCAAGGGCTCGCCCGCCAAGCAGGATATGCGGCTCGATCCTGCCGAGCCCGCCAACGTCGCACGAATGGCCGCCTCCATGAAGCTGCGCTATGTCGTGATCACCTCCGTGAATCGCGACGACCTGCGCGATGGCGGCTCCGCGCATTTTGCCGAAACCGTGCGCCACGTACGCCGCGCCTTGCCGGATGCCCGCGTCGAAGTGCTCACGCCCGATTTCTGCGGCGACCTGCAGGCCGTCGCGCGCGTCCTCGACGCCGCCCCCCACGTCTTCAATCACAACATCGAGACCGTCCCGCGCCTCTACAGCCGCGTGCGCCCGCAAGCCGATTACCAACAGTCGCTCGACGTCCTCGATTTCGCGCGGCGTTATCGTCCCGAAATTCTCACGAAATCGGGCCTGATGGCCGGACTCGGCGAAACCGAAGAAGAAGTTCACGCCGTGCTGCGCGATCTACGCGCCGCCGGCACAGCGGTCGCCACCATAGGCCAGTATCTCCGGCCCACCCGACGCAACCTGCCCGTGTCCGCCTACATCGAGCCGCAACAGTTTGACCGGTACCGAGATTACGGCCTGTCCATTGGCTTCCGCATGGTCTTCAGCGGCCCGCTGGTGCGCAGTTCCTACATGGCCGACCAGGTCAGCGAAGCGTTACCGAGCCGCGACCGTCCGTTACCGAGCCGCGACCGTCCGTTACCGAGCCGCGCGCGTCGGCAAGCGGTGCCTGATTGAAATATCTCGGCGCACTCCTCACCGCCATCCTGCTCATCCTCGTCTTTCCTGGCTTCAATATCGCCTGGTGTGCGCCCGTGGCCCTGGCGCCCTTGCTGGTGGCCGTGGCGCGCGAGCCTAGGCCATGGCGCCGCTTTTTGCTGGGCGAAATCGCCGGCGTGGTCTATTGGTTCGGCGTCTGCTATTGGATCCAGGGCGTACTGGCCAACTACGGCGGCCTCAACACGCCGTTGGCCTGGCTCGCGTTTCTGCTCTTCTGCCTCATCAAGGCCCTGCACATGGGTGTCTTCGCCCTGCTGGCCGGCATCCTGATGCGGAACTGGTGGGCCGCGCCCGCCGTGGCCGCGTTATGGGTCGCCATCGAAGCCACCCACGGATCGCTCGGCTTCGCGTGGCTGGCGCTCGGCAACGCCGGCATCGACATGGGATTACCCATGCGCCTCGCGCCCCTCACCAGCGTCTATGGCCTGTCATTCGTCTTCATGGTGATGGCCACCGCCATGGCTCTCGCCGCGCTCGGACGCCCTCGCCTGTACCTGATGTGGCTGCTCCCGCTGCCCTTCCTGATCTTTCTGCCGGCTCTGCCCGACGCCCGCCGCGGCCGCGACACCGCCGTGCTGGTGCAGCCCAACATCTCCGAAGACACCGCGTGGACCCCGGAATCGGTGGACCAGATGCAACGGAACCTGGCGGCCCTCTCCCTGCGCACCGTCATGACCGGCGGCCCGGAACGCCCCGCGCTGGCCGTTTGGCCCGAAGTGCCCGCGCCGCTCTACTATGATGCGGACCCGCGGCTGCGTGCCTATATCGCCGAACTGGCGCGCGCCGCGAATACGAATCTTCTGCTCGGAGTCGTGGCGCACACCCCGCAAGGCGCGCCGCTTAACTCCGCCATCCTGGTCGCGCCCGACGGCCGCCTCGTCACCCGTTATGACAAGGTCAATCTGGTGCCCTTCGGCGAGTTCGTCCCCTGGCCTTTCGATTTCGTTAAGCGCATCACCACCGAAGCCGGCGATTTTACTCCCGGCCACCAGTTGGTCGTCTCGCCCATCCACGGTCACAAATTGGGCACCTTCATCTGTTACGAATCCGTCTTCCCCAACTTCGTGCGGCGCTTCGCGGCGGACGGGGCGGAAGTGCTGTTCAACATCTCCAACGACGGCTATTTCGGCAAAAGCGCCGCGCGCTTGCAGCACCTGGAAATCGTGCGCATGCGCGCCGCCGAAAACCGGCGCTGGATCCTGCGCTCCACCAACGACGGCATAACAGGCACTATCGATCCCGCCGGCCGTCTGCGTGGCACGCTGCCCTTATACGTGGAGGCCGCCTCCCGCACCGGCTTCACCTACATCCAGGAGCGCACCTTCTACACGAGCTACGGCGACTGGTTCCCCGTCCTCTGCGCTGTCGTGGCTGCCGCGCTGCTTGCCTGTGCCATTATAGGCAGATTACCAGTGGGGGAAGGACCCACTCGAATAGTTGACGGTTAGATTCGATAGCTAGCGAGCGGTTCGGTCGGGAAACCGGCCGGATCGGAACCTCGCGACAAAGTCCGCGGAAAGGTGGGTGAGCAACTTGGCGGGCCGTAACGCGAGTGAAGCTTGGGCGGGCCGCGAAAGACGCAATGTGGTACCGACCCGGCGCTAGGCTAGCCAAGGGCTACCCATTGCTAAGCTTTTTGACTTTTCACTTCCGCCAAAATCCCCGGATACACATCCCGCGCGGCGTTCGTTCCTATAATCGAAATACCGCGCCACTCCACCGGCACAGCGTCGCGCGTGGCCGCGTTGAGTTCCACCGGCCCGGCCGCGTCCCAGCGCCCGCCTAGCACGTGAACGTAGGCCGCGCGGGTGATCTCTTGCACTTTCGCCGCCGCCACTTCGCGGTCTTCACCACCGGCCGAATCCAGCAGCCACACATCGTAGCTGTGCACGAAGAGGAACTCCAGCAAGTTGGTCTCGATCGTGTCGATGGAGAAGATCAGGCTCGATCTACCCGCGCCGGGCGTCAGCAGAACCGGTGCATGCGAACCACCCTCGTAGCGGATCAGACGACTCCGCGCCCCGCCGCCGGGCAGCCCATGCACCGTGGGTGCGTTGACGCGCAGCGGCCGTTTCTTGCGCTCTCCCGTCACGCTTCCGTAGATATCGTACAGATCGCCGGCCAAGGCGCGTCCGAAACGCGCGGTAGCCAGCAGACGCGCACTCGCGTTTAGGGCATTCGATACCCGCAGGGTAGTCAACTGCCGCTGCAAATCCTGTGGAAAGATGCGCAGGGTGCTCTTGGCCAGAACCGCACGCGCCTCGCTGTCGCCATCGTACAGCGTCGCATGCAGCGCGCTGGACTCCCGCGACGCTTGCAGGTAGAAAGTCTTGCCCTCCCGGCTAACGAGTTTCATCCGATAGGCCATGCGTCCCAGGCTGAATTCGCCATCCGTGGCCTTCAACGGCTCGCCGGAGACCGCCGGCGCCAGAACTCGCCCGGCCACGCGCGCCTTGTATTCCGGATTGTGCATCAGCTTTTCCAAATCGTCCGAGACAACGGTCAGATCCAGTTCCAGTCCATCGCCGCTGGCGATCTCGGTGAACTGAATGCCCAGCGGCGCCGGACTAGCCGCTGCATGGTCGGGTTGGGAGGCTGGCGGATGCGCCGGCAGCGCGTAATCGATGCGCCAGCCGCGATCCCGGGCCAGCAGCGCGCAGGCCCGCTCGCTCAACGCGGAAATCGTCAGCAGTGGGCCGGCGCCTAGCGAGCGCGGGATGGTCGAGCCGTCGCACACGTAAAGTCCTTCGTGCACCGCTGTGCCGCTGCCGCCGGAGAAAGCTTGCCCCTTGTGGTTCACTACCCCGTGCGCCGCGTCGGCGGCCATCGCGCAACCGCCCAGCGGATGCACGGTGATCAGATCCTTATTGAAGATGGCACTCCACACCGGGTTGATCAGGTACTTGCCGCCCAGTGCGCGGGTGGCCTCGGCCAGCAGCGCGTTCACTCTGCCGAAGATGGGCTGGTCGCCCACGTGCGGCCATTCGATTTGCAGGCGTCCGTTTTCGAGACGCATACTGCCCGCGCCGCCCTCGTGGGTGGTTACCAGGTAAGCCTGCGTATGGTCCGCCGTGCTGTCATAGGGACCCACGGAGAGGCTTTCGACTTCGCCTTCCATCGCCAGGGCTTCCCCGAGACCATCGCCCGATACCCGGCCGAGCGCCGCGCCGGTCTTAGCCAGGGCCTCCGGCAGCAGATTGACCAGTGCGCCCGGTGTCACAAACTCCTGGATCACGATGCCGCTGTCCAAATCGGGCTGCCGCCGCATGTCGATCATCCCCGTGACACAGGGCCCCACCGCCTCCATATCGCGTGGATCGCGGTGTCCATAGCCTACGCCGCGAATCTCTTCGGCGCAGCCGAAGCTGTAGCCCAGCACGTCCCCATTGCCCGAGAAGTTCTGCCCTACCTGGTCCGAAAGGGGCAGGCCCGCGGCCTTCGAACGTAGCAGAATTCCGGTGGATCCCAGCGTGCCGGCCGCCAGTACTACGATATCCGCCGAAACGGTCCGCACCGGCTCGTCGAAGTCCTCGCGCCCGGTTTCGAGCGTCTGGTAGTGCGCCAGCCAGCGCCCGTCCTTGCGCTCCAGGCGGCGCACGGAGACTTGCGTGTAGATCTCCGCTCCGAAATTGCGGGCGTCCGGCAGGTAATTGAACAGCACGGTATTCTTGGCGCCGTAATTGCACCCCGTCACGCAGTCGCCGCACAGCATGCAGGCGTGCTGCTCCACGCCAACGTGGTTCACACCCTCTTTGAAGTTCACCGCGATCGGCGCGCGCGCGCAGTACTGCCCCAGATGCGCGGCGGCTTGCTCCAGCGCCAGCAATTTCGGCAGCGCCGGATACCGCGCCGGATACTCGACCGGCCGCAGCATTTCCTCCGCGCGCCGGTAGCCTTCTTCCAGGCTCGCGGGATCGTCGCGCAACGCTGGCGGCCAGCGCGCATCTTGAAAGACCCGCGGCTCGGCCCTTACGGCGATGTTCCCGTTAATTAGGGAGGTTCCGCCCAGACCGCAGCCCACGAACACGTTCACATCCGGGTTGACATAGAAATCATACAGTCCCGTGCGCGAGCCGGTGTGTCCGCTGGGCAGGTCGGCCTGCATCTCGGCCAAAGCCTCCGTCTCGGTGTCGGGATATTCGCCGTTTTGAAACTCGCGGCCCCGCTCGAGGACGCAAACCTGCTGTCCGGCGCGCGCCAGCCGCGACGCGGCGATAGCGCCTCCGTAACCGGAGCCTACCACCAGAACGGTGTAGTGGTCCTTGATGTCACAAACGGGAGACGACAAACGCGGCATTTCTGCTTCCTAACTGTTGAAGTTTTGGGTCCACACCAGATGGTAGCAGAAGTGTGGACAAGCCCCTCGGCCGGACTGGACACCCGCGTGGAGTTTACTAATTCTTTATCTATTTTGACGAAACGGACGATTCTGTGATGATTCGTACGTTTTGCGTTGACAAATCCGAAGCCTACGTCGCATACTGCACGAATAGTCTGAATGAATTAGCAGCGTGTGTGGAGGGACCCCAACGCCGTACAATCCCGAAATCCGGACGGAAGTCCCGGATGGACTATGGTATCGCATAGCTGAAGCGCCAAATGTCCTGATTTTACATAGCCTTAGGTGCCTCCACCATTTGGTTAACGAATTGCTCGCCTTTAAGACTTTTCGCCATCAACAAAACTTCCAAGAGGGGGATACATGCAGTTTCATCAGAAATTGGCTTTTGGCCTGGTAGTCGCTTTGGTTTTGTTCTCGCTACCGGCGGCATTCGCACAGACGATTACGACCGGTGACGTCGTCGGCACGGTCAAAGACACTACCGGCGCCGTTGTGCCAGGCGCCTCGGTTACTCTCAAAAGTACCGACTTTGGCGATACACGAACCGTGGCCACGGACAACTCCGGCGCGTTCCGTTTTACGTTCCTGAAGCCGGGCAATTACACGGCTGCGGCGTCCTCAGCCGGATTGAAAACGGATTTGCAGAAGCTAGCGGTCGAAGTCGGCCAGGTAGCCACTGTGGACTTGGTGGCCAAGGTCCAGGCGACCCAGGAAGTGATTGAAGTTCTGGCGAGCGGAGCGATTGTCGAAACGGAAAACGCCAACCTCAGCACGACCTACAACACGACGCAAATGGAAGAACTGCCGACGCCGGGAGGGGATATGACCACCATTGCGTTCACCGCTCCCGGAGTGGTCGTCAGCACGGGCTTGGGCTATGGCAACTTCAGCTCGCACGGATTGCCGGGTGTGTCGAATCTGTTCACCATCAACGGCAACGATTACAACGACGCTTTTTTGAACCTGAATAACTCGGGCGCCAGCAATCTGCTGCTCGGCACCAACGAGGTCCAGGAAGCGGCGGTTGTGCAGAACGCTTACAGCGTGCAGTACGGACGCGAAGCCGGCGCGCAGGTTAACTACATCACCAAGTCGGGAACCAACAGCATTCACGGCGACTTGAATTACAACTGGAATGGCGACCGTTTGAATGCCAATGACTTTTTCGCCAACACCAACGGCACTCCGCGCTCCAAAGCTATCTCCAACCAGTGGGCCGCCGACGTCGGTGGCCGCATCATTAAGGACAAGTTGTTCTTCTATGCGGACACGGAAGGGCTGTATTATACCCTGCCCTCGTCTGGCGTGGTTGCTTTCCCTAGTTCTCAACTGCAGACCTACGTTCTGAATAGCGTGAGTGCCGCGTCGCTGCCCCTTTACCAGGACGCCTTCAAGCTCTGGACCGGTTCTCCCTTCTATGCCAAATCGTCGCCGATCACCAACGGTGGCGGCCTGTTGCAGGATGGCAACGGCAACCTCGGTTGCGGCATCTTCGGTTTCGCGGGCACGCCCGCCCCGGGTGGCGGGACGTTCGGCGTGGACACGCCTTGCGGTTCGGCATACGCCGCAACCGGCTCAAACACCAACAAGGAGCATCTCTACACTTTCCGCGTGGATTACTCCATCAACGACAAGCAGAAAATTTACGCCCGTGTGAAGCATGACGACGGATTTCAGCCCACCACGACGGATCTGATCAACCCCGTCTTCAACGAACAGAGCATCCAGCCGGAATGGGATGGCGCGATCAATTATACGTATGTGATCACGCCCACCGTAGTGAACAGCTTCATCGGCTCCGCGCTGTGGTATAGCGCGTATTTCGGTCCAGCCAGCGTGAGCGCCTCCACCTCGTTGATCCCCTACCAGTTCTACCTGGAGGACGGCGGCGTGAACGGCGGCGGCTTCTCGAGCTACCCGAATACCATCGGGTCTTATTGGCCCAACTTCCCGCAGGGCCGCGATGTGGGGCAAGCCCAATTGATTGACGATTTGTCCATCACGCGGGGCCGCCACACCATCAAAGTTGGCGAAAACTTCCGCCGCAACCAGGTGAGCGACTTCGGTTTGCTGACCAATACGGTCGGGACTTACTACTTCGGTTCGCTCGCCGATTTTGCCGATGGCCTGACCAATTTGACGTCGAATTACGCCAGCCTCTACCAGCAGAAATTCACGCAGATTACGACCGCCCATAGCCGGCTGTATAACATCGGCGTGTACGCGCAGGACGAATGGGCCGCCACCAAGAACCTCAAGCTCACGTTCGGCATGCGCTTCGATCGCACGGGCAACCCGCAGTGCGTGGACGACTGCTTCTCGCGGCTCACCGCTCCGTTTACCTCGACCAGCTTCCAGAAAGGCGCGGATATTCCGTACAACCAGTCGATCGATACGGGTTTGAGCAGCGCATACTACAGCGTGGATGCGGTCGTTCCGCAGCCCCGTCTCGGCGTGGTCTGGAGCCCCAGGGGCGGCGGGGCTAATGCCATGGTCATCCGCGGCGGTTTCGGGCTCTTCGCCGATCTGGCCCCGGCCTTCCTCATCGCCAACCTGTATGGTAACGCTCCGTATCCGTTCACGGCGACAATCTACGAAGGACAGGAAGTGGGCCCCGCTAGCGATCCGAACAGCGCCGCCGCGGCCGCTCAAAACACCTTCAACGCCTTCAAGTCCGGCTTTTCCAATGGGGCCACGCTGGCTCAATTGAACAGCGAATTACTCGGCGGATTCAGCCCGATCGGCTATTACTCGATTCCGCAGCACTTCGGCACCCCCGAGTATGCGGAGTGGAGTTTCGAAATCGAGCAGCCCATCGGACCGAAGAATGTCGTGGTGGCCACTTACAGCGGCAACCATGGGTACAACCTGCTGGTGCAAAACGGATTCGCCAACGCGGCGGCCTTGGGCGGTCCCTTCGCCGGCCTTCCGTCGGCTACACCCGATCCGCGCTTCACCACGGTTACTGAAATCAGCAATCAGGGCATCTCGAACTACAACGGCTTGACCTTTCAGTTACGGCGGGCCTTCTCGCACGGCTTCCAGGGCCAGATCAACTACACCTGGAGCCACGCCATGGACGACGTATCCAACGGCGGCTCGGGCTTGCCGTATACGTTTACGGCCACCACCCCGACCAGTTTAATCAACCCGAACATCAAGCAGAATTATGGCAATTCCGATTACGATGTGCGCCACAGTGTGACGGGCGACTTTGTATGGGATACGCCGTGGAAGTTCAGCAGCCGCATCCTCAGCGACGTTTTGGCCAATTGGTCGCTCTCCAGCAAGCTTTATGTGCGCACCGGTAGTCCGGAAACTCTCATCGACAGCACGCTTCCCGCGATCGGTGAGAACACCATCAGCGGTCTCATGACGCCTACCGCCATTGCAGCCATTCCGGAGCACTGCGGAAACGGCGCTGTCAACGGAGCCACGCCGTGCCTGTCCGCGTCCATGTTCCAGCCTTTCGGCACGGAAACGGCCTTTGGCAACATCGGCAAGAATACGCTGTATGGTCCCGGCTACTTCAACATCGACACGACCTTGTATAAGAACGTGTACATCACGGAGCGAATCAGATTCGTGATCGGCGCCAGCGCTTATAACCTGCTCAACCACCCGCACTTTGCCGACCCGAATTCTAATATCGCATCGGGCGCTTTCGGCGGTATTTACGGCACGGTATCGGCTCCCACCAGCGCTTACGGCGCGTTCCAGGGATCCCTGGTTTCCGGCCGCGAGGTGGTGTTGACCGCCAAGTTCAAGTTCTAAATCCCGATCGCATTTTCCAATCTTCCAAGCGCCGGGCCGCGTGCCCGGCGCTTTTTTTTGGGCACACGCGCCGGTTCAGCTTCGGGTTAAAATGACCGCTTCAATGCGCGGAATGCGATTCGAATGCCAGCCAGGCTGCACGGCCTGTTGCCAGCGCAAAGGATTCGTCTATCTGACCGGGGAGGATATCGCGCGCGCCGCGGAGTTCCTGGGGTTGACGGCCGCGCTATTCGAAGAGCGCTACGTCTACCGGACGAAGAATCTGCGCCGCCTGCGCATTCCGCGCGGGGGGCTTTGCCGTTTTCTGCGCGCGGATGGATGCTCGATTCATCCCGCCAAGCCCACGCAGTGCCGTATCTTTCCGTTCTGGCCGGAGTTGACCGGGAGCCGCCGCGAGTGGCGCCGGACGGCGGCCTGGTGTCCGGGTATCGGCAAGGGCGAACTGGTGCAGATCGAAACAGCGCGAACGCTCGGGCAGGAGATGCGCGCCGCTTATCCATCGATGTATCCGTAAGCGCTTTTGGAGATTTCATGGCAAAGAATTTCAAGGAATTGTCCGAGCGGGAGATCCTGGCGCTGGCCGTTTCCCTCGAGGAGGAAGACGGCCGCGTTTATGGCGACTTCGTGGATGGCTTGCGGGAAACATATCCGGCCACGGCGCAGATGTTCGAAGAGATGCAGGCACAGGAAAACGGCCACCGCCGCGCCCTGATCGACATGTACCGGCTGCGCTTCGGAGAGCACATCCCCTTGATCCGCCGCCAGGACGTGAAGGGCTTCATCACCCGCCGGCCGGTATGGCTGGTGCGACCGTTGGGCATCAACGTGGTGCGCAAACAGGCGGAAATCATGGAGCTGGAAACCCGCCAGTTTTATGAAAAAGCCCAGGAACGGGTGACCGACGCGTCCACCCGCAAACTGCTCGGCGATCTGGCGGAGGTCGAACGCCAGCACCAGGCGGCCGCGGAATCGCTGGAGCATAGCCTCACCACCAACGTGCGGGAGCAGGAGGAGGCCGCCAGCCGGCGTCTGTTCGTGTTGCAAATCGTGCAGCCTGGCCTCGCCGGCCTGATGGATGGTTCGGTATCGACGCTGGCTCCGCTGTTCGCGGCGGCTTTCGCGACGCACACAAGCCACGACGCGTTTCTGGTTGGCCTGGCGGCCTCGGTGGGTGCGGGCATTTCCATGGGCTTCGCCGAAGCGCTCTCCGACGATGGGTCGCTCACCGGCCGCGGGCACCCCTGGGTGCGCGGTCTGGTCTGCGGGCTGATGACCACCGCCGGCGGCATCGGCCATACGCTGCCATTCCTGCTTCCGAATTTTCACATTGCTTTTACGGCCGCTGTGCTGGTGGTGGCCGTCGAGTTAGGCGCGATCAGTTACATCCGGCATCGCTACATGGACAGCCCGTTCCTGGCGGCCGCTCTGCAGGTGATCGTAGGAGGCGTGCTGGTGTTTCTGGCGGGAGTGCTGATCGGCAGCTCGTAGTCAGTGATCTTCGATTTCCAGTTGGTCCCCGCGCCGCGTGCCGCTGGCAGCCACGGCGCCGGCGGGCAGTTCCAGGATGGAGTGCGCGCTCAGGCAGGCGGACAACCTCCAGGGGACCATGCGGTGACGTACTTTGCGCACCTTCTTGTTCCGATCCAGGTAGACCAGATCGATGGCGAACTTCATAAAGAAGCTGTGCACGGATTCGCAGGGGACAATCCACAGCCCCTGTCCGGGGTCCAGACGATCGTGCTTGAGCAATCCGGTGCGGCGCTTTTCGCTGGTGTCGGCGATTTCGGCCGCATCGGCCAAAACGGTATTGCGGGTCTGGTTTCGAACGACTATTTTCAAGTCCTTCTTATAGCACGAAACCGCGAGTACGTACTACCGCCGTGGCCCTTCGGCGATGAAGCCAATTTTGCGATGGGGCGGCGCGGGAGGTTGGATCAACTGTTTTAGGGCGTCGAAGACCGCCTTGATGCCGGTATCGTGCGTTTCGTATTTCTTTTCCAATTCATCGAGCTTCTTGAGGATGTCTTTTTGACCCGCGAGCACCTCGCGCATGTGCACGAAGGCGCGCATGATGCGGACATTCACCCGCGCGGACCGTTCGCCTTTGAGCACGGAGGACAGCATGGCCACGCCTTGCTCCGTGAAGGCGCTGGGCAAGATGCGGCTGAAACTGCGGCGGGTTGATATCACATTTTGTGATATCAAGAACTCCGCTTCTTTTTTCGAGAGGCGGAATGTGAAGTCGCGGGGGAACCGGTCGGCGTTCCGCTTCACCTGTTGCTTGAGCGCCATGGTGCGGACACCATAGAGTTCGGCGAGGTCGCGGTCGAGCATGATCTTCTGGCCGCGGATTATGTAGATTCGCCTTTCAATCGAGGCGATCGAAACCACGGCGGATTTGGCCGGGGCGGTTTTGTGAGTTTTTCGTTTTGGTTGCATGTGTCAGAATAGTGGCTGGCTGGGCGAAATGTTGCATGAATTCTTTCGGCAAAGCGGGATAAGCTGGAGTCGATGCTCCTGCTGACCGGGCCGGCCGGGTCGGGAAAGACCTCGCGCATTCTGGAGCGGGTCCGCGATGCCTTGCGGCGGCGGGATTCCGGGGTGCGGCTGCTCACCCCCACGGCCACCATGGCGCAGCACCTGCAAAACCAGTTGGCGCGCGAAGGGTTCGTCTTCCGGCCCAGACTAATCCAAACGCTGTCCCGCTTCGTGGATTCGTTCGCCGCGGACATGCCACAGGTTTCCGAGCCGCTGCTCTATCTGATCGTCGAGGAGGCCGCCAGCCGGGTGAACCGGCCCGAGTTCGCGCGTGTGGTTAGGCTTCCCGGATTCTGCGCAGCGCTGGCGCGCACCATGGAGGAGTTTTCCTCGGCGGGATGTGACGCCGAACGCCTGGCCGAACGCCTGACACGCAAGGGCGGCACGGCGGCGCTAGGCGAGGCGTTTCTGTCAGTCTATCGCGCAGTGGATCGCGAACTCGGCCGCCGCGGACTGGCGACGCGCGCGCAGCGGCTGCTGCACGCCGCGGAACAAATCGCGCGCGAGGGACATCCCGCGATACACACTACATGGCTGGACGGGTTCTACGCTCTGCCCGATCCCGAGTTGGCCGTCATCGGAGCGATGTGCCGCCATGCGGATGTCACGCTCACGCTGCCCGTGACACGGATCACCGAACCCACGCGCGAACGGCTGTTGGCGATGGGTTTCGTGGAAGAACCGTGTGCGTGGGAGCGGGCACCACCGCGCCTCGATCTTTGCGCGGCGCCTTCCATCGAGCGCGAGACGGACGAAATCGCGCGCCGCATCCTGGAGCAGGCTGCGGCGGGCAAGAGGTTCCGCGATATGGGAGTGATCGTGCGCAGTCCGGAGATCTATGCGCCGGTCCTGCGCGCCACCCTGGATCGCTTCGGCATTCCGGCGCGATTTTACTTTGACGCCGACCCGCTGAACCACCCGCTGGCGCGCTACTTCACGGGCATCGTGAATGCCATGCTCGGCGGATGGGATCACAAAGAAACACTGGCAGCCGTCCGGCTGGCGCCGGGAATCGCGTGCGACGAATTCGATTTCGCGGTGCGGGAGAGGATTCCAGCCCAGGGGTTGGCCGCGCTGCGAAGCTTGGCGGCGGGCGCGCAGCCAGAGATCTTGGAGCAGCTCCAATTCTTCGAGAAACTGGAAGCTTGGCGGACGCTTTCAATTCCTCCGTCTGAGTGGGCTGCGCGCCTGCAAAGCCTGCGTTCCCTTTTCGCGCCGCGGCAGCCGGAACCCGGCAGCTACGAAACTGCGCCGATCGCGCGCGGCCAGGCAGCCGTGCTGGATCTCTTCGATGGCGCGATGGATGAGGCGGCACGGGCGCTGGGGGAGCGTCCAGTTCCGCTCGGCGAGTTCTGGCGCGCCGCGAAATCGGTGTTGCGGCTCACGCCGTTGCGCGTCGACGATGGCCGGCGCAATGTGGTCCATGTGCTCGGCGCTTACGAAGCGCGGCAGTGGCGGTTGCCGTTCGTCTTCGTATGCGGATTGGTGGAAAAGCAATTCCCCAAATTCCACACGCAGGATCCGTTTTTCCCGGAAGCGGCGCGGGCGCAACTGAAGCAGTCGGGCATCCGGGTGCGTACCGCGGCGGATTTCGAAGCCGAAGAACGCTTCCTGTTCGATTGGGCCGTGACGCGCGCCACGGAATTGCTTACGCTCAGCTATCCGCAATGCGATGCGCGCGGGCAACAGAATCTTCGCTCGTTGTATCTCGACGGAGTGGGCGCGGCCGAGAGTCCGTGGAAATCCGTGCTGCCGCAGCCGGGCAGGGAACGCGGCGCCGTGCGGCCGCCGGCCATCATCGCCAGCCCCGATCTTCTGGAGAGCCTCGCGCAGCGGCACCAGTCGTTCGGGCCGAGGCCGCTCGAATCGTATCTACAATGTGCATTCCAGTTTTTTGGCCGTTACACTCTGCATTTGCACGCTGCCCCGGCGCGGCCGGAGCAGCGGCTCGACTTTCTGACGCAGGGCATCGTCGTGCACGAAGTGTTGGCTGAGCTTCACGGCAATCCGCGGCCGCTCGCGGAAGCCTTCGACGCCGTCTTCGCGCGAGTTTGCGAAGAGCGCCGCGTGCCGGCGGGTTATCGCACCGAAGCTTGCCGTGAGCGCATGTTTGCCGATCTACGCGCCTTGGTGGAAGACCCGGGCTGGATGCAGGGCCACGAGATCCGCACGGAACGGAAATTCCGTTACAAGCTGCGCGCGGACGTGGAGATCGGCGGGCGCATCGATCGCATAGACGTTGCCCCAAATGGCGCCGCCTACGTGATCGACTACAAATACAGCGGCGCGCAGAATACCAAGAGTCTTGGCGCCAATGAGAATCTGTTGCAGCCGCAACTCTACCTCTTGGCGCTGGAGCGCTTCTTCGGATTGCGTCCCGCAGGCATGTCTTATTGGGGTTTCAAGGGCGGCATTCAACGCACCCCTTGGATACAGTTCGACCCAGCGCAAACTGTCGAGACCGTCCTGCGCATCGCCGGTGAAATCCGCGCGGGCCGCGTGGAGCCACATCCCGCGGACCCGGACAAATGCCGGTTCTGCGATTATCGCGATGTCTGCCGGTATGTCATTGCGGCGCCCGCCGACCTCGCCGAGGGAGCCTCGTCGTGGGATTGACGCCCCGCCAGTTGGAAGCGGTTGCCGTCGAGGAAACGCCGCGCGACACATGCGTCGTGGCGGGGCCGGGCTCCGGCAAGACAACGGTCCTGGTCGCGCACTTCGAGCGCCTGGTCGACAGCGGCGTGGACCCGCTGCGCATTCTGGCGATCACCTTCACCGAGAAAGCCGCCGGCAACATGCGCGACAAGCTGGCGGAGGCATTTCACAATCGCGCGGAAATTCGCGGCAAGCTGGAGCGCGCTTATGTTTCGACGGTGCACGGATTCTGCGCGCGCCTGTTGAAGGAGAACGCCGTTTTCGCCGGCCTGGATCCCGAGTTCTACGTGATGGACGAGCGCGAATCGCTGCGCGAACAACGCCGCTGCGTCGACGAGGCTCTGGACGGTATGTTCGCGGTCGCGCCCGATCGCATGCGCGCTCTGATGCGCGGCCTGGCCAGCCCCGACGCGGGATCGGAACTATTGGACGCTTATGACGCGATCCGCGCGGCGGGAGTGAAGGTCGGCGACCTAGACCATTTCGCAACGCCGCCCGCGGTGGATATCGGCCCGCCCATCGAGGAAGTACGAAGCCTGCGGCCGCCAGACTGGAAGTTCCATCAACTGGCGCACCTGCACGAGGCGCAGGATGGGGTGGCGCGCATCGCGGCGGCATTGCCAAACGGACCGGAAGCCACCTTGCGCGCCATACGATCCTTCGTCTGTAAGCTACCAAAGTTGCAGCGCGGCAACCGCGCGTACGACCTGCTCAAGTCGCTCAAGGACGACTTGCTCCCGGAGCTGGAATACTCTCTAATCAGCGCGTACTATGCCGCCGAACGCGCCACCATTATGGATTTGTTCGCGCGCTTCGATAGCTTATACCGCGCGCGCAAACGGCAATCCGGCGGGCTCGATTACGACGATCTGGAAGAATGCGCGGTGCGCCTGCTGGAGGAACATCCTGAAGTCCGGCGCAGCCTGCAAAACCAATTCGATCGGGTGCTAATGGACGAGTTCCAGGATACCAATGGCCAGCAGGCCAGGCTTTTGGAATTGCTGCGGCCGCCGGGCCGGTTCTATGCAGTAGGCGACATTAATCAATCGATCTACGGATTCCGCCACGCCGAACCGCAGGTGTTTCGCAAGTATCGCGATGCGGTAGCGCATGGTGGCAAGCGGCTGATGGAACTGCGGGAGAACTTCCGCAGCCGGCCCGAGATTCTGCAGGCGGTGGAGGCGGTGGTGGACGGCGCCGAAGGTGTTGAGAGACGCCCGCTGGTGCCGGGCTTGTCGTTCCCAAACAAAGCGGAGCCTTCGGTGGAAGTGGTGGCGGCGGCGACGCTTGAGCTGGAGTCGCAGTGGGTGGCCGCACGGATTATGGGACTCGAAGGCCAAATGCAGTTGCGCGGCAGAACCGCGGACTTCCGGGACTTCGCCGTATTGGTGCGTAACTCCGAGGTGCTCGAAGAGTTCACGCGCGCCTTCGACGACTGTGGCATTCCGTATTTGGTCAACCGAGGGAAAGGATTCTACGAGACGCGCGAGGTGGTCGACTTGATGCACCTGCTGCGCGTGTTGGTGAATCCGCTGGATGAAATCAGTATGGCGGCGGTGTTGCGCTCACCATTCGTCGGGGCATCCGACGAGGCTTTATTGAGATTGTTCGCGCCGCGGGAGGGTGTCGAGGGAAGTCTCGACACGGCGTGCATGAGTGCGTGCGCCACGTTTCGCGGCCAATTGACGCGGTGGCGCGCGGTGCGCGATTACACGGCGATCGACCAGTTGCTGCTGCGGGCTATGGACGAGTGCGGCTATCAGTGCCCCGCGGGGCCGCGCGGCGCGGCGAATATCGAAAAGTTCCTGGCGCAGGCGCGGGCGGCCAGCACGCGGCAAACGCTCGCGGAGTTCGTGGAGGAAATCGAGATCCTGCGGGAATCCAAACCGCGCGAGCCGGACGCGCCACCGGAAGATTCGGCCAACGCCGTGAAGATCATGACCGTACACGCGGCCAAAGGGCTGGAGTTTCCCGTTGTGTTTCTGGCGGCGATGCACAAGGGGATCGACGCAAATCCAGGCGCGATTGCGTTCTCGCCGCGCATAGGGCTGGGCGCACGCTGGCATCATCCGGTTTGCCGGGAGGATAAAGATAAGGACGATGCGTTCCAACATGCCATCCGGCACGAGCTGAAACAGCGCGAAAAAGAGGAGGGCAACCGGTTGCTGTATGTGGCCATGACCCGCGCCGAGGAGCACCTGGTGTTGTCGTTTTCGACAAATGGCAAGAAGCCGCAGAACTGGGCGGCGCTGGTGGCGGAGCGCTTGGCAGGGCGCTTGGCCGTGAGATCCGTCACCGCACCACCGGAGCGGCCGGCGCCCCGCGCGCGCAATGAAGCGTCCGTCTCCGTGCAGTGGCTGGCGCGGCCGGACGTCACCGAACAACACGACTCGCAAGCCAACGTGACGTCCATCGCCATGTTTGCCGATTGCCCGCGGCGCTATTACCTTTCGCGCTACTTGGGATTCGAAGGCACTAGTGGGGCAGGCTCGCAGCCTGCAGCGGCCTCGCAGGCCGCCCGCCCGCCGGCCGACCTATTCGGCCAACAGGTGCACGCCCTTCTGGCGGGCGCAACCGTAGAATCACCCGACGCAGAATCCCTTAAACTGGCGGACCTGTTTCGCAAAAGCGCGCTAGGCCGGCGCGCCGCCGCCGCCGCCACCGTCGAGCGCGAATTCGACTTTCTAATGGACGTAGAAAATCTAGTGCTGCGCGGCCAGATCGACCTATGGTTCGAAGAGCGCGGCAAGACCGTGCTGGTGGACTACAAGACCGATCGGGTCAGCGCCGCCGACGCGCCGGCCCGCGCGGAACAGTACGCGCTGCAGTTGCGGTTGTACGCGCTGGCGCTGGACCGTCTCTCCGGCCGCGCGCCCGATGAAGCCTACGTCTACTTCCTGCGGCCGAATATCGCCGTGCCCGTGGACCTCCGGCCTTCGTTATTCGACTCGCCCGAAGCGGCCGTGCGCGAATTCCGCGAAGCGCAGGAACGCCGGCATTTTCCGCTGCGTGAAGGCCAGCGCTGCCGCACCTGTCCGCATTTCACGCGCCTGTGCCCGGCGCGCCTCGCGTCTGACGCTCCCGCTTCTCCCACCCCGGCTTGAACAGCGGCAAGTAGTTCTCTTGCTGGTACGGATGCTTCAGGATCTCTTCGATGTTCAGATCGATGCCCAGCCCCGGCCGGTCCGGCACTTCGATGTAACCGTCGACCTGATGCACCGGATGGGTCACGATGTCCCGCTCCCACGGTTCGTTGAACTCGTCGAACAATTCATGAATGAAGAAATTGGGAATGGAAGCGTTGAGCTGCACGCACGCCGCCGAACAAACCGGCCCTTGCGCGCTGTGCGGCGCGATCACGCCGAAATGCGCATCCACCATGTCCGCGATCTTGCGCGCGGCGAATAGGCCGCCCAGGTTCAGCGGCTCCGGCTGCAGGATGTTCACCACCTCGTGCTTGAGCAGCTCCGCGAACTGCTGCTTGGTCGAAAGGCTCTCGCCGGTCGCGATGGGCACCGGACTGCGCCGCGCCACTTCCACCATAGCTGGAATGTTGGTGTGCGGCACGGGCTCTTCGAACCATGTGGGCCGAAACTGGTGGATGGCTTCGGCAAACTCCACCGCGGTGGCCACGTTGAACCGGCAATGCCCTTCGATCAGCAGGTCCACCGGCGGCCCCACGGCATCGCGCACGGCGCGGATGATGTCCACCGCCAGATCGAAATCGTAGCGCGAAAGGTACCGCCAGCTCGATCCGAACGGATCGAATTTGAGCGCCGTGTAGCCGCGCGCGGCGACCATCTTGGCCTTCGCCGCGAAGCTCTCCGGCGTGCGCGGGCCGCGATACCAGCCATTGGCATATGCGCGCAGCTTCTCGTGGCATTGCCCGCCCCACAGGTTGTAGATGGGCTGATTGCAAGCCTTCCCGATGATGTCCCACAGCGCGATCTCGATGGCGGCGACCGCGCACATGTGGATCTGCGCGCCTTCCGTGTACACGTCGCGAATGAGACGCTGCGAAATAGTCTCCACCTGGAACGGGTCCATCCCGATCGCCAGCGGCTTCAGCTCGTGGATGGCGGCCTCTACGGTCTTGGCAAAGCAATTCACAGTGCCCTCGCCGACGCCGTGGATGCCTTCGTCGGTGGAGACTTTGGCGAATACCCAATTCTTCCAGGGATTACCGGCGATGTAGGTGTCGATGGCGGTGATTCTCATGAAGGGGATTCTAGCATTCGTACAGGCGCCTGAGGACCGCGTTACAAACAACGCGGCGTGCACAACGCCCTTGTTATACTGGATTTTTCCATGCTACGAGTTCGCTTCGCGCCGTCTCCCACCGGCTTTCTCCATATCGGTAGCGCGCGCACCTTCATCTTCAACTGGCTCTACGCGCGCCACAACAACGGCGCCATGATCCTGCGCATCGACGATACCGACGTCGAACGCAATACGCAGGCTTCGCTCGATTCCATCTTCGATGGGTTGCGCTGGCTCGATCTCGGATGGGACGAGCGGTATCGCCAATCCGAGCGGCTGGCGGTGCACCAGGCAACCGCGCAAGCCATCCTCGAAAAAGGCCTCGCGTATCGCGATTTCACGCCCGCCCAAGCCGATGCCGCCGATGCGGCCCGCGGCGAAGGCACGTGGCTCTTCAATCCTGGCATGCGCGAGCTTTCCGCCGCCGAAAGCGACCGGCGCGCCGCGGCCGGAGAGCCGTTCGTGCTGCGCTTCCGCGTGCCGCGCGCCCGCGCCATCAATGTGTGCTTTCGCGACGCCGTTTACGGCGAACAGGTCAAATCGACAGCGGATATCGAGGATTTCGCGTTGTTGCGCAGCAACGGCATGCCGACTTATCACTTGGCGTCCTGCGCGGACGACGCCGACCTGCGCATCAGTCACATCATCCGCGGCCAGGACCATCTCACGAATACCTTCAAACACGTGCTCCTCTTCGAGGCCGCGGGCGCCACGCCGCCGCAGTTCGCACACTTGCCGCTGCTGATCGCCCCGGACGGCGCGAAGCTTTCCAAGCGCCGGCACGGCCCGGTGGTGAGCGTGACCACTTATCGCGACAACGGCTTCCTGCCACAAGCTTTCGTGAATTTCCTGTGCCTGCTGGGCTGGTCGCCTAAGGATGATCGCGACCGCATGGGCCGCCAGGAGTTGATCGATGCGTTTTCGTTTGAAGGCATCAATCGCAGTAACGCCGTAATCAACTTCACCGAAGACGACCCCATCGATCCCAAGGCGCTGTGGCTGAATGGGGAGCACATCCGCGCTCTGCCCGTCGAGGATCTGGCCGACCGCCTGCTGCCATTCGTACACGCCGCCGGCATCGACGTGGACCGCCCGAAAATGCTGCGCATCGCACCGCTGGTACAGGAGCGCATCAAGTTATTGCGCGATGTATTGACGGTGGCGGATTTCTTCTTTGTGGACCAGTTGCCGCCTTATGACAATGCCGAGTTAATCCCGCAGAAAGGCGACGCAGCCATGGGGCTGAAGGCCCTGCAATACGGCCGCGAGATCCTCGCAACGGCCGAATTTACACACGACGCGTTGGAACAGACCTTGCGCTCCGCCGCTGGCGCGCTGGGAATCAAGACCGGCCAGATGTTTCAGCCGATTCGCGTGGCGGTCTGCGGCCGCAAGAACGCGCCACCTTTGTTTGCGACCCTCGAGGTGCTGGGCCGCGATACCTGCCTGGTGCGCATCGATCAGGCAATCCGGAAGTTGCAGTAGGAGTCTTTCGCATATTATGACGCCCACCCCAGGTCCTTCGAACTTCGTCCGAGACACCGTCATCGAGGATTTAAAGACCGACAAATACGGTGGCCGCGTGCATACACGCTTTCCGCCGGAGCCGAACGGCTATCTACACATCGGCCATGCCAAGTCGATCAATCTCAACTTCGGTCTGGCCACCGAGTTTGGCGGCAAATGCAATCTGCGCTTCGACGATACCAATCCATCCAAGGAAGAAACCGAGTATGTCGATTCGATTATCAAGGACGTTCGCTGGCTGGGCGGCGACTGGCAGGGCCGGCTCTTCTACGCGTCCGACTACTTCGACCAGTTATACCGATGGGCGGTGCAACTGATCAAATCCGGGAACGCTTATGTTTGCGACCTGACCGGCGACCAGGTCCGGGAATACCGCGGCACTTTGACCGAACCCGGCACGGAGAGCCCCTGGCGCAACCGTTCGATCGAAGAGAATCTGGACTTGTTCGAGCGGATGCGCGCGGGCGAGTTTCCGGACGGATCGCGTACCCTGCGCGCCAAGATCGACATGGCTGCGAAGAACCTGAACATGCGCGATCCGGTAATGTACCGCATTCTGCACGCCGAGCATCACCGCACCGGCGATAAATGGTGCATTTATCCGATGTACGATTTCACGCACGGGCAATCCGACTCCATCGAGCGCATCACGCACTCCATCTGCACGCTGGAGTTCGAAGATCACCGCCCGCTCTACGACTGGTATGTGGAGCGGTTAGGGATCTATCATCCGCAGCAGATCGAATTCGACCGGCTGAACCTGACTTACACACTATTGAGCAAACGGAAGCTGCTTACGCTGGTGCAGGATGGGCATGTGAGCGGGTGGGACGATCCACGCATGCCGACGATCTCCGGTATCCGGCGGCGCGGCTACACGCCCGAAGCCCTGCGCAATTTCTGTAATGCGATAGGCGTTTCCAAGACCAACGGCACTATCGAACTGGCGCTGCTGGAGCATTTCCTGCGGGAAGACCTGAATAAGCGCGTGCCCCGCGTAATGGCGGTATTGCGGCCGCTGCGCGTGGTGATCGACAACTACCCCGAGGATTCCGTCGAAGAGATGGAGGCGGTGAATAACCCCGAGGATGCCGACATGGGCACACGCAAGGCGCCGTTCTCGCGGGTGCTGTATATCGAACAGGACGACTTCAAGGAAATACCGCCGAAGCAGTTTTACCGGCTTTCTCCGGGACGCGAAGTCCGGCTGCGGTACGGCTACTTCATTAAGTGCACGGGCGTAGTTAAAGATGAAAACACGGGCGAGGTTGTCGAGATCCATTGCACTTACGATCCAGCCACGCGCGGTGGCAACGCGCCGGACGGGCGCAAGGTGAAGTCGACGATTCACTGGGTCTCCGCCGCGCACGCCATAGACGCGGAGGTGCGCTTATACGATAACCTGTTCACCCGCGAAGACCCCAACGAGACCGACGAAGGCGAGAACTTCACCGCGAACCTGAACCCGCGCTCGCTGGAGGTCCTGGGCGGCGCCAAACTGGAGCCGTCCCTGCGGGATGCGGCAGAGGGCGGCCGCTATCAGTTCGAGCGGCTGGGTTACTTCTGCGTCGATCCGGATTCCGCACCCGGAAAACCGGTCTTCAACCGGACCGTGGCGTTGCGGGACACGTGGGCCAAGATCGAGAAAGCTCAGCAAGGCGGCCCGAAACCGAAATGATCATTCTGGGAATCGGCGGCATTCTGGGCGACGCCGCGGCGGCCGTTTTGAGCGGCGGCTCTCTGGTGGCGGCCATGGAAGAATCCAAGCTCAGCCGGCAGGGACTCAAAGCCGGCGCGCACACGGGACCCACGGACCTTCCCGAGCAGTCCATGGCCGCGTGTCTCTCGCTGGCTGGCGCGGCGCCGGAGCAGGTTGACGCCGTGGCTATCGTGCGTCCATTCACGGCCGGGCCGGAGGCGTCGCTGCACCTGCAGTTGCGCGCGCGATTTCCCAATAGCCGCATCGTGGTGGTGGAACATCACACGGCGCACGCGGCTTCGGCATACTATCCGTCTCCGTTCGAAGAGGCTACCGTGCTGACTCTGGATCGCGCGGGCGATTTCCGCTGCGGCACCCGTTGGCACGCGGCAGGCACGCAACTGACGCTCGACAGGGAGCTGTATTATCCCGACTCGCTGGGCGACCTATATGGCCGTGTGACTGAGTTACTGGGCTTCCGCGCCAACCTGGAAGAGCACAAGGTGCAGTGGCTCTCGGCATCATGTGGCGCGGGCGACGACCGGTTCCGCGACCTGTTTCTGGAAATCATGCCCATGCGGGACGGCGAATGGCCCCGCCTGGACCGATCGTTCTTCGATGCCGAGCGGCTGACCTGCGGCGGCTTCGGCGCGCGCTTTTACGAGCGGCTGGGGATCGACGAGGGCGCCGCGGTGCCCGAGCCGCTGCGCGCTCCGCTGGCGGCCGGCATACAGCGCGCCGTCGAGGAGACGGTGATCCGCATGGCCGGCTCGGGCACGCGGCGCCTTTGCCTGGCCGGCGGGTTGGGCTTGAACGCGCTGCTGGTTTCCGCGCTGGAACGCTCGTCGTTTGAGAATGTTTTCGTGCAGCCGGCAGCGGGGAATGCGGGCACGGCGCTTGGCGCGGCGCTCAATACCTGGCATGCCGTCTACAACCAGACCCGGCGCGTCCGCCTCGATAACCTTTATCTGGGTCCCAGTTACACCGCGGAAGAGATCAAGCGCGTACTCGAGAATTGCAAGCTGCGGTTCCGGTACATCCTGACCACGGAAGAGACCGTCGACACGGCCATCGCGCAGCTTGCCGAGAACCGTATCGTGGCTTGGATGCATGGCCGCATGGAATTTGGGCCGCGCGCCCTGGGTAACCGCAGCATCCTGGCGTCGCCGTTGGACGGCTATGCCGCCGAGAACCTCAACGCCTTTATCAAGCATCGCGAGCCGTTCCGAAAATTCGCCGCCTCAGTGCCGGCCGAGATTGCCGGCGAGTACTTCGAGTGCGGTTCCAACGCCCGCTTTCTGGCCACCGCCGGCCGCGTTCGCCCGGCCCATCGCGGGCGCTTTGCCAGCGCGGTCCTGAACGGCGACGTGGTCCGCGTACACACGGTTTCGCAGGAGGACAATCCCCTGTACTGGAAACTGCTGCATGCCGCGGGGAAGGCCACCGGGCTGCCGGTGCTCTACAACACTTCGTTCAACCTGTTCAGCGAGCCGCTGGTGTGCACTCCGCGCGACGCCGTGCGCAGCTTCTATTCGTCCGGAATCGATGCCATGTTTGTCGGTAATTTCTTTCTGCAGAAGTGACCCGGGTAAGTAGACCGGATGTTGCAACAGGACAGCGTCGCTCACCGCGATGACACTGGGTTCAGAGCCTGGCGCCGAGCCGGCAAAGCCAACGGTAACGGCCGCAGTCTCCGGTGGAGGATAGGCGCTAACTACCATTGTGCTGAAAGCATGGGACGCGATCGGTTCCGAAGGGTAAGTATCCAATATATCACCCGATGAATTCTTGAAGACGATACGCATGTACGCGCCGGGATCGCCGGACACAAGCCGCACGGAAGCCGCGAAGCTGTAAGGGCGGGTTCGATTGGCGCACTGCGTTTCGAAGGCGTAGCCGCCGGCGCCATGCAACTCAATGCGCGCCGCGCGCGGGCCATTCAGGAGATTCATGCGTGCAATCTGCGGGAGGCCTAAAACCGACGCCATGCCGACAGTGCACACACCGGCAGGGCCGCCCGCGGAGGCATAGAGTGGAAGGGCGCGCGGCAAATCAAAGAACGGATGCGGGTACATGACGGTTGGCAAATACAATTCCGGACGCACACACACCATGCCTGCCGGAACGTTCGCCCAATTTCTTTGATACACGGCCAGGCTCACGAAACGCCGCGCCAACTGGCCCCATCCGTCCATGGGACTGTGCCGCCGTAGGTGCACATATCCAGCCAGCGCATGTTGCGGCAGCGTCAACAGGACCATCAGCGCCAGCGGGAGGAACGCGTTCGAATACTGGCTGCGGGCGATGCTGAAGACGCCTTCCGCGAGCCATGCAAGAATCAGGCCCAGAGCCGCCGCCGGCAGATATTGGTATCGACTGGACGCGGCTGAGGGGATGCCTAGCTGGACCCTGCCTACAGCCGTCAACGCGTAAGGCAACAGCAGCATCGACAACGGCACGAGCAGGGCGAACATGCGGTCCTTCGAAAGAAAGCGGCGCCAGAAGAACAATCCCGCCACCGAGAAGATAATGCTCAACACCAGGGGCGCGCTCAGCGGCGCTCGGTAGGACGCCGCCAAGCCGCGCATGGCAGTGAAAGCCCAGGGAATCACTTGCAGCGCCTGGCGCACGCTTGCCTGGCTGAGGGCATGCTCCAAGCCGCCGCGGTCGGACCGCAGCAGGACTGTGAAGCCGAGCATGATCGTTACGGCCGGCAATGTGCAAATGGCCGCCACTCGCTTCCAGGTGCGTCGGCGCGATGCCGCAGCCTGGGCGGCCAACAGCGGAACGACCAATAATCCGAAGCCCATCGACCAGCTTGCGAGCAAGGCGGTGCACATCGTGACCGCCAGCAGGAGTGGCTCTCCCCGCCGCAGATAGCGGCTGCCAACAATCAGACTCAATAAGATGAACAGCAGCGCCAGAGTGGTTTGCTGTCCCGCTTCCCACATCGTGACTTCCCAATAGACGCCGCTAAACGCAAAGAACAAGGCGCCGAATACCCGCGCAACGGCCAAAGCGGCGAACTCGGCCGAAACAACATACAGCAAGGCGGCATTGGTGGAATGGATGAAGATATTAACCGCCTGATAGGGAAAATTATGCATGCCAAACAACGCGTACTGAAGATACAGTACAGCTTTTGACACGGGCATGAAGTGCTCGTTATGCATGCGCCATATCGTCCGCCAGCCTTGTTCGTGAAACTCGCACAGAATGTCCCATGTATCGCCGAAGAAGTAGAGTTGGAACGGCCGGTAAGCGGCTAGAGAAAAAAGCGCGGTGGCCAGGACGACGATTCCAAGAGGGGCATAGTCCTGCCTGCCCAATCTCGTGGCGCCGGGCGTGATTTTGCCAGCGTGCATGGCGGAGTGCAGTCCGAAAGAATAGCACAAGCGCGTGCGGCTATACTGAAACCATACATTTTCCATGCGCTTCATTTTGGTTTGCCTGCTCAGTGTGCCGCTTCTCTATGCTCAGTCGCCTGACGAGAAGGAAGATCTCCCCAATCCGGTAGCGGGGCAGTCCGAAGCCATCGCCGCGGGCAAGAAATTGTATCTGGAAGGCTGCAGCGGCTGCCATGGCCCTACCGCGGAAGGCGGCCGCGGTCCCAACCTGGCGCAAGGCGACCAGATCCGCGGCGCCACGAACCGGCACTTGGTCTCTGTCATCACCGATGGCGTGAAGGGGTCGGATATGCCGCCATCCGGGCTGACCGGCGACAAGGTCTGGCCGCTTATCGCCTATCTCCGGAATTTGACGGCCGTGGCGTTCGATAGCACAGCGGCGGGCGACGTGCAGTCCGGCAGCGCCTTGTTCTTCGGCAGCGCGGGCTGCGCCAACTGCCACACGATCCGGGGACGTGGTGGTTTTCCCGGTCCGGATCTTTCCAATATCGGCCGGGTGCGTTCCTTCCGCCAACTCCGCGAATCGCTGGTCGATCCCGATGCCAAAATCGCGGAAGGGTACGGCGGTGTCACCGTCATAACGAAGTCCGGGCAGACGATTGCAGGCGTGGCGCGCGACAATACCAATTACGCGATCCAGATTCTCGATGCGCGCGGGGATCTTCATCGCCTTTTGAAAGCGGATCTGCGCGAGGTGGTCTTGCGCGGGGGTTCGCTGATGCCTGGAGATTTCAAGCAGCGTTTGAGTTCCCGCGACATTGAGGACCTACTTGCATTCCTCGGACGGCAGTCGATACGCGGCAATGCGGCGGCTACCGTTGGCACGCCCGCCTCCACGGGCGCGCGCTACGATCTGATCCGCGCGGGCGCGGGGGCCGATTGGCTAACCTATGCCGGCGATTACGCGGCGCACCGCCACAGCCCGCTAAAGCAGATCACGGCCGCCAACGCCGGGTCGCTGGTATCGGCATGGGTCTACCACGTGGATGGCGCCACTCACTTGGAGGCCACGCCGCTGGTCTACGACGGCGTCATGTACATCACCAATAGCAACGAAGTACACGCGCTGGACGCGCGCACTGGCCGCCCGATTTGGAAGTATCGCGACGAACTGGCCAAGCGCAGCGACGTGAACCGCGGCGTCGCCATTCTCGGAGACAGCGTGTTCTTCGTCACCAGCGATGCGCACCTGGTGGCGCTCAACCGCAAGACGGGCGGTGGACTGTGGGACCGCGAGTTTGCAGACACCAGCCGCGGCGCGTTCGCCACGCTAGCGCCCATGGTGGTGAGGGATCGCGTGATCGTGGGAGTATCGGGCGGCGATACGGGCGTGCGCGGATTCCTGGCGGCATTCTCCGCCGCTACCGGCGAAGAGTTATGGCGTTTCTGGACTGTGCCCGCCAAAGGCGAACCCGGCGCGGAAACATGGGGTGAACTGGGCCCCGAATGGGGTGGCGCGGCGACCTGGCTCAGCGGCACTTACGATGCGGAGCTCAACGTTCTCTACTGGACAACCGGGAATCCGTGGCCCGATTTTTACGGCGGCGCGCGCCATGGCGACAATCTCTATTCCGATTCGCTGCTGGCGCTGGACGCCGATACAGGCAAGTTGAAATGGTATTTCCAATTCACGCCGCACGACACGCACGATTGGGATGCGCAGTCCTGGCCCGTGCTGCTCGACAGCCTGTACGAAGGCCACCAGCGCAAGCTTCTGCTGCACCCCAACCGCAACGGCTACCTCTATGTGTTAGATCGGACTACCGGCGAATTCCTGCGCGCCACGCCTTTCGTGGAGAGGCTGAATTGGGCCAAGGGCGTGGATGCGAAGGGCCGTCCAATCGGGAATCCCGGCATGGAGCCTTCGCCGAACGGCACGCGCGTGTGTCCTTCGGTGCGCGGCGCTGCTAACTGGATGTCGCCTTCGTATAACCCGCAAACGGGATTGCTCTATGTGCCTACGCTGGAACAGTGCGATGTGTATAGCTCATCCGCCAAGACACCCGAGCCGATGAAGAACTTCGCAGGCACTGGCGGCGAGGCAATTTCGAAAGAGCCGGGCAAATTCTATCTGCGCGCGCTCGATCCGCGCACCGGCGGGAAGCGCTGGGAATACCCGATGACCGGGCACGGCGATATGTGGGCGGGAACTGTTTCCACCGCGGGCGGCCTGGTATTCTTCGGCGATGACGACGGGCAGCTTGTGGCTGTGGACGCTGTGACGGGCAGGCATCTTTGGCATTATTATCTGGGACAGAACATTACTGCCTCGCCCATTACCTTCATGGCCGATGGTAAGCAGTATGTGACGATTGCCGCGGCCACCGATGTTTTCACGTTCGCGCTGTTCGAGAGTGCTCGTTAGCCTCGGCCAGGGCTGGGCGAGCCTTCGCTCGCCTGTGCCGGCAGGGGTGCCGACACGGCACGCTGAGAGCGTGCGCCACGCTCCAGAGCCGGGTGGACCCGCTGGAAAACGGGCCCCAGATCTCGATATGGTCAATGACTAGGCGGACACGTGATTCACATCGCTTCCGTCAATGTAGTATCTGGCGATGGCTCCCGCCGAATTAATGCCATTGGAGATTGTCCCTTGGCTGGCGGCCGTGCCCGCGCCCGGAACGTCGAACGCGGTTCTGTTGGCCTTGTCCGGCTGCTGCACGGGCATTCCCGCGGCGAAGACGAAGCAAAGAACTGGCAGGATGCGTTTCTTCGTGCTTTTCTCCCTGGCTCGGCTACTGAATCTGATCGATTGTCGCTACCAGGCCCACGTTGTCGTTTGCCGCATCCGTCGAAGTCGCCACAAAGTCGATCGTCGTTCCCTTCTTGAGAGTCAAACCGCTCAGATTGAAATCCTGATAATCGCCGAAGAACGTCAAGCTGCTGTCAAACAGGATGGTCGTCCCGTTTTCATAGATCGCTACCGTCACGTTAGGCAGCGACAGGTCCAATCCCTGGAACTGCCCGAAGATCCGGTACTTGCCAGATTCCCGAGCAGTCCAACGGGCCGCCACGACGTTGGCCTCCGCGGCTAGATACAACATGGTGTCCGGTACGATCACCGTCTCATAGTGCTGCGTGTACAGCGTCGTGCTCAACTCAATGGCCACTGAATTCGGATAACTTCCGCCATTCCAACAGCAGGGAGCGTCCGTACAGCAGGTCGTGCTCACCGTAAAGGGCGTGAATGCCCCGCGCAGCGATCATCGCGTTGAGTCGCCGGTAGAAATCGCGCGGAAGAGAGACGGCCGATTCGCTCTCAGCCTGGCGCTCGGGGAATTTGGGTGCATCTGGATTTAGCCGATTTGCGCCGGGCCGGCGCCGACGCGGACGAACTGGACAAGATCAGGCCGTTTGACCCCGCGGCCCCCTATCTCCGGGCGGAACTGGCGCTGGCGCAGGCCAGATGGGATGCGGCGGAGAGCCAGGCTGGCGAGGCGACGCGGCGGCTCGGAACAGCGGTGGACCGGCCCTTGGAAGTTGCGATCGCCTTGGTGCGGGCCGCAGGGCTCAACGGCGGCGGCCATCCCCGCGAAGCGCTACGCGTGTTCGATGAGGTTGCTCCGATGCTCGATCGGTCCCGCCGCGCGCTTCTGCAGATTCGAGCGCGCGTGTGCCATTTGCGGGCGCAGGCCTTGCTGGGATCGTGTCCGGGCGCCGCGCCGTTCCAGGATTTGCTGGGCGCCGCGAAGAGGCTGGGGATTCCCGCGCTGGGGCGCGACGTGGAGCGGGCAGGGGGCCTGCTGCGGGTTAAATGCGGCACGGCGGTTTACGCGGTTCGCCGGGACTGACTCGAACCCTAACGAGGCTCCGCCACTTCACCCCCCAGCACGAGCTTCGTATCGGCGCGGAACTTCTTGTAGTCGCGGTAAGTTACATCCCGCTCGAGATTGAATTCTTTGAGCAGCGCGACGCGCGCATCCAACTTCACCGCCATGTGTTGCGGCAGCCACACTTCGTCGTTCACCCGTGTTTGCTCCATGACGACGCGCGAGCCTTTGTGCAGGCGCGCCAACACCAGCCCAAAGGAGACCGTGTCGATGCACTGAATATCGAGCTTCTTCCATTCCGACTCGATCTTGTCGATCCAGGCTCGGAAGCGGAGCTTGGACAAGAATCCGGCTTCTTTCATATGCGGCCGGTATCCGGGCCTCGGCACGGCGTCGATCACGTAGGTTTCACGCCCGTCGATCGATTCGATGCCGGCCAGACGGAAGTTGTAGGCGTCCGCCACCTCGCGCACAAACCGGCGATCCTCTTCCCGCTGTTTCTCGGCTTTCTCCTGCCGCTTTTGACGCTCCTTCTCGTCTTCGCCCGCGCGCTTGGCGACTACCCTCTTGATCTTTTCTTCTTCTTTCGCGGCAGCGTCGCTGGAAAGCGCTTTGTCGTCTTTGGCCACCAAGCGGCGAACCTCCGAGCCGTAAAGCTCCATCACTTCGTAGGTCGTCGCCTCTGTGGACTTGACGTGGCCCTTGCCATCCAGCGTGTGCGTTTCCGAGCGTTCGGTGTAGGTGTAATCGCGCTGCTTTTTGTCGTTCTGCAGGTCGGCGTCGGCGACGTGGCGGAACAGGTCGCGGATCTGGTCTTCGGAGAGGGCGGGCGAGCCGCCTTTTGCCGCCGGTTCGGCGCGCTCTTGGGCACACAATCCGGCCGAAACCAGGAAGACGGCCAGGATGCCCGGCCCGGTATGCATAACGAAGACCCTCTTGCAGTCAGACGATGGTTTCATC